>OAPF01000001.1_pt1 | contig 48151 bp, 56 predicted proteins | sample 1516271 | NCBI WGS metagenome assembly OAPF01 (sample SAMEA3275584, study PRJEB22092) | marine metagenome | biome: ENVO:00000447; feature: ENVO:00002042; material: ENVO:00002010 | collected 2014-06-24T21:38:00+00 | depth 0 m
ATTTTTAACAAGTATTTAAAGTAACTTAAGATTTAGGATATTACTTAAGATTCTTTAAATAAATAATTTTTACCTAATAAAATTATTTTACAGAATAATTCCAAAAAATTATAATATGATGTAACTTTAATTTTTATTCTCGAGTTACTAGAAAAATTTATTTAATGTCCTATTCCTTAAATTCAACATTATTGCTGACAATTCTCTTGGCCATAGGATTATTTTTTTTTCTTAGGGCTTCCAGTAAAGATAGAACAACTATCGTTGAGATTTCATCTTCTCAGCAGCCAGTTAAGGTTTTAAATGGTTTATGTGAATGGCTTAATTTGAGGGGATGGAAGCAAACAGGAGGAGATTTTGAACAAAGAATTTTAATATTTAAGGGACAAGTTGTTTCTAGTAAATTTTTAGCAATTTTTTTAGGTTTTCTTGGTGGTTTTGGTTCTTGTGCTTTGGGATTAGTAATTATTCAAATATATCCTGAATTAGGTTGGTGGCCTATTCTTTTGGGATTAATTGGTGGCCCTTTGTCTGGAATTGTTTATTTTAAAAAATCAGCAAGAGAGGAGAAATTTGAATTAAGGTTGATCAACGAAAATGAAAATGATTCAACTTTTATGAGACTTAGAGCCCATAGGGATGAATTAATCTCTTTAGAAAATGAACTTGGAGAAAAACTTCAATTGAAAAGTGACGGTTCTTTATTTAAAACACCTATTTAAGATACTTGAAAATTTTATTCGATAATTTTTAATCAAAAATATTATTCTCTATACAGAATTTCTCTAACTCTTTATCATTTAACCAATCTTGGGGTTTTGTAAAAATTGATGTGAGAAATTCCTCTCGAGAACCCTTTTTAGCTTTATATCCATATTCCCATCTAGCTAAAGGCGGTAAGGACATTAATATAGATTCAGTTCTGCCATTTGTTTGTAGTCCAAAAATCGTCCCTCTATCCCAAACTAAATTGAATTCGACATATCTACCTCTTCGATATAGCTGGAATTCTCTTTCCTTCGATGAATATGTTTGAGAAGCTCTTTTTTCAATAATGGGCAAATATGAAGGGAGGAATGCCTGCCCACAGTTTTCTGCTAAAGAAAATAAATTATCCCAATTTAAATTGAATCTGCCAATATTTTGTGAAGCTTTTGATGCTTCTCCATTTTGATTATTTCCTCTATAAATATTGCCTGAACCATCTTGATAATCATAAAAAATACCTCCTATGCCTCTAGATTCATTTCTATGCTTCAAGAAGAAATATTCATCACACCATGGTTTGAAAACTTTATGCAAATCTTTATCAACTTTCTCACAAGCTTTTTTATGCTCGTTATGAAAATTCCTCACATCAGAAAGATAAGGATAAAAAGGGGTTAAGTCTGCACCTCCTCCAAACCACCAAACAGGACCAGCTTCGAAATATCGATAATTCAGATGAACTGTAGGAATATAGGGATTCTTAGGATGCAAAACCATAGAAGTTCCCGTAGCAAACCATTCATGACCTTTTGCTTCGGGCCTTTGAGAGATTATAGATTGAGGTAATTCTTTTCCCTGTACTTCCGAGAAATTTACGCCTGCTTGCTCAAAAATAGAACCATTTTTCAATACTCTTGATCTTCCACCGCCACCTTCGTCTCTTAGCCAGGATTCCTCTGTAAATTTCCCTTTGCCATCTACATTTTCAAGTCCTGAACAAATTTTGTCTTGTAGAGTTAATAAGAGATTTTTAGTTTTTTCTCTCGAGTTTTTAGGAGGTTCTTTCAACATGTATTTAGTAAATCTTGAAGAAAAAAATTTTTTTGGTTAATTATAAGTTTCTCTTTATAATTTCTCTTAGGGGGTCCTTATTGCCTATTATTTGATAGTTCGACATAGTTCTTAATCTTTTAAACAGTCGACTACCTTGTCAAAATATTTAAAAATTTAATGACCACAATAGAAGATGCGAATTTTGCTTTACAAAAAGTTCTAGATGCTGGATCACAGAAAAATGTAATTGAATTAGCTTGGATTAAAAATGTAAGAGTAACTATACCGAGAGTAATCGTAACATTATCATTACCATCGTTTGCAAATTCTCAGAGAGATAGAATTGTACAAGAGGTTAGAGGGGTACTACTGAATTTTGAAGATATTGATGATGTTCAAATAGAGATAGATAATAATCCTTCCAAAACAGAATCTCAAAATCAAAGTAATGCTCCTGAGTTGCAGAAGATTGATGGTATTCGGCATATCATAGCTGTTAGCAGTGGTAAAGGTGGAGTTGGAAAAAGTACCATTGCAGTTAATCTCGCTTGTTCTCTAGCTAAATTAGGCTTAAAAACTGGTTTGCTGGATGCGGATATATATGGACCTAATACTCCCTCAATGATGGGAGTTGCCGAACAGAATCCAAAGGTTACAGAAGGTAGTGGCAGTGATCAAAGGTTAATACCAATAAATAAATATGGAATTTCATTGGTATCAATGGGTTTCCTCATAGAAGAAGGTCAGCCAGTTATATGGAGAGGACCAATGCTTAATAGTATTATCAGACAATTTTTGTACCAAGTTGAATGGAATAATCTTGATTTTTTGGTTATTGATTTGCCTCCAGGAACAGGAGACGCTCAAATATCCCTTTCTCAATCTGTGCCTATTTCTGGAGCTATAGTTGTCACTACTCCTCAACAAGTATCTTTGCAAGATGCAAGGAGGGGATTAGCAATGTTTAAACAACTCGGAGTACCTTTACTGGGAATTGTAGAAAATATGTCAGTATTTATTCCGCCAGATATGCCAGGTAAAAAATATGAAATTTTTGGTAAAGGTGGTGGACAAACATTAGCTAAAGAAAATGACTTACCATTATTAGCTCAAATTCCTATTGAAATCCCTCTCGTTGATGATAGTAATAAAGGTGTACCAATCTCAATAAGCCAGCCCAATAAAGAAAGTGCTAACATATTTGGTAATTTAGCTCAATTAATTAAGAATCAATTTGTTAATACTTATTGATGTTTAAGAGAATTTTTTTATTAAATAAACGAGGATTTTTACAAAAAAAAGACAACTTTAATAGAGGTTTTTTATTTTCTCCGCTACTTATAATCCCTCTGTTTTTAGTTATTATTTCGGGTTTATTAATAAAAAGTATTCAGGGTGATTTTTTAGTATCGAACTATTTAGGTCATATCCTAACTGGTTTTTTAGGTTATTTTTTAGCATTTTTTATTTCTTATATACCCTTAGAGAGAATTAGAAAGTATGTGGTTCCATTTTATTTGTGTACTTTAATATCCTTATTACTAATTTATTTTTTTGGGATTTCAGTTTCTGGAGCTCAAAGATGGCTAAACTTGGGCATCTTTTCTTTTCAGCCTTCAGAAGTAGCTAAACTTAGTACTGTATTAACTCTTGCTTTAGTACTCGACAAAAAAATAATTTTAACAATAAGAGATTTAGTATTGCCCTTATTAGTAGTAGTTATTCCTTGGTTATTAATTTTCTTTCAACCGGACTTAGGTACCTCTTTAGTTTTAATTGTTTTGACAGGTGTGATGCTCTATTGGTCGCAAATGCCCATAGAGTGGATTTTGATATTAGTGTTTTGTATTATCACATCTATATTATATCTAACCTTACCAACTCTTCTTATTTTCTGGATTCCAGTTATAGGATATCTTGCTTATAGATCTTCAAAAAAGAAAATTATTTTTTCTGCTCTCGCTATTTCGTTCCATTTATTAGTGGCAAAATTGACACCAATTTTGTGGCAATATGGCTTAAAAGAATATCAAAAAGATAGATTAGTTTTATTTTTAGATCCAAATAGAGATCCATTAGGTGGCGGATATCATTTGATACAGAGTCAAATTGCAATTGGTTCTGGAGGATTATTTGGGACTGGTTTGCTACAAGGTAAGCTGACTAATTTGCAATTTATACCTGAACAACATACTGATTTTATATTCAGTGCTTTAGGGGAAGAATTAGGTTTTGTGGGGTGCGCTATAGTTTTATTTTTGTTCTTTTTTTTGATTAAAAAACTTATTAATACTGCAACAATTGCTAGGACTAACTTTGAATCTCTAATTGTTATTGGAATAGCCTCAACTTTTTTATTTCAAATAATTATTAACTTATTTATGACTATTGGATTAGGACCAGTTACTGGGATTCCCCTTCCTTTTATGAGCTATGGTCGAACGTCATTGGTGACTAATTTTATATCTATTGGATTTGTTTTATCTATATTGAAACGTTCTAGATCACTAAGAAGTTGATGAAATCACAAATAACTATAAAAAAAATTCAAGAGCTTTTGATTAAAGGAGTTCAAACCATATATGTGGATGATGATACATCCAGAAGAATGTGGTGGGCTTCTTTAGAAGTTATTCAAAAAGATTTCTTACCTCAGAATTATAAACATGGGGGGATTTGGGTTGCCTCGCCTTTGCCAGCTTTTAATGAAAAAAAATTTTTAAATCAACTTCATGGATGGCTTTGGTCTCCTGAGGGGTTTCCATACTTTCAAAATGAGAATGCAGGTTTTTTACCAGTCAATAATTCAGATAAGATAAAAAAAGATTTCGATTTAGTTAGTAATTATAAAGTCTTAAATCTTTGTCAAGAAGATGGCTATGAACCTTTTTTGATGATAATCACTCCAAATTTTCAATGCGTATTATCAATTGTAGGAGAAAAAGATAAGAAAATTCTATTAATGAAGTGTGATGAAGAAAGCCTTAAACTTTCAATTGAATTAATGCATGCAAAATTAAATCAAGAAAATTATGAGGAAGGAGTAAAATTTCGTAATGCAATCAATAATTTAGGTAACCTTAATATTAATAATCAATTTGAAAAGTTCTTTTGGCCAACATTATCGGCAAAATTAGCAAATTTTGCTCCAAATCACAAAATACAGAATTCTGTAAAAAATGATGAAAAAAATGTGCAAATAACTGAAGCAAAATTATTACGTGCAATATCTCATGAAGTAAGAACGCCTTTGGCAACAATAAGAACCCTAATAAGTTCTACTTTAAAAAAATATAAAATGGATGAATCAATGAGAAATCGTTTAATTCAAATAGATAATGAATGTAATGAACAAATTGATAGGTTTGGTTTAATCTTTAATGCAGCAGAATTAGTTGGTAATGAAGTGCCATCATTGAATAACTTGGCAAAAATTAATTTAGCCGAAATTTTCAAAAAGCTTGCTCCTTTGTGGAATAAACAATTAAACCGACGTGGTATTTCTTTGAAGATAGATATCCCCAAACAACTTCCACAAATTTTGAGTGATTCTGAAAAATTAGAATTAATGTTAAGAGGATTAATTGATAAAAATACTAGAGGATTAAAAGAAGGTAGTACATTGATTTTAGAATTAAGACCAGCTGGTCAAAAACTCAAACTTCAACTCAAAGTACAAAAATTAGATAACAATCAAAAAGAAATTCTAAAAAAAGATAACGGTTCTGATATTGGTCCTGTTTTAAATTGGAACCCTCAAACTGGAAGTTTACAACTTAGTCAAAATGCCACTCAAAAGTTGTTAGCTAGTTTAGGAGGGCATGTCACACAAAGACGTGATACAGGTTTGACAGTATTTTTTCCGATTTCAGATTCAAAATAAAATGACAAACAAGTTTTCCATATATTAAATAATGTAGAAAATTTCCTATTAATTTTGAATTTTGCAAAATATGAATGCTAGTTTCTTATTAGAAATAACTCAAAATTTAGGATGACTGAAACTTTAGTTGGTCAATTTCCAAAGCATATAGGAAGTACTGGGGGTTTATTAAACTCAGCAGAAACCGAAGAAAAATATGCAATTGTATGGAAAAGTTCAAAGGAACAAGCATTTGAATTGCCCACCGGTGGAGCGGCTATTATGCATGAAGGTGATAATTTAATGTACTTTGCAAGAAAAGAACAATGCCTTGCATTAGGGACACAATTAAGAGCCTTCAAACCAAGAATTGAAGATTTTAAAATCTACCGAATTTTCCCAGGTGGCGATATTGAATTTTTACATCCAAAAGATGGTGTTTTCTCTGAAAAAGTAAATGAAGGCAGAGAGAAAGTAGGTCATAATCCAAGAAGAATAGGTGAGAATCCTAATCCAGCTGGTTTGAAATTTACAACTAAGAATACTTTTGATTAACTTCCTTAAAGTTGATATAAAAGAAGAAAATAATTATAATTTGGGCTGACATTATTAATATGATCAGTTCAAAGAAAGAAAGTTTTTTTAAGGCTTACAAAGAAGGTAAAAATTTTATACCTATAGTTGAAACTTGGCCAGCAGATTTAGAGACTCCATTGTCAACTTGGTTAAAATTATCCTCAAAAGATTCCCATGGTGTTTTTCTTGAATCTGTTGAAGGTGGGGAGAATTTGGGTAGGTGGAGTATTGTTGCTACTAAACCTCTTTGGGAAGCCGTTTGTTATGGAGAAGAAATAGTTAAAACTTGGAATAATGGCAAAACTGAAACACATAAAGGTGATCCTTTCGATATTTTAAGAAGTTGGACAAAGGAATATAAGTCAACCATGCTTGATGACTTACCATCAATTGGACAGTTATATGGCTCTTGGGGTTATGAATTAATAAATCGAATAGAACCAAGCGTTCCAATAAATGAAATATCAGAAAACAATATCCCTTATGGTTCCTGGATGTTTTTTGATCAGTTAGTTGTTTTTGATCAAATAAAAAGATGTATTACTGCAGTGGTTTATGCAGATACAACTTCTTCAAAAGAGTGCTCAATTGAAGAGTTGTATCTAAACTCAATTTCTAAAATTCAGAAAACTAGAAATTTAATGAGAGTTCCTCTAAAAGAAAATGAGTTTTTAGATTGGAATGAAAATGAGAATTTGAATTTAGATCTAGAAAGTAATTGGAAGAAAAAAGATTTTGAGGATGCAGTTCTCTCTGCAAAAGAATACATAAGAAAGGGAGATATCTTCCAAATAGTTATAAGTCAGAGATTCCAAACTCAAGTCAATAATGATCCCTTTAATTTATATAGAAGTTTGAGGATGGTTAATCCATCTCCATACATGTCATTTTTTGATTTTGGCTCATGGTATCTGATAGGTTCAAGTCCTGAAGTAATGGTTAAAGCAGAAAAAAATAAAAATAGTCAGATTGTTGCAAGCTTAAGACCAATAGCTGGTACAAGACCTAGAGGTATTGATAATCAACAAGACTTGGAATTAGAAAAGGATTTATTAAAAGATCCAAAAGAGATAGCTGAGCATGTAATGCTAATTGATCTTGGGAGAAATGATCTTGGAAGAGTTTGTGAAATTGGTACTGTGAAGGTCAAGGATTTAATGGTTATTGAGAAATATTCACATGTTATGCATATAGTTAGTGAAGTTGAGGGAATCTTAAAAAACAATGCTGATGTATGGGATTTGCTAAAAGCATCTTTTCCTGCTGGGACAGTAACTGGTGCCCCAAAAATAAGAGCTATGCAATTGATTAAGCACTTTGAAAAAGATGCTAGAGGACCTTATGCTGGTGTTTACGGATCTATTGATATTAATGGTGCATTAAATACAGCAATTACGATAAGAACTATGATAGTTAAACCCTCAAGAGATGGGAAATATGATGTTTCAGTGCAAGCAGGAGCTGGAATAGTTGCTGATTCTTTTCCTGAAAATGAATATCAAGAGACGATAAATAAAGCAAAGGGGATACTAAAAGCATTAGCCTGTTTGGATAAATAAATGAGTCAAAATAATCTTTATAAGGGTTTTGAGGTGGAACTTTTCACAGGTTCTTTAAATTCTCATATTGGTGTTTCAGCTGATATTGAGAAAAAATTTTCTGATTTTGTAAAAGAGCCAGATAACAGAAATGTTGAATACATAACAACACCTGAAAAAGACTACGGTTCTTTATATGAGAAATTAATAACTCCAAGAAAAAAGTTAAGGAAGTGGCTAAATACTAAAAATTTAACAATCATTCCTTCATCCACTCTTTGTTTTAAACACGATATTCAATTTCAAAGATCTGATATTGACAATGTTTATCATCAATTTATTCAAGATAATTATGGAATATCTATTGCAACTTCAAGTGTTCATATAAACATAGGAATAAATGATTTAGATAAACTTTTTACAGCTATAAGACTTATAAGATCTGAGGCTGCTCTATATCTATCATTAAGTGCTAGTTCACCTTTTTTAAATAATAAAATTACGAATAATCACTCTCAGAGATGGATCCAGTTTCCTAAAACACCAAGTAGGGTGCCTTTTTTTGTAAATCATAATTCTTATATCGACTGGATAGAGGAAAATATATCTAATAAAAACATGCAAAATATTAGGCATTTTTGGTCGTCAATCCGACCAAATGGTCCCCAAAGACCTTTAATTCTTGATCGTTTGGAATTAAGAATTTGTGATTTTGTTCATGATATTAATCTGCTTTTAGGGATAACGGCCATGATAGAACTAAGGATTTTAAATCTTTTTGAAAATATAAATACCTTAGATCCTATGAATGCTAGTACTTTTTCTATGGATGAGTTGTCAGAAATATGTGATCAAAATGAAATTAATGCTGCTAAAGATAGTCTGAATTCAGAGTTAATTCACTGGCAAGATGGCAAAAAAGTTATTTGTAGAGAATGGATTCAAAACTTATTATCAGATTTGTCATCCACAGCAGAAAATTTTGGTATGAAACATCTTTTAGATCCTATCTATAAAGTGCTTGAAGAAGGTAATCAATCTATGAAATGGATAAATCAATATGAAAAAGGTCTTTCTATTGAGCAGATAATGAAAATTTCTATCGAAGATATGATTAGGAGTGAGGCCTAGAATGTTTGATTATTTAAATAAACTTTGATCTGAACATTTTCACTTGTGACATAATGATTATATGGAATCTTTTCAACAGATAAAAAATAATAACGTGGATCTGATAAGTAACAATGATCCACTTGATAAAAATCGTCTTTTAATTGAAGATCTCTGGGAATCTGTGCTCAGAGAAGAATGCCCAGATGATCAAGCAGAGAGATTGATACAGCTTAAAGAATTAAGTTATTCAAAACAAATTGATGGTGATAGTTCAAAAACTTTTAAAAATGAAATAGTTGATATTGTAAATTCTATGGATTTAGCAGAATCCATAGCAGCAGCAAGGGCGTTTTCATTATATTTTCAACTCGTGAATATTTTGGAACAAAGAGTTGAGGAAGATAGATATATTCAAAGCTTTACCAATAAGGATGTTCAAAAATCGCCCGACAATCTTGATCCTTTTGCCCCAGCATTGGCTAGGCAAAATGCTCCAGTAACTTTTAGAGAATTATTTTACAGGCTGAGGAAATTAAATGTACCACCAGGGAAATTAGAAGAGTTATTGCAGGAAATGGATATTCGTTTAGTTTTTACTGCACATCCGACGGAGATAGTAAGACATACGATTAGACATAAGCAAACAAGAGTAGCAAATTTGTTAAAAAAAATACAGATTGAGCAATTTCTAACAAAAGAAGAAAAAATTTCTCTAAAAACCCAATTAAAAGAGGAAGTAAGACTTTGGTGGAGAACAGATGAATTGCATCAATTTAAACCTTCAGTTTTAGACGAAGTAGATTATGCCTTGCATTATTTTCAGCAAGTTTTATTTAATGCGATGCCTCAATTGAGGGGCAGGATAGCAGAAGCACTCACCGAAAATTATCCAGATGTTCAGTTGCCCTCTGAATCTTTTTGTAACTTTGGTTCTTGGGTAGGCTCTGATAGGGACGGTAATCCATCGGTCACTCCTGAGATAACATGGAGAACTGCTTGTTACCAAAGGCAGTTGATGTTGGAAAGATATATTATTGCGACGTCTAATCTTAGAGATCAATTAAGTGTGTCGATGCAATGGAGTCAAGTAAGTTCCTCCTTATTAGAGTCACTTGAAACTGATAGGGTTAAGTTCCCTGAAATATATGAAGCTAGAGCTACAAGGTATAGATCAGAACCCTACAGATTAAAATTAAGTTATATTTTAGAGAAATTAAGGTTAACACAAGAAAGAAATAATTTATTAGCTGATAGTGGGTGGAAATTTGACTTGGAGGGAGAAACTGATAACAAAAATCTAGATAAAGTTGAAAACTTATATTACAAGTCAGTAAACGAATTTACTTATGATCTAGAACTAATTAAAAATAGCTTAATTAGTACAGATTTAACCTGTGAGTCTGTAAATACCTTACTTACTCAGGTTCATATTTTTGGATTTTCTTTAGCAAGTTTAGATATTCGTCAAGAGAGTACAAGGCATAGTGACGCTATACAAGAGCTTACAAATTATCTTGATTTATCTGTGCAATATGACCAAATGTCTGAGGAAGAGAAAATTAAATGGCTTATAGATGAATTAAATACAAAAAGGCCTTTAATTCCATCTGACGTTAACTGGACAAAAACTACAGAAGAAACCTTTTCAGTTTTTAAAATGGTTAAGAGACTACAGCAAGAATTTGGAAGTCGTATTTGTCATTCTTATGTAATTTCAATGAGTCATAGTGCATCTGATTTGCTTGAAGTTCTCTTACTGGCAAAAGAAATGGGACTTCTTGATCAAAATTCACAAAAGTCAAAATTATTAGTTGTTCCTCTTTTTGAAACTGTGGAAGACCTTAAAAGAGCACCAGAAGTAATGGAAAAGTTGTTTAAATTAGATTTCTATAGATCATTATTGCCAAAAGTAGGAGAATCTTTTAAACCTCTGCAAGAATTAATGCTTGGATATTCTGATAGCAATAAAGATTCAGGGTTTGTTTCTAGTAATTGGGAAATTCATAGAGCCCAAATAGCTCTTCAAAATCTCTCAAGTAGAAATAACATATTGCTAAGACTTTTTCATGGAAGAGGTGGTTCTGTAGGGAGAGGAGGAGGACCAGCCTATCAGGCAATATTGGCTCAACCAAGCGGTACTTTAAAAGGGCGAATAAAAATAACAGAACAAGGTGAAGTTTTAGCTTCTAAATATAGTCTTCCCGAACTGGCTTTGTACAATCTTGAGACTGTAACTACAGCGGTAATTCAAAATAGTTTGGTAAATAATAGACTTGACGCTACTCCAGAATGGAATCAATTAATGTCTAGGTTGGCAGAAACATCAAGGTCTCATTACAGAAAATTAGTGCATGAGAATCCTGATTTGTTAAATTTCTTTCAAGAGGTCACTCCAATAGAAGAAATAAGTAAATTACAGATATCTAGTAGGCCTGCTAGAAGAAAAAAAGGTGCAAAAGATTTGTCAAGTTTAAGAGCTATTCCATGGGTATTTGGTTGGACACAAAGTAGATTTCTTTTGCCAAGTTGGTTTGGAGTAGGCACTGCATTGTCATCTGAATTAAATTCAGATCCACAACAAATTGAATTATTAAGAGTTCTGCATCAAAGATGGCCATTTTTTAGGATGCTCATATCTAAGGTAGAAATGACATTATCTAAGGTGGATTTGGAAGTTGCTAGATATTATGTTGATACTCTTGGCAGTAAAGAAAATAAAGATTCTTTTGATGATATTTTTGAAGTAATTTCTAAAGAATATAATCTTACAAAATCTTTAATACTTGAAATTACTGGTAAAAATAAGCTCCTAGAATCTGATAGAGACTTGAAATCATCAGTAAGCTTGAGAAATAAGACAATTATTCCATTAGGGTTTTTGCAGGTTTCACTTCTAAGAAGATTAAGAGACCAGACAAGACAACCCCCAATAAGCGAATTTGTTATGGATAAAGATGAATCTAGAAGAGCTTACAGTAGAAGTGAACTATTGAGGGGAGCACTTTTAACTATTAATGGGATAGCAGCTGGCATGAGAAATACAGGTTGATAATTGCAATATTTTTCTAAAAAAAAACTTGTTCTTCCAGAAGGTTATTTTGTTAACTCTTCTCAAATCCCATTAGCTAAAGAAGTTAACAAACTTTTAGCGAATTGTGGTTGTGAGACATTTCCAATAAAACCTCTTTCTGAGGCTATTCAGAAAAGTAATTTCTTTTTTACTATACAGAGTGAATTAAAAAATAAATTATATGGCTTTGTAAGGGTTACGTCCGACAGGGGATTGAATGCTAACTTGTGGAATTTAAGTGCATTGCCAGGTAATAATCAGCAACTTTATTATTCAATATTGCTTCAAGTAACTCTTGAGAAAATAAATAGAGAAATGCCTGGATGCAGTATTTCTGTACAGGCTCCAGTATCTTCGTTTATAAGTTTAGAGGAAAATGGATTCATACTAGATCCAAATGGAATAAGAGTAATGGGATATAAACTTTAAAAATCATTTTACGAGCATGGAGGGACTCGAACCCCCGACCCTCAGAACCGGAATCTGATGCTCTATCCAACTGAGCTACATGCCCTTTAATTTTTCAATTTCTTTAAAGAAAATCTAAATATTTTAAACTTAGCTAATTTAATTAATGAATGCACAAAAAAAATTTTTTTAAATAAATTAAAAATTAAAAATTTTCGGAACCATAAAAGTTTTGAAAATGATCTAAAAGAGCAAAGAGCAATTGTTCTTGGCTGCAACGGTATTGGCAAGTCAAATTTACTTGAATCGGTTGAATTTTTAAGTCAATTAAAATCTAATAGAGCACTAAGCGATAAAGATTTAATAGAGAATGACAGTGATATGGCTGTAGTTATAGGACAGATAAATTTTAAAGACGATTTAAAGTTAAATTTATTCCGAAAAGGCCCTAAAAGAATTTACGTCAATGAATCAATCTTGAAAAAACAGAGTGAAATAAAGAATTATATTCGGAGTGTATGTTTCTGTTCTAATGATATAGATATTGTTAGAAGTGAACCCAGTTATCGAAGAACATGGATTGATAAAGTCGTATCTCAGCTTGAACCAGTATATTTAGACCTGATAAGTAGATTTAATAGGCTTTTAAAACAAAGAAGTCATTTTTGGCGTTCGGAAAGTTTCTTAAAAACCCAATCCACAGATATTGTTGAAAGCTTTGATATTCAAATGTCAATAATAAGTACAAGAATTTTTAGGCGCAGAAGAAGAGCTTTATTAAAAATAAAACCATATGTTGAATATTGGCATAATCATTTAAGTAAATCTAAAGAGCAAATAGACATAAATTATCTTTCGGGGATACAAAATATAAGTCCAGAAGAAGAAGAAGAAGAAGTTATTAGTAAAAAAATAGCAGAACAACTCTTAAATCAGCGTTCAATAGAAGCATTGACTGGTAAATGTAATTTTGGCCCTCATCGTGATGATGTTGAGTTTCTAATCAATAATGTTTCAGTTAGAAAATATGGTTCATCAGGACAGCAAAGGACTTTTATCTTGGCTTTAAAGATGGCTGAACTAGATTTATTAACTAAAACATTAAATGTTCCTCCAATACTTATATTGGATGATGTCTTGGCGGAATTAGATTTAACCAGGCAAAATTTGTTATTAAATTCTGTTGGCAAAGATAGTCAATGTTTTATAAGTGCGACACATTTAGATAAATTTAATCAGTCTTTCTTAGGCTCTTCACAAATGATTCACTTATAATTTAAAAAAAAGGCATGATTTTTAGCTAATCTTAATTTCATATAAATTTCTTAAATGGAAATCTACAAAAAAAGTCAAATTTTAAGTTCGTTAAGTGATGAGCAAAAATTAAGTCATCAAAGTAAACACCTTTTGTTGGAACTTTATAGATGCGATCGCGAAAAATTAAATGACGAATCCTTTTTGCGCTGTATTTTAAATAGAGCTGCTAAATTGGCAAATGCAACAGTTTTGAATTTGATAAGTAATAAATTTGAGCCTCAGGGGGTTACGGCAATTGCATTACTGGCAGAATCTCATATTTCAATACATACTTGGCCTGAATCTAATTATTCGGCAGTCGATATTTTTACATGTGGTCAAAATATGATGCCTGAACTAGCTAGTCAATATTTAATTGAATCTTTGATGGCTAAAGAACATTCTTTGCGTGTCATTGAGCGAAATCCACCTTCAGCAGTCTCTAAACAGATCAGAACGGTTGTTTGACAATATTTACCTATTTAATTTTCCGCTTACTAGTCCCTCAAGATCTAAACTTGTGCAATTAAATCCTAAATTAGAAAAATATTGAACTAACTCACTAAAATTATATTTGTTAAAAAAATGCTTTAATTCATCTTGGGGAATTTCTATTCTTGCAGTTGAGCCTTGGCATCTAACTCTAACCTCTGATAATCCACATTCTTTAAGATATTCTTCTGCTTTCTCAACCATTTTTAGCCTTTCACTAGTTATTTCATGGCCATAAGGAAATCTTGATGATAAGCAAGGTTGAGCAGGTTTATCCCACCAAGGAAAACCCAATGCTCTTGATATATCCCTAATGTCTTGTTTTGAGACTTTAAATTTTGCAAGGGGAGAGATAACTCCTGCTTGTTTTGAGGCTTGTATACCTGGTCTGTAATCTTTAAGATCATCCAGATTGACTCCATCTAAAACAATCTTGTAATTAAGTTTTTTAGAGAGGTAGGTTGTATGTTTGTGGAGCTCTTTTTTGCATGCAAAGCACCTATCCTTAGGATTTTCACTGTAACTTGATTGGTCTAATTCTGATGTTTTAATTTCTAAATGCTTTACTCCAATCCATTTTGCTTGCCTTCTTGCTTCTTCACGAAGAGTATTGGCTAATGCAGGAGAAATACCAGTTATAGCAATTGCTTTGCTACCTAATTGCTCGAATGCTAATGATGCTACTAATGTACTGTCAACTCCTCCGGAATAAGCAATACAAACACTATCAAGATTCTTAATGTATCTTCTAATTGTATAAAGCTTTTCACTTTGTTCATCAGAGAGAATTTCTAGTTGATTGAACATGCTAATTACTTTAAAATTCAAATTACCTATGAATAGGTTGAATTTATTATTAAATCTTTAATAATATTCTTATCTATATCTTAGATTAAATTTACTAATTTTGTTCAATTGACGAATACGAGTAGAAATAGAGGAATTGGAATTGTCACAGCAAGTGACAGTCAAGAGAGATCAAAAGGTCAATTACATATTTATGATGGAGAGGGTAAGGGAAAAAGCCAGGCTGCATTGGGAGTAGTTCTCAGAACAATAGGATTAGGAATATGCGAAAAAAGACAGTCAAGAGTTTTACTTCTAAGATTTTTAAAAGGTCCTGAGAGGCCATATGACGAGGATTCAGCTATAGAGGCTTTACAAAGAGGCTTTCCACATTTAATTGACCATGTAAGGACAGGAAGATCTGAATTCTTTACTGCTGACCAAGTGACAAAGTTTGATGTTGGTGAGGCTGAAAGAGGTTGGAATATTGCTAAAGGAGCAATTGCTAGTTCTCTTTATTCTGTAGTTGTACTCGATGAGTTGAATCCAGTTCTTGATTTAGGAATGCTTGATATCAATGAAGTAGTTGATTCTCTTCAAAATCGTCCAGATGGATTAGAAATAATTATTACTGGAAGGGCAGCTCCGCCCTCTTTGGTAAGAATATCTCAACTCCATTCAGAAATGAGACCACGTTTGATAGGAGACTTAGCAGAACCAACCAGAAAAAATCGTTCTAGTGGTGGAATTGAGATTTATACAGGTGAAGGAAAGGGTAAATCCACAAGTGCACTTGGTAAGGCTCTTCAAGCTATCGGTAAAGGAATATCTCAAGATAAAAGTCATAGAGTTTTAATATTACAGTGGTTAAAAGGTGGAAATGGTTATACCGAAGATGCTGCCATAGAAGCTTTGAGAGAGAGTTACCCCCATTTAGTAGATCATTTGCGTTCAGGCAGAGATGCCATCGTATGGAGAGGTCAGCAACAACCAATTGATTATGTTGAGGCTGAAAGAGCATGGGAAATTGCTAAAGCTGCTATTTTGTCTGGTTTGTATAAAACAATCATTTTAGATGAATTGAATCCAACTGTTGATTTAGAGCTGCTACCTGTGGAATCAATACATCAAACGCTCTTAAAAAAACCAGCAGATACAGAAGTTGTAATTACTGGGAGGTGTAAAAATGAACCTTCATACTTTGAACTAGCTGATGTTTACTCTGAAATGGTTTGTCATAAGCATTATGCAAATGTGGGAGTTGATTTAAAAAGAGGAGTTGATTACTAACTTATTCTTAAAAAATTATTTGCACAATATTTTTTTATTTTTTCAATGCCGCCTTCAATAGATCTTGACTGAATTTTGAATTTAGACAAGATTCTTGAAGCTTTTTCAGAACGTTTCCCCGATTTACATATAGTGAAAACCTCTTTATTTAAACTTTCTTTTTGAATAAATTTTAAGTCAGATTCTTGGTTCAAATGACTTAAGGGAATTGAGATAGATCCCTCTATTGCAGATGTAGAAAATTCTTCATTTTCTCTAACATCAATTAAAAGAATTTTGTTGGGTTTTGCTTTGTATAAACTATTAAAGTCATTAGCATTAATACTGTTAACTTTATCGTTTTTCTTACAATATTCATCACTATTATAAAAGCTCTCAAACTGAGACAGATTTTTTATTCGTTTATTTAACTGATCACTTTTTAGATGTAATTTTTTCATATTCATATTCAATAGATCAAAAATTAAAATCTTCCCATCTAAAATTTCACCTTTTTTCAAAATGATTTTGATAATTTCATTAACCTGAAGAATTCCTATTAAACCTGTTGAAACGCCCACAACCCCGTATTCTGCACAACTAGGGGCAGCATTTTTTGAAGGTGATTCTGGAAGTAAGTCTCTTAAATTAGGACTATTTTTATATAAATTGAAAACACTCACTTGCCCTTCAAAGCCTTGTACACTTCCAAAGACTAGGGGTTTATTTAATATCAGGCATGAATCATTTATTAAATATCTTGTGCCAAAGTTATCCGAGCAATCACAAATAACATCAAACTCCTTTATTAATTCAAGAGCATTTTTAGGATTAATTCTCTCTGAAAAGGTTAATATTTCACAATTAGGATTGAATTTTTTAATTCTTTCCCTGGCAGAATCAATTTTAAGATTGCCAATAGTATTTGTTTCATGAATTATCTGTCTCTGGAGATTAGACTTTTCAACTTGATCGTTATCAACTATTCCAATTCTCCCAATTCCTGCTGCAGCTAAATAAAGCAAAACGGAAGAACCAAGCCCACCTGCTCCAATGCATAATACTGAGCTGTTTTTAAGATTTAGTTGACCCTCATAACCTATCTCTTTGAGGGTTAAATGTTTTTGATATCTTTCTTCTTCATCAGAGTTTAAGAAATTAAATTTGATATCTTTGGACATATTGATACTCAAAATTTTTGCGCCTTAAGCTATGAAAACATAATAATTAAAATAAAAATTTTAGCCTTTTAAATTTTTCTTATTACTGTGATTTATTAATGTTTTTGTTAGAACTAGACGATAATGTGAAGTTTTTATAAATCAATTTTAAGTTTAAATATCTTCAGAAAGCATGTATACCAACGCCTCTAAAAAAATACAAAATGTTTCGGTTCGGAATTTTGCACAACAAAAAGGTAGTCAATAGACGTTTTTTCCGATACTGTCTGGTTCATATATTAAGTTTACTGAATTCATGAGTGATAACACTCCAGAGTCAAACCAAGACTCCGGCTCCGATACAAGCTCAGAAACCAAAAGTTTTTCAGAGAAGTACTCTGATGTTATGGGAAAAGTCAACGAAACCCTTGGTAATGTTGATTGGACTCAAATGGGTAAGTACGGCAAGGCGGCAGGCATAATTGCTGTTGTCGTAATAGCTCAGATAATAATTAAAGTTGTCATTGACACGATAAACTTTTTCCCAATTCTTCCTGGTTTACTTGAACTACTGGGAGTAATTGTTGTCGGTCAATGGAGCTGGCAAAATCTTCGTACCAGTGAAAATCGTGAAGCTGTTTTAGATAAGGTACAAAATCTTAAGAAGACATATTTAGGGTAGTTAAAGATTACATATTAAGAATTGCTTTTACGTAATCTTCAACTTGGTTTAAGTACCCTCCTCCAAACATATTGGCGTGATTCAATATGTGATAAAAATTATAAATAATAATTCTTTTTTCAAATCCGTTTTTTATAGGAAAAATTCTATGATATTCTTCATAAAATTCTTTTCTAAAACCTCCAAATAGTTTTGTCATAGCTATATCTACTTCATTATCTGCCCACCAAGATGCAGGGTCAAATATAACCCCCTTTCCATTTTTGTCCATTCCTGCATTGCCTGACCATAAATCACCATGAACTAGAGCATTTATTGGTTTGTGATTCAGCAATTCTGATTTAATTTTTTCTTTAACTTTATTTATAATTTCTTTATCTAAAATTCTCGATTTAAGACTTAATAATTGAGGTATTATCCTTAAGTTTAAAAAACAATCTATCCAATTATCTTCCAAGCCTTTTTTCTGATCTGTTGTTCCGATAAAACCCTCAACTGGAAACCCAAACATTTTGGGGTTAGATTCAGTTGATTTCAAGTGCAATTCACCTAAACCTTTTCCAAGCTTTTTTTGGTCAAAGTTATGCATATCTATCCATTCAATTAAAAGAATCTCTATATTTTTTATATTTTTATATGCAATAACTTCAGGAATAACTAAGTTTTCTTGATTAATATATTTTCTCAAATTTTGGAGACAATATTTTTCAAATTCAAGAAATTTTTTGTTTCTAATGTTTCTTTTAAGGAATAACTTTTTGTTTGAGAATTCTATTCGCCAGGCACTATGAATATCACCACCATGTACTTGTTCAATACTTTTTGGATAGGTTTCACCTAATTCTTCACAAATTTCGTTAATTTCAATAGGAGATAATTTTTGCATTTTAATGAAAAAGTCTGAAGTTATTGTTGTAGGCGCCGGTATAGCAGGACTAACTTCTGCAGCGATTTTATCAAAACAAGGCTTATCAGTGACTTTAATCGAATCTCATACTCAAGCCGGAGGATGTGCCGGTACTTTTAAAAGAAAGAATTATACTTTCGATGTTGGCGCAACTCAGGTTGCTGGTTTAGAGAAGGGAGGAATACATTCTAGAATTTTTGATTTTTTAGATATTCCATCCCCAGAAGCCACAATTTTAGACCCTGCTTGCATTGTTGATTTAAATGATGGTGGTAATCCTATACCTATTTGGTATGAAAAAAGTAAATGGATTGCTGAACGAGAAATGCAGTTTCCTGGGAGTCAAAGATTTTGGAAACTTTGTACCCTCATACATGAAAGTAATTGGATATTTGCTAATAATAATCCTGTATTACCAATAAGTAATTTTTGGGATTTTTCTCAACTTCTTAAAGCACTAGTACCTTCAAACCTTGTCACAGGTATCTTACTTAAATCTACTATTTTTGATCTATTGCGGATATGTGGATTATCCAAGAATGAGCGCTTGATTAAATTCTTAAATCTTCAACTAAAACTTTATTCTCAAGAGGACGTTTATAGTACTGCAGCATTATATGGATCTACTGTTCTTCAGATGTGTCAACAGCCACATGGTCTGTGGCATCTTAAAAAATCTATGCAGTCTTTAAGTGAATCATTAGAAAGTTCATTAATTAAAACTGGAGTTAATTTAATTTTTGGACAAGAAGTTAATTCTATAACTTTTGACGACGTAAATATGTGTTGGCAACTATCTGCTAATTCGAAAAAAAAATCATTTATTTATCAAGCAAAAGATGTGATTTATACCGCACCTCCACAATCTTTGCTCAAGCATTTGAAAGATCCTTTAGAAAGAAAAAAAAATTATAAAAATCGACTTAATAATTTGCCTGATCCAAGTGGAGCTGTAGTTTTTTATTCAGCATTAAAAAAGGAACATATTAAAAAAACATTCTCCAATCATTATCAATTTGTTTCAAAAGAATTTTGTTCGTTATTTGTATCAATTAGTGATGATGGTGATGGAAGAGCGCCAAAAGGTGAGGTTACTTTAATTGCCAGTATCTTTACCAAAACTAAAGATTGGTTTGATCTAGATAAACAAACTTACTTAAAGAAAAAAAATGGTTTCATGAAAAAAATATCCCTTGAATTGGAAAGTCAATTTGATATTGATCCTGAAAAATGGCTACATAGAGAATTAGCAACTCCATTGGGCTTTGAAAAATGGACAAAAAGACCTAATGGAATAGTAGGCGGGCTTGGTCAAAATCCAGATATTTTTGGTTTATTTGGATTATCAAGTAGGACACCTTTTGAAGGTTTATGGTTATGTGGAGATTCTATTTATCCAGGAGAGGGGACTGCAGGTGTTAGTCAGTCTGCATTAATGGTTTCAAGGCAAATTTTAGCTTCCAAAGGTATAGAAAATTTTAGTTTATAAAATTTTGTCTGATTTCTTTTGCTTCAGCAAGTTTGTTAGAAAGTAACTCCCAATTTTTTTCTTTAATAAGAGATTCCAGTATATTCAGCTTATTTTTAAAATTATTTATGGAATTTAAAACATTAATCTGATTATTAATAGCTAAATCTAGGCCTAGTTGTTCATTGCCTCCGCCAACTCTCGAAGTGTCAGCAAATCCTGTAGCAGCTAATTTTTGCGAGAGATCTAATAAAGATTGATTATTTTTTGTTTGCGCAGTTTCTATGAGGGCAGAAGCTAAAAATATAGGCAAATGAGAAATTAGAGATACTGCTTCATCATGCTCTTTTGGCGAAGCTTGGCAAATTTCACAATCCATTGATTTTATGAGCTCGGAAATAGTTCTGACTGAATTTAAATCACTATTTTGTGTTGGGGTAATAATCCATTTTGCATTTTTAAAAAGACCTTCAAAACCTGAATCAACTCCTTTTTTTTCTGTTCCTGCCATTGGATGAGATCCAATAAATAGAGGATGTAAATTTTCCCATGTATTTACAATTGGTTCTTTTACAGAGCCTACATCAGTTAGTATTGTTTCTTGAGGTATTGATGCTACTAATTGTTGAGACGGACTGATCAAATCTTTGATAGGCAATGCCAAAATTATTAGCTCACATTTTTTTAATAAGCTCAGATCACAGCTAACAAAATTTGCAAGTTTTTTATCCTTAGCTTTTTTTTCATTAAATTCATTATTTGCTATTCCATAAATTGTATGATTTAGACTTTGGAGTTTTAATCCTAAAGAACCACCAATTAATCCTAATCCTACTATTCCAATTTTCATAAATTAATTAATTCAAGACCCTCTTTTATTGATACCAATTTTTTGTATATTAGGTTCATAAATTTTGCATGTTTTTGAAATTAAATTAATTATAAATGCTTGAAATTTTAAGTCATCAATATTTGAAAAATTTTTTGAGAGATCAAAGTATTAGTTGGGAACACATATATTCTTTTGGGAGAATAATTTCCAAATGTATTGAAAATGATTCTACATATCTAATTAATTCAGAAATTTTCTCTAGCTATGATTGGTTACCTCCAATTTTGATTTCTTTATTTTTAAAGGAAGAGGATTCAACTTTTATTTTATCTAAAGAAAAAATCCAATTTATAAGCCAATTTCAGATTGATTCATTGAAAAATCTAGGTTTTAATTTTATTTTGAAAAATGATCAATTTATTTTTGCAAATCATCATGTTCACTTGATAACTATCCAAAATTTTCTTAATGATCCCAATTCTCGTAATCTTAGAAATCATCGAATAGTTTATTCAGGAATTGAGGATATAAAACAGGATTTAAAAAATCATTTTAGGATTTCTTTACTTAAAAAGGATTGGACAAAAAATTTTAAAGAATTTGAATTAATCAATCAAAAATTTATAAAAGTATATGATTCGTTGAAGAAAAAGTTCTTCTTGAGAAAGGTCTTAGGAAATAGTTATATCAATTTAGATGAAAAAGAAATTAGTTTCTTGTCAAACTTTTTTCATGAAAATTCTTTTTTTTCTGATAAATTTTTAAGCGTCAACAAAGCATTATCTCAAGGTTGGGCATGCTGGGTAAAGTTAAACGATACAAATTTAGATTGGAATTTGTATTTGCAGCCAATAGATGAACTTTTTCAAATTAAGGAATTTTTTTCAAATAATAAATTTGTTTTTTTATCAGCATTGAGAAAAGATAATTTTTTCCAAATGTATTTTAAAAAGCATAGTTTAGATATTGACTTGGTTATTAATTTTAAGAGTAATTTTGAAGAGAAAAAGATTTCTTTATATATACCCTCTAAACAGTTGCTTCCTAATAATCCTCTTTTTACCAATTCAATCTTGGATAAATGCAAAAAGTTAATACTTTTTAGAAAGGGTTTAACTTTAGTTTTGTCTGATGATATTGATTTAAAAACTAACCTTGCTACAGAATTAGCTTCTAAGTACGGGAAGAGGGTATTGCTAGAGACAATTCCCTCTGGTAAAAATGAAATTCTTTGCTCTAGTTTTGACTGGTGGATTATGAATTCTTATTTAATTCAAATTCCAGAACAAATTATCATTCCTTTACTTCCGATTCCGAATATGTCAGAACCTATTAATGCAATTACAGTCTCTCATAAAAAGAAGCTTTCTCAAGATTGGTTTAGAGACTTCTTTCTTCCTCAAGCTAGAATTAAACTTGAAAGATCTATTTCTCCTTTAAGAAGAAATTCAGGTAAGTTAATAATCCTAGATGGAAGAGCAAATAAAAGAAACTGGGGAAGATTACTTTTGCAAAACATTCAACCCTCAAAACAAATTAACTATATGCTACCTTTTGATTAGGTTATGATTTTGTAAATAACTAAAGAAATATGGGAGAAGCAAAAAGACGTAAAACACTTGGTTTACCTCCAAAAAAAAATAATACTAAAACTAAAATTGATGAGTCTCCAAGATTATTTGAATGGCTTCCCTTTACAATCAATCAAAGAGATAACCTAATTAAATTAAGTATTAAGGCCAGTTGGTTTGGAATCGGAGGGTTAGTAATCTTATGGATTGTAGTGAGATTTATAGGCCCTGCTGCTGGGTGGTGGACTTTAGCTGATTCTTTATAAATCTAAGCTACTGTTTTTATATCATTAACAGCGATTGTATTAGCAGGATTGCTATTTAATGCTTTCATTGAATTAGAACTGACTTCAGTTCCTTCTGTTAATTTCTCTTTAACCATAGATTCTACTTTATTCCTGATTTCTAAGTTTTGATCAAGCCAAATAATTGTATTATCTCTTCCTTGTCCAATATTTTCTCCTTCATAACTATACCAAGCACCTCTCCTTATGATGATATTAGTCTCTTCTGCTAAATCTAATAAGCATCCTGTTGTACTAATACCTTTCCCAAAGAGAATATCAAATTCTGCAATTCTAAATGGTGGTGCAACTTTGTTTTTTGCTACTTTCACTTTTGCTCTTATGCCATATTCTTCAGTACCTCTTTTAAGAGTTTGAATTCTTCTGATATCAAGTCTTACTGAGGCGTAAAATTTTAATGCATTACCTCCTGTGGTTGTTTCTGGATTGCCGTATGTAACGCCAATTTTTAGGCGTAATTGATTCAGGAATATTACCGTACATCCAGATTTGCCAATATTTCCTGTTATTTTCCTCATTGCTTGGCTCATTAGCCTTGCTTGGCTTCCAATTACGTGATCTCCCATCTCTCCTTCTATCTCGGCTCTTGGGGTTAGTGCTGCGACCGAGTCAACAACTACAAGATCTACCGCACTCGATCTTATAAGTTGGTCAACTATTTCTAGAGCCATTTCACCAGTATCTGGTTGTGAAACTAACAAATTTTCAACATCAACACCTAAAGAGGCCGCATAAACTGGATCGAGTGCATGCTCAGCATCTACAAATGCAGCTACTCCTCCATTTTTTTGGACTTCCGCAATCGCGTGAAGCGTTAATGTAGTTTTTCCTGAACTTTCTGGTCCGTAAACTTCTACTACTCTTCCTTTTGGATAGCCTCCTCCTAATGCTAAATCTAAGGTGAGCGCTCCAGTAGATATTGTTTCTACTTTCATTCTTGAGGCGTCACCAAGTCTCATTATTGATCCTCGTCCAAAATTTCTTTCTATTTGACCTAAGACAAGACTTAATGCCTTGTCTTTTTCTTTTGATTCAGTTTTTTTCTTTTCTTCAAGGCTCATTGTTTGATTTATCGGTTAAAGTTCTTGTAATTATTCTAAATTTGGAAATTTTTATTTAAACCAAACTTCATAAATACAAACTATAGTACATCTGTACTCTAGCTGATTATCTTTAAATTGCAACTAATTCTCCAAGGTTTCCTAATTTTAATAATTTGATTTCATTACTTAACTTATTTTTATCTGATTCTTTCAAATATCCCCAATCAGCTAGGAAGCATGGAATGTGAGAAGTTTCTGAATTTTGTTTAATATCGATTAGAGTTTTTTTTCTATCTTCTATAAAGCCTAAAATTTCATAAGTTTGTGTAAGTTTTTCAGCTATTTTGATTTTTGTTCCTGATTCATAACCAAAAATAAATTCTGGAAAAATATTTAATTGTTTAAGAATTTTTTCTGCAAATATTTTACCTTTAGTTGTTATAACTCCAGTTTTTATTCCTCTTTTGCTTAATTCTTTCATAAAATTTATAATTTCAAAAAAAGGTTTATGTAAATTTACCCACGATTTAAAATCTTTATCAATTTGGTACTTGCGAGACTTATCTAACATTTTTTGTATATCTTCTGCTATCCAGGAATTTTCATTTAATATCCTCTGGCAATTTTGATGATAATTATTAATGAAATCATCTTTATTATCACTTTTTAATGGATTTTCTGTTTTTATAATTTCGTGAACAATTAGAATCATTTCCCAACCATATTTAACCCAAGGCCTAATTTCTTTGAAAGAATTTGGTACTCCTTGATAAAGTTTTTGATCAATAGTGATGTTGGGTGAATTTAAATATCTTTCACAGGCCAGCAAGGAGCTATGCCAATATTCTTGCATTCCATCAACTATTACTCCATCAAAATCAAATAGAAAAATTTTTTGAGAAGACACCAATTGAATATTAGAACTGGGCCGCTAGGATTCGAACCTAGGAATGTCGAGACCAAAACCCGATGCCTTACCACTTGGCGACGGCCCATTGAATTACCATTTTAATACATGAAAAGATTTTTTTCTATCCAAAAAATACAAATTTTTTATAAACATGGCGCTAGTTTTGAAAAATAAAAATATTATTTGAATGAGCTCGATTTCCATGGCTCTAGAAATTTCTGAGCTTTTTTGATCGCCAAACCCATTATTTCAGGATACTCATAGAGTTTTTTGTTATTTTTGTGAGCAAATTCAATAAGGGGCTGCATAATTTTTCTTGCAGCACTTCCAAATGCTATTCCGTCTGGGAGATTGTTTGAATTCAAAAATTCATGAGTTTTTTCATTTGTTCCTCCTGCCAATTGAATTAATCCTGGTGGAAGATCTGAACCGATTTTTTCAAACAACTTAACAGCATCTCTACTTGTTGTAGGAGCAAGATCTCCAGACATTGGCCTTCCATCTAGTTGCCAAATAAGGGGAATATCTAGCTCATTCAGAATTTCATATCTTTCCCAAAGAGCTTTCAAAAGATCTTCGGGCTCTTGGGCTTTTTTGAAAGATTGATTTAATCCACAACTAATAGATATCTTGTCTAATTTCATTCCAGAACTTTTAAGGATACTTACAACTTTTGTAAAAGAATCTAGGCGATTGATTTCTGTATGAATTTCTACTGCATTAGGCTTTATTTTTTGAAGTGTTGATGCTAAATCATTTTTTGACAAATTATATTCATATTCACTAATTAGATTTAGAGGACAACTATTTAAACATCTTCCACATCCATAACATTTACTCTCTTTAATTCCGAAATTATCAATTGCAAAGGTGGGGCATACTTTTTCGCATGGTCTTGGACAACTAGGGGGACATTTTAAAGGATCAAATTTTGCTTTTCGAAAGTGGATATCATTACCATCACTAATACTTATCATTAATCCAGGGGAGTTTTTAAAGACTTTTTTTGCCCACTCGATTCCTTTTTTTGCTGCGTGAACTATAGATTCTTCTGCTGCAACATCTATGTAGTCGACACCAGCAGCAGTATAAATTGCACATAAATCTTCTATGGCAACAATATCTTCATTACTGGCACCACAAATTAACTTAATCCATTTATCTTTTTTATTCTTGGTTTTAATCAAACAATTTAACTTTCAAATTCATCCAAAATATAATTACTTAATGGTTTCCATTCAAGTTTTCTTGAACCCCCCATTTCAACAACTATTGTTAGTTTATTATCGTTAGTGCAAATCTCTATTAAGCTCTCTAATTCAGATTGAGATAATACTTGACCTTCTAATAACCAAAGTAATTTATTTTTATCATTTTCATTAAATAACTCAGAAGCTTGTGGGATTACTTGTTGAACTTCCCCAAGCGCTCCGTTTCTTCCTACACTTTGATGACCAAGGTGAGGTGGTCTAACGCCATGCAATTTGAGCAAGAAAACTTCTGGATCTCCAAGCCCTCTTGCTGAGGTTATAAAAGTTTTAAAGCCTTTGGCCCTCATTCTCCTCAAAAGACGAGTTTCATAACCACCTTCAAGAGGAGCAAATATTGCGAGACATTTGTTAGTTTTTAAATCGTTATGAAACTTTTTCCCTGAGAGAAGTAATGGCATAAAAATTTCCTTTATTTCTATTTTATTTTATTTTATGGTACTTGATGATGTACAATTGTAACTCAGTGAATTTTTAAGCTCGCAAGCTAGCCGAGCCTCTGAAAATTTCACATTTTTTAGCGTTTCGTTAAAAAACTCAGGTGGGTTTATCCCGAGAGAAACTATCTATTATTTCAGATAAGTCTCGACCTTACTAATTGTTTTTTTATTAACTTCACCTTAATAACTGAAGGGTTTAGATAATTGAAAAATTATTACGAGCTAGCCTAATTTAGTCTTATGTCTATCGGAATTTTAGGAAAGAAATTGGGCATGTCCCAACTTTTCGATGATAAAGGTAATTCGGTACCAGTTACTCTTATAGAGGCTGGTCCGTGCCGCGTCACTCAATTGAAAACAACTGCTTTGGATGGTTATACCGCCGTTCAGATAGGTTATGGCTTGTCCAAAGAGAAGCATTTAAGCAAACCTGAAAAGGGACACTTATTGAAATCAGGTGAAGAACTTTTAAAGCATTTGAAAGAATATAGGGTTGAAGAAACTTCATCTTATGAAATCGGAAATCAAATAACTGTAAAAAACTTTGAGGTTGGTCAAAAAGTTGATATCAGTGGCAAATCTATGGGTAGAGGTTTTGCAGGTTACCAGAAAAGACATGGTTTTAGCAGAGGTCCTATGAGTCATGGTTCAAAAAATCATAGAGCACCAGGATCTACAGGAGCAGGAACAACTCCGGGTAGAATTTATCCAGGGAAAAGAATGGCAGGAAGATATGGAGGAAAACAGATAACTACCAAAGGATTGTTAGTTCTAAAAATTGATGATCAGAAAAATTTGCTTGTAGTAAAGGGTTCTGTTCCAGGTAAGCCCGGCTCAATTGTCAACATTAAGCCAAATAATGTTGTAGGCAAAAAAGGAGGTGAAAAATCATGACAACACTTGAAACTTTAAAGTGGGATGGTAAAAAATCAGGCAAAGTTACTCTTGATTTAGCAGTTGCTAAAGAAACTTCTTCGGCAGACTTAATCCATAGAGCAGTCCTTAGACAGCTAGCAAATAAAAGACAAGGGACAGCATCAACTTTGACAAGATCTGAAGTGCGTGGGGGCGGTAGAAAGCCATACAAACAGAAAGGTACAGGAAGAGCTCGTCAAGGATCAATAAGGACACCCTTAAGACCTGGTGGCGGAATTATTTTTGGACCGAAGCCACGTTCTTACAATCTTGATATGAATCGTAAGGAACGTAGGTTAGCTCTTAGAACTGCACTTATGTCTAGAGTATCTGATATGAAGGCCGTTGAAGATTTTGGATCTACTCTAAAGCAGCCTAAAACAAGTGATATCATCAATGGCCTTGCTCGATTAGGTATACAAAAAACTGAAAAAGTTTTGGTTATTCTTGATAGTCCGTCCGATGTTATAAAAAAATCCATCAATAATATTGAAAAAGTAAAATTAATTGCCGCCGATCAATTAAATGTATTTGATATTCTCAATGCTAATAAATTGGTCATAGGGCAATCAGCGATAGATAAAATTCAGGAGGTTTATGCATCATGAGTAAATTATTCGATTCTCGTTTAGCCGATGTAATACGAAAGCCAGTTATTACTGAAAAAGCTACAAATGCACTAGATCTTAACCAATATACTTTCGAAGTAGATCATAGAGCGGCTAAACCACAAATAAAGGCAGCTATTGAAGCCTTGTTCAGTGTTAAAGTCATAGGAGTTAACACTATGAATCCTCCTAGGAGAACAAGAAGAGTCGGGAAATTTTCCGGTAAACGTTCTCAGGTCAAGAAGGCAATTGTACGTCTTGCTGAAGGAGACAAAATCCAACTATTTCCAGAATCTTAAGGAGTTTTAATCATGGCAATCCGTAAATTTAAACCTTATACACCTGGCACTAGGCAGAGAGTAGTTACTGACTTTAGTGAAATCACAAGTGCAAAACCTGAAAGATCACTAATAGTTTCAAAACATAGAGTTAAAGGCAGGAATAATCGTGGAGTTATTACTTGTCGTCATCGTGGAGGTGGTCACAAAAGGCAATATAGATTGGTCGACTTTAGAAGAGATAAAAGAAATATCAACGCTAAAGTTGCAGCTATACACTACGATCCTCATAGAAATGCAAGGCTGGCACTTTTATTCTACGAAGATGGGGAAAAAAGATATATTATCGCTCCAGCAGGAGTAAAAGTCGGACAAAATGTCATATCTGGAGAAAGTGTTCCAATTGAAGATGGAAATGCAATGCCACTTTCTGTTATGCCATTAGGATCTAGTGTTCATTGTGTTGAGTTATACGCAGGTAGGGGTGCTCAAATGGTTAGATCCGCAGGAGCTAGTGCTCAAGTTATGGCAAAAGAGGGAGATTATGTTGCTTTAAAACTCCCATCTACTGAGGTAAGACTTGTAAGAAAAGAATGCTACGCAACTCTTGGTGAAGTAGGTAATTCTGAAATAAGAAATACTAGCTTAGGTAAAGCAGGAAGAAGAAGATGGCTTGGAAGAAGGCCTCAAGTAAGAGGTAGTGTAATGAACCCATGTGATCATCCACATGGAGGAGGAGAGGGAAAAGCACCAATTGGTAGAGCAGGACCAGTTACTCCATGGGGTAAACCAGCTCTTGGATTAAAGACACGTAAAAAGAACAAACCAAGTAATAAATTAGTTGTTCGAAGACGCCGTCGCGTTTCTAAGAGGAGTAGAGGAGGAAGAGACTCTTGATTACTTCATTTATTATTTCAATTTCTATTACATAATCATGGGACGTTCACTAAAAAAAGGACCTTTTATAGCAGATAGCCTGCTCAAGAAGGTAGAAAAACAAAATACTGATAATGACAAGTCTGTTATCAAAACTTGGTCGAGATCTTCTACGATTTTACCTGTAATGATAGGCCATACAATCGCTGTACATAATGGCAAGTCTCATATTCCAGTATTTATTACTGAACAAATGATTGGTCATAAACTCGGTGAATTTGCTCCTACACGCACTTACCGAGGTCATATAAGAGATAAGAAAGGAGCAAAATCATGACAAAAACACCTGAAACAACAAAAACAGCAATTGCTCATGGGAATTATGTTCGCGGATCAGCCTCTAAAGTGAGAAGAGTTTTGGATCAGATAAGGGGTAGGTCTTATAGAGATGCATTGATTATGTTGGAATTTATGCCTTACAGATCTACAGACCCCATTACTAAAGTTCTAAGATCTGCGGTTGCCAATGCAGAACATAACCTTGGAATGGATCCATCCACCTTAGTTATTTCCTCTGCATGGGCTAATAGTGGTCCAGTAATGAAAAGGTATAGGCCCAGAGCTCAAGGTCGAGCTTTTTCAATTAAAAAACAGACTTGCCACATCAGTATTTCTGTTGAATCTGCTCCTACTCAAACTAATGCGGAGGTACAAAACTAATGGGACATAAAATACATCCTTCTGGACTAAGATTAGGAATTACACAAGAGCATCGCTCTAAGTGGTTTGCTACTTCTAAAACATATCCAATTCTTCTCCAAGAAGATTTTAAAATTCGTACCTTCATACAAAAAAAATATGGAGCAGCAGGAATTAGCGATGTTTTAATAGCTAGAAAAGCTGACCAACTGGAACTTGAATTAAAAACAGCAAGACCAGGAGTTATAGTTGGAAGACAAGGAAGTGGTATTGAAGAATTAAGATCTGGCATTCAAAAAACTATAGGTGATAGAACAAGGCAAGTCAGAATAAACGTTGTTGAAGTTGAACGCGTAGACGCTGATGCTTTTTTACTAGCTGAATATATTGCTCAACAACTAGAAAAAAGAGTCGCCTTTAGAAGAACTATAAGGATGGCCTTACAAAGGGCTCAAAGGGCTGGAGTCTTAGGTCTTAAAATTCAAGTAGGGGGAAGGTTGAATGGTGCTGAAATAGCTAGAACTGAATGGACTAGAGAAGGTAGAGTACCATTACATACTTTGAGAGCTGAAATTGACTATGCAACACGTGAAGCTAATACAACTTACGGTGTTCTAGGCATTAAAGTTTGGGTTTTCAAAGGTGAAGTTCTCCCTAAAGAAGAACAAACTATCCCTGTGGGTGCGAGCCCTAAGAGGAAAGCTAGTAGAAGACCTCAGCAATTTGAGGATCGTTCAAATGAGAATTCATAGGAGGTATAAAAATGCTTAGTCCAAAACGTACTAAATTCCGTAAACAACATAGAGGCAGAATGAGGGGTGTAGCCTCAAAAGGTAATACTATTGCATTCGGTCAATTTGCTCTCCAAGCTCAAGACTGTGGCTGGGTAACTGCACGTCAGATTGAAGCAAGCAGAAGAGCTATGACCAGATATATCAAACGTGGTGGTCAAATCTGGATAAGAATATTTCCTGATAAACCCGTAACCATGAGACCTGCCGAAACCAGAATGGGTTCTGGTAAAGGTAATCCAGAGTTTTGGGTCGCAGTTGTAAAACCTGGAAGAATACTTTTTGAAATGGGTGGTGAGGATATCACTGAGGAAACTGCAAAGGAAGCTATGCGTCTGGCTCAATACAAACTTCCTGTAAAAACTAAATTTATCTCCATTGATAAAAATCTAGAAAATTCCTCCCAAGAAAATACAAAAAATAGTAAAAAATCTCAAGAGGAGGTTAAACAATGAAAAACTCAGAGTCACTTAAGGAATTTAAAAAATTAAATTCTGAACAAATTACTGAAAAGATTGACCAATTACGAAAAGATCTTTTTGATTTGAGATTCAAGCAAGCTACAAGACAGCTCAATGAAACTCATAAATTTAAAATTATCAAGAAACAAGTTGCGCAATTACTCACTCTCAGTAAGAGTCAATCTGCTTCTAAAACAACTTCTGATTAATTATTAGTTATGGCACTTAAAGAAAGAATTGGTACTGTTGTCAGCGACAAAATGGATAAAACAGTTGTTGTTGCTGTTATTAACAGATATCCACATCCCACTTATAAAAAAATTGTAAGTAGAACTACACGATATAAGGCGCATGATCCAGAAAATACATGTGTTTTAGGTGATCGAGTTAAAATTAGAGAAACTAGACCGCTCAGTGCTCATAAAAGATGGGCAATAGAAGAGATTCTCAATAAAACAAGTCAGGCTAAGGAGGTTAAAAAATGATTCAACAAGAAACTTATTTAACAGTTGCCGATAATAGCGGAGCAAAAAGACTCCAATGTATTAGGGTTTTAGGTTCTAATAGAAGGTATGCGCATGTCGGAGATGTAATCGTAGCAACTGTAAAAGATGCTCTTCCTAACATGGGAGTTAAGAAATCTGAAGTTGTTAAAGCTGTTATCGTCAGAACTAAAGCAACATTAAGAAGAAATACTGGTAATTCAATCAGATTTGATGATAATGCTGCAGTTTTGATTAATGAAGATAAGAATCCAAAAGGTACTAGAGTCTTTGGTCCTGTAGCTAGAGAACTGCGGGATAAAAATTATACAAAGATTGTTTCTCTTGCTCCGGAGGTGATTTAAATGTTGGATTCATTAAAACAAAAGAAGAATTTCCAAAGAATAAAAATGAGAATCAAAACTGGAGATTTAGTAAAAGTAATTAATGGCAAGGACAAAGGGAAAACTGGTGAAGTTTTAAAAACTATCCCTCTTGAAAATAGAGTAGTTGTAAAGGGAATTAACCTTAGGACTAAACATGTAAAACCAACTCAGGAAGGAGAAACTGGAAGAATACTTACAGAAGAAGCATCTTTACATGCATCAAATGTAATGTTCTTTTCAAAGGATAAAAATCTTACAAGTAAGATTGAATACTTTATTGATAAAGAGGGGGTTAAGAAAAGAAGATTGAAGAAAACTGGTGAAGTAATTGATTAATTTTTCATCAGAAACCAGATTTCAACTTTTTCTAATTTATCAATTCTGACAAAGACCAGAATTAACAAAAAATTATGACTCTAAAAAATCGCTACAAAGAATCAATAAGACCAAAACTTTTAAAGGACCTTGGTCTTAAAAATATTCATCAAGTACCTAAAGTTGTCAAAGTCAACGTTAACAGAGGTCTTGGTGAGGCAGCTTCAAATTCGAAAGCTCTAGAAGCCTCTTTAAATGAAATGGCAACAATTACAGGACAAAAGGCTTTAGTAACTAGGGCCAAAAAAGCTATCGCGGGTTTTAAAATTCGTGAAGGTATGCCAATTGGTTGTACTGTAACTTTGAGAGGAGACAGGATGTATTCCTTTTTGGAGAGATTTATAAATCTAGCTTTACCAAGAATAAGAGACTTTAGAGGAGTTAATCCAAAAAGTTTTGATGGAAGAGGGAATTACACCGTTGGGGTAAAAGAGCAATTGATTTTTCCTGAAATCTCTTTTGATAAAATAGATTCAATAAGAGGTATGGATATAACTATTGTCACTAGTGCAAAATCAGATCAAGAAGGTAAAGCTCTTTTGCAGGAGTTAGGAATGCCTTTTAGTAAGAATTAAATTAAAACTATGTCAAATCACGATCCTATTTCAGATATGCTTACTCGAATTAGAAATGCGAGTCAAAAAAAGCATACAACCACAACAATCCCAGGTTCAAAAATGTCCTTAAGTATCGCCAAAGTGCTTCAAAAAGAGGGGTTCATTTCTGATATTAATGAGGAAGGTGAAGGTTATAAATCACAAATAATACTCGGTCTCAAATATAGTGGTAAAAACAAATTTCCTACTATCCGATCTATGCAAAGAGTTAGTAAACCTGGTTTGAGAATATATAAAAATACTAGAGGTTTACCAAAAGTTCTTGGAGGTCTTGGAGTTGCCATAATTTCAACTTCTAAAGGCGTTATGAGTGATCGCGATGCTAGAAAGCAAGGCATTGGCGGCGAAGTCCTCTGCTATGTTTATTAAGGAGAATTAATCATGTCAAGAATCGGAAAAACACCAGTACTTATTCCAGAGAAAGTTACAGTTGATTTTGATGGATTAACAGTTACAGTGAAAGGCCCAAAGGGTGAGTTAAAACGTCTCATGCCTGAGGGAGTTAGTTTTGATAAGAAAGATAATACTGTTGTCGTAAGTCCTACTACAACCAAAATATATTCAAGGCAGAGACATGGTTTATGTAGAGCCTTAATTGCAAATATGGTTGAAGGGGTTACTCAAGGTTTTTCAAAAAAACTAGAAATTGTTGGCGTTGGATCAAGAGCACAAGTAAAAGGTAAAAATCTAGTTGTTAGTGCAGGATATAGTCATCCTGTAGAAATGATCCCCCCTGATGGTATAACATACAAAGTTGAGAGTAATACAAACGTTACCGTATCTGGAATTGATAAGGAAATTGTTGGCAATGAAGCAGCAAAAATCAGATCAATTAGACCTCCAGAGCCATATAAAGGTAAAGGAATTAAATATCATGATGAGAGAATTCTCAGAAAAGCTGGTAAATCTGGCAAAAAATAATTCCAATTAAAAAAATGACCAAACTTTCCAGGAAATTACAAACCCAAAAAAGACATAGAAGATTAAGGAGATTCTTAATTGGAGATGCAACTCGTCCAAGATTGTCTGTTTTTCGCTCTAATAACCACATTTATGCTCAGGTTATAGATGATAGCGCTCAAACAACTATTTGCTCAGCTTCAACTGTTGATAAAGAACTAAGAGAAAAATCTGAGAAATTACCTTCTGATTGTAATTCTTCTTCTATTGTTGGAAAATTATTAGCAAAGAGAGCGATAAAAAAAGGTATTAAGCAAGTAATTTTTGACCGTGGAGGTAATTTATATCACGGTAGAGTAAAGGCACTTGCAGACGCTGCTCGTGAAGCTGGCCTAGAATTCTAACTCTTAATTTTTTACTATGACTGACACTCCAACAAAACAAGAAATTCAATCCAAGAACGATAATGTTCCTGCAGCTATGCCCGTAGAACAAAAAAAGAATAATCGTAATGATCGAAAAAGAAATAGAAGAGGTGATTCAAAAAATCTAGAGAGAGATTCTGATTGGCAAGAAAGAGTTGTTCAAATTCGACGTGTTTCTAAGACTGTTAAGGGTGGAAAAAAAATGAGTTTTAGAGCAATTGTTGTTGTAGGTAATGAGAAAGGTCAAGTTGGAGTTGGAGTTGGTAAAGCAGGGGATGTTATTGGTGCGGTGAGAAAGGGAGTTTCAGATGGTAAAAAGAATCTTGTTAGGGTTCCCTTAACCCCAAATAATTCAATACCGACTTTATCTAAAGGTCGAGATGGTGCTGCTAATGTACTAATTAGACCAGCTGCCCCAGGTACAGGTGTAATTGCTGGCGGTTCAATTAGAACAGTTTTAGAATTAGCTGGTATAAAAAATGTCTTAGCAAAAAGATTGGGTAGTAAAACACCTTTGAATAATGCAAGAGCTGCTATGGTAGCTCTTTCTCAATTAAGAACACACAAATCTGCCTCAAGGGAGAGAGGCATCTCACTTGAACAGCTCTATTCTTAAAATTATGACTTCAACATTAAATACACTTAAATCAAACTCTGGCTCTAGAAAGAAAAAATTAAGAAAGGGTAGAGGAATTGCAGCCGGTCAGGGTGCATCATGTGGTTTTGGAATGAGAGGACAAAAGTCACGTTCTGGAAGACCTACACGTCCAGGTTTTGAAGGTGGCCAAATGCCTTTATATAGAAGAGTTCCAAAATTAAAGCACTTTGAAATAATTAATCAAAAGAACTTTTCCATAATTAATTTAGAAAAATTAAATGATTTCAAAGATAACGATACAGTTAACCTTGACTCACTAGTTAAGAAGGGATTAATCTTCAAACCAAAATTTCCTTTAAAAATCCTTGGTAATGGAAAAATTAATGTAAAGCTAAAAGTCCAAGCTCATGCATTTACAAAAGTTGCAAAACAAAAAATTGAGGACGCAGGTGGATCCTGCGAGCTTATAAATAATAAATAAATTTACTAAAAATTTAGGTAAGCTTCAAAATGTTTGTCAACAAAAGTAGAAATCCTAGCGCTTCTGAAATACTTTCCCAATTATTTTTAAATAAAGAGTTAAGGAGTAGAGTTTTAACTACTTTAGGTCTTCTCCTTTTAGTAAGACTTGGTATATATATCCCTATGCCTGGTATTGATAGGGTTGCTTTTAAAAGTTTTATAGATCAAGGGGGGCAATTAATAGGTTTTTTAGATATTTTTACTGGAGGAGGAATTTCAACCTTAGGAATATTCGCATTAGGCATACTTCCCTTTATCAACGCATCAATTATTATTCAGCTTCTCACAGCTTCATTGCCTGTGCTTGAAGATTTACAAAAAAATGAAGGAGAAGCGGGAAGAAGAAAAATTGCTCAAATAACTAGATATGTTTCATTAGGATGGGGTTTTTTGCAAAGTATAATTTTTTCCTTAATTCTCAGACAATATGCTATTCAGGGGATAAGTGAAACTACATTTGTCTTACAAACCTCTATTGCCCTAGTTACTGGTTCAATGTTAGTTATGTGGTTTAGTGAAATTATTACGGAGAAAGGGATAGGTCAAGGAGCTTCACTGGTAATTTTTTTGAATATTGTTTCGACTTTACCTAAGGCTCTAAGTTCAACCATTGAAAAAGCTCAAACTGGCGATAGAGGAGATGTTTTAGGTATAGCAGTTTTACTTGGAGTATTTTTACTGACAATTGTTGGGATCATTTTTGTCCAAGAGGGAGCAAGACGCATTCCTATTGTTAGTGCAAAAAGGCAGATAGGAAGTTCAACACTACTTCCTACAAGGCAAAGTTATTTACCTTTGAAATTAAATGCAGGAGGAGTCATGCCTATCATATTTGCATCTGCTTTAATCTTTTTACCTATAACTATTGCAAATGTTACGGGTAATCCAGTCTTAATCAAGTTAGCCAGTAGTTTAAATCCCGGATCTTCTAATCCATGGCCATATGCTCTTACATTCTTCTCCTTGATTTTGGGGTTCTCCTATTTTTATGCATCTCTTACTATCAATCCAGTTGATGTAGCTTCAAATTTAAAGAAAGGAGGAGTAGCGATACCAGGAGTTAGACCAGGAACTAATACAGCAAACTACCTATCAGGTATACAAAATAGGTTGACTTTATTGGGAGGATTATTTCTGGGTTCAGTAGCTATAATCCCAGCTGCAGTAGAAAGAGCTACAAATGTTCAGACCTTTCAAGGTTTAGGAGCAACTTCATTACTTATTCTTGTGGGTGTTGCTATAGATACTGCTAAGCAAATTCAAACTTATGTTATTTCACAAAGATATGAGGGACTAATTAACAATTAATGAAGAAACATTTACTATTTTTAGGAGCTCCTGGAGCAGGGAAAGGGACTCAAGCGGAATTGCTAAGTCAAACTAATTCTTACTTACACCTTTCTACTGGTGAATTATTAAGAAAAGAAATTGAAATGAACACTACCCTTGGTATTCAGGTAAAAGATATTATGAATCGAGGGGAACTTGTTAGTGATGAACTCGTATTAAAGATAGTAAGACAAAATTTAGTCAAGGATAATAAAGGTTGGATTCTAGATGGTTACCCAAGAAATTTATCTCAAGCAAATTCATTGAATGAAGTCTTAAATGAAATAAATCAACCTTTGGAATTAGTTTTTTATTTAGATATCCCGGAAGAAGTACTAATTAAGCGTTTGCTTTTAAGAGGTAGAAAAGATGATACGGAAGAGACAATTAGAACAAGAGTTGACATTTATAAAAAAACTACAGAACCATTGATTCAATATTTTAAAGATCTCTCATTGTTAGAATATATTGATGCTGATAGAGATTTAAAAACCATTTCCTCTGATATCAAACAAAAAATGGCTTGATGATGATGTAGAATATAGTATTAACGTTTTATTTGTTAAACCCCTATGAAGGTCAGATCTTCAGTCAAAAAAATTAGTCCTGACGATCAGATCGTGAGGAGAAGAGGTAAAATCTATGTTATTAACAAGAAAAGACCTCGCAATAAACAGCGTCAGGGTTAAATTTCAACCCTTAAATTCAAACTTTTACTTATTCAAAACACGTGGCCAGGATTGCAGGAATTGACATACCTCGCGAAAAGCGAGTTGAAATTGCACTTACATACGTCTATGGAATTGGTTTAACGAGATCAAAGCTAATTCTTGCTAATACGGGTGTAAACCCAGATACTCGTGTCAAAGACCTTTCAGATTCTGATGTGCAAAAACTTAGAGGTGCCACAGAAGAATTCACTTTAGAAGGGGATTTGAGAAGAAAAGAGGGAATGGCTTTAAAACGTTTACAAGATATAGGGTGTGTAAGAGGAAGAAGACATAGAATGAGTCTTCCAGTAAGAGGTCAAAGAACTAGAACCAATGCAAGAACAAGACGGGGTTCTAGGAAAACAGTTGCTGGAAGAAAAAAATAAATAACTAAATCTATTTACAAATTGAAGTATTAACTTAAAACATCATGGCAGCTACAGTAAAAAAAACAGGTTCAAAGAAATCTAAACGTAATGTACCTAATGGTGTGGTACATATCCAAAGCACATTTAATAATACTATCGTCTCAATTACTGACACCTCTGGTCATGTAATTTCTTGGTCTTCTGCAGGCGCAAGTGGATTTAAAGGCGCTCGGAAAGGTACGCCATTTGCTGCTCAAACAGCTGCTGAAGCTGCAGCTAGAAGAGCACTTGATCAAGGTATGAGACAAATAGAAGTACTAGTTAGAGGGCCTGGCGCAGGTAGGGAAACGGCCATAAGAGCTTTACAAGTGGCCGGATTAGAAATAACTCTAATAAGAGATGTAACTCCATTACCTCATAATGGATGTAGAAGACCTAAACGAAGACGCGTTTAGGTCTTAACCATTCTCAACCCCCCCCCCAAAAAAAAACTCTTAACCTCATTATTTTCCGTGTTGCAATACCAGATTGACAGAATCGACCATCAAATAGCAGATGATCGCTCCCAAACAGGAACTTTTTTAATTGGCCCTCTAGAAAGGGGACAAGCTACAACTTTGGGTAATTCTCTTAGAAGAGTCCTTATGGGAGGACTTGAAGGGAGTGCAGTTACTGCAGTAAGAATAGCAGGAATTAATCATGAATATGCCACTATTCCTGGAGTTAGAGAAGACGTTTTAGATATTCTTCTCAATTGTAAGCAACTATCAATTAATAGTTCTAATCCAGAGCTTGAAATCGGTAGGTTAGTAGCAAGTGGTCCAATGGAGGTTAAGGCAAATGATATTCAATTCTCCTCTCAAGTTGAAATTGTTGATGGTGAAAAACCTATCGCAACTATTCAGGAGGGTCATAACTTAGAGTTGGAAATCCATGTTGAAAGAGGTGTTGGATATAGACCCGTAGACCGTAAGAGTGAAGAAACAACTGCAATTGATTTACTTCAAATAGATGCTGTATTTATGCCAGTGAAGAGAGTTAATTTTACGATTGATGAAACTGCTGTAGCAGAAGGCGGAACGGGAAGAGAAAGATTAAAAATGGAAGTCGTAACAGATGGTTCAACAAGTCCTGACGATGCTATTGCTGAAGCTGCAAATCAGTTAATAGAACTTTTTCAACCCCTTGCTACTGTCACAATGGTTGAGGAAATTCCTGAAGAACCTGAACCATCTCCTGAAGCTCAAATTCCTCTTGAGGAACTAAACTTGTCCGTTAGAGCATATAATTGTTTGAAAAGGGCGCAAGTTAACTCAGTTTCAGATTTAATGGGCTTCAGCTATGAAGATCTTCTTGAAATTAAGAACTTTGGCTCTAAATCTGCAGATGAGGTTATTGAAGCTCTTGAGCGTATAGGAATTTCTATTCCACAAAGCAGAACATCTGTTTAACAATTTTTAAGATTATGAGACACCAACTTAGAATTCCATTATTAAGTAAACCTGCTGACCAGAGGAAAGCACTTCTAAGAGGTTTAACTACACAATTAATTAGGGAAGGTAGAGTAACGACAACAAAAGCTAGGGCAAAAGCTTTAAGAAATGAAGCTGAAAGAATGATTTCACTCGCCAAAGATGGAAGTTTGGCTTCTAGGAGAAGGGCTATTGGATATATTTATGATAAAAAATTAGTTCATTCATTATTTGAAAAAGCAAAGGAAAGATATGGAGATAGAAATGGTGGTTATACACGCATAGTCAGAACTGTATCTAGAAAAGGTGATAACGCTCAGATGGCCATAATCGAGCTTGTTTAAGTTAGTTAATTAAAGGGGCTTTTACTAAAAAATAACTTTTGAAAAGGGTAGCTTTACTAGTCCAATATGATGGATCTCATTATTCAGGTTGGCAAAAACAAAAAAATGCAACTACTGTTCAAGAAATTTTAGACAGAGCTCTCTTAAAGATTACAAATCACAAAGTAAAGACTTTTGCAGCAGGAAGGACTGATGCTGGGGTTCATGCATCAGGTCAAGTAGTACACTTTGATGTTGATTGTGTTGTTCCAGGAAATAGTTATTCTGATGTCTTAAATAGTCTTTTACCCTCAACAATTAGGATCTTGGAATCAGTTGAGGTTAAAGATAGTTGGCATGCATGCTATTCAGCAATGTATAGACATTATCGATATGTCATTAATAACAGTAAATTCCCTAATTTGTTCATCAATAATTGGTCATGGCATAGATATCAAAAAGTATTAGATGAAGTTTTAATGTTAAATGCATCCAAGACAATGGAAGGAGAACATGATTTTTTTGCTTTTCAGAAAAGTGGTAGTAATAGAACAAACTCTATTACAAAAATAAAAAATATAGATATTAAAAGAGTAGAAGATTTGATTTTTGTTGATATTAAAGCTACTGGTTTTCTATATGGAATGGTCCGCTTAATTATTGGTCAACTAGTTTTAGTTGGAGAAAAAAAAATATCGCCAGAAATTTTTACAGATAGATGGGTAAACAAAAAGAAAAATGATGTTAAAGAATCTGCTCCAGCTAAGGGGTTATGTTTTGTAAATGCTGTTTATGAAGAAAATGTTTTTAAAAAGATTAATAACAATGATTTTTTCCCTGTATTTTTAATTAAGGGTTTTTCTTAAGTAAGGTTTAATTAAGCGAATTTTTTGTGTAAATCATTCAAAACTGTTGTTTAATATTCCTCCAATAAGGTAGAATTTAAAACTAACTTTAAATTTATTTGCATAAATTTGGTAAATGAATAAAACAATTACTCCATCTTTAGAAACCATTGAAAGAAATTGGTTTTTAGTTGACGCAAAAGATAAGACGCTTGGTAGACTTGCTACAGAAATTGCAACTGTATTGAGAGGTAAGAATAAACCAACATTTACACCTCATCTAGATACTGGAGATTTTGTCATTGTAGTAAATGCCGAGAAAGTTGAGGTAACAGGTAAAAAAGCATCACAAAAATTGTACAGGAGACATTCTGGAAGACCAGGAGGAATGAAAATTGAAAAATTTGAGTCTTTACAAGAAAGAATTCCTGAAAGAATCATCGAGCAAGCTGTTAAGGGCATGCTGCCTCATAATTCTTTAGGAAGACAGCAATTTAAAAAACTAAAAGTTTATAAAGGTGCTGATCATCCTCATGCTGCTCAGAATCCTGTATTATTAAATAGTTAATTTATCAAAATGAATAGTCAAATAAAAAACAAAGCTGTGTATTGGGGAACTGGAAGAAGAAAAACTTCAGTAGCTAGAGTTCGCTTGATTCCAGGAAATGGACTAATAAAAATTAATGGTCGTTCTGGAGATGATTACTTAAACTTTAATCCTCTGCACTTAAATTCAATAAAAGCACCTTTGCAAACATTAGGCCTTGAAAATTCTTATGATATTCTGGTAAATGTTTTTGGTGGTGGATTGACAGGTCAAGCAGATGCTATTAAGCAAGGAGCAGCAAGAGCACTTTGCGAATTATCTCCTGACAATAGGAAACCGCTAAAAACTGAAGGCCATCTCAGTAGAGATCCTAGAGCTAAGGAAAGAAGAAAATATGGTCTTAAAAAAGCAAGAAAAGCTCCTCAATTCTCTAAACGTTAAAGGAATTTAAATTATGCCAAAATCAGAAATTCACCCAAAATGGTATCCAGATGCAAAAGTTATTTGTAATGGAGAAGTTGTAATGACTACTGGCTCCACGCAGCCTGAATTACATGTTGATGTATGGAGTGGTAATCATCCTTTCTTCACTGGAACTCAAAAGATTCTTGATACAGAAGGTAGGGTTGATAGGTTTATGAAAAAATATGGAATGGGTTCAGCTAATTCAGCTACAACAAAAGAGCAAAAAGAAGAAAAAGATCTTAAAAAATAGAACTTTCAATAATTAAGCATAATTTCGATTGGAATACTCAACACTAATTGCAAGGTTGAAAACTGCTTCAGAAAGTTTTGAAAATTTGGAAGTGCAGCTTGCAGATCCTGACATAGCTAATGATCCTAAAAAATTAGAATCAATAGCAAGAGAAAGGTCAAAATTGGAACCTTTGGTGATTGATTTTAATAAGTTGCTTGATACTGATAAAGAAATCGAAGATTCAAAAAATCTACTAAAAGAGAATAGAAATGATAAAGAAATGGAATCTTTGATAAATGAGGAGTTAATAACTCTAGAGGAATCTAAGAGTGAACTGATTCAAAAAACCACAATCGCCTTATTGCCAAAAGACCCAAGAGATGAAAGAAGTGTAATGTTAGAAATCAGAGCCGGTGCTGGAGGTAACGAGGCTTGTATCTGGGCGGGTGATTTAGCAAGAATGTATGAAAGATATGGACAAAAAATTGGATGGTCTGTAAAACCTGTTAGTGCTTCCGAGTCAGATATGGGAGGATTTAAGGAGTTAGTTATCTCTGTTAAGGGAGATTCTGTATATAGTCAACTTAAATTTGAGGCTGGTGTACATAGAGTCCAAAGAGTTCCAGCTACTGAATCTCAAGGTAGAGTTCACACCTCTACTGCTACAGTTGCCGTTATGCCTGAGGCTGATCCTGTTGAGGTTAAAATTGATCCAACAGATCTAGAGGTTGGAACAGCAAGATCAGGAGGTGCAGGGGGACAAAATGTTAATAAGGTAGAGACAGCTATTGATCTTCTCCACAAGCCTACAGGAATAAGAGTTTTTTGTACTCAAGAGAGATCACAATTGCAAAATCGCGAACGAGCAATGGAAATTTTAAGAGCTAAATTATATGAAATTCAATTAAAAGAAGCCAATGCAAAAGAGAGATCACAAAGGCTTTCCCAGGTTGGAACAGGCGATAGAAGTGAAAAAATCAGAACTTATAATTTTAAAGATAACAGGACAACTGATCATAGATTAGGTTCCAATTTTTCTCTTGAGCCAATTCTTGCTGGTCAATTAGAAGAAGTGATTAATGCATGCATAGCGCAAGAACAAAAAAGAATGATGGAAGATTTTAATAAAGAAGTAAATTAAGATTTTTTATTAGATTGCAACCCCTATTACGTATTTACTCCATTCTTTATGCCTGCCAGAGTCAATTTGTCTTGTAGCTTCAAAATTTAGATTACTTAATGGACGATAAGGCTTACGTTTTAAGGGCATATTCGCCTCTTCGGGGGTTCGATTACCTTTTTGTACATTACATCTGAGACATGCTGTAGTAACATTTTCCCAGTTATCTGTTCCACCTCTGCTTCTCGGTAAAACATGATCTATTGATAGGTCACTACCCCTATAGTTACAGTATTGGCAAGCATTATTATCTCTCAGAAGAATATTTTTTCTTGTTAAAGAAACCTCTCTAAAAGGAACTTTGACGTAGTAACGAAGTCTTATAACTGTGGGTAAATTTCTTCCACAATGTATTGAATATGATTTATCTTCCTCTAAGCTTTCTGCTTTTCCTTTGATCATCAAAATGATAGCTCTTCGCCAAGAAGTGATGTTTAAAGGTTCATAAGATGCATTTAAAACTAGAGTCTGGCCCATGCCAAAATACAATTTACATGTCATGCTAACTGTATATTTCAATAAGCGCATATAATTGTGCAAAGTTAATGCAAATTCGGCAAACAAATCAGAGATTTAATTTTGACAAAGATCCAAATTGTGAAAAAGATATAGATCTAAAACAAAGAGCATGGATTGAAGTTAAAGGTAAAGCAATAGAAACAAACGTTAGACAGTTAAGATCAAAATTAAGTAAAAATTGTCAATTTATGGCAGTCGTTAAAGCTGATGGATATGGACATGATGCGGAATTAGTATCACAGTATGCTATCAAAGGTGGAGCATCTCAATTAGGTGTTGCCACATTAAATGAAGGCATTAAGCTCCGTTCTTCTGGAGTTAAAAAACCAATACTTATCCTCGGAAATCTTTATACGAAAAGGGATCTTATTATATGTTTTAAAAATGATCTTATGCCAACTATCAGTAGTATAAGAGAGTGTTTAATTTGCAATAATATTGGGAAGTACTTTGGGGTTAAATTTGCATTACATCTTAAGGTAGATACTGGAATGTCAAGATTAGGATTTGAAATTAATAAATTTGTTCAGCAATTTGAAAAAATAAAATCTTTTGAGAACATTTCAATAGAAGGAATATATAGTCATTTATCATCTGCAGATGAAGATAAAGCATTAGATTCTCAAAGTATTACACAATTACAAAGACTGAAGTTTAATGAATTATTAAAGCAAATTAATCTTGATAGAAATAATGAAATTAAGATTCATTTGGCTAATTCTGCGGGAATGCTTCTTAGCAAAGATTTTCATTTTCACATGGTACGTGTTGGGCTTTCTATGTACGGATACAGTCCATTAGACAAAATAGATAAAAATTTATTACTTAAACCAGCTTTATCTTTGAAGGTCAAAGTAGCTTTTATAAGAAATATTGATAAAGGTGTAAGTGTAAGTTATGGAGGCAAATTTGTAAGTCATAGAAAAACTAAGTTAGCTGTATTAAGTATTGGTTATGCAGATGGTGTACCAAGAAATCTTTCAGGCAAGATTAACGTTATTCATAATAATGAATTTTATCCTCAAGTTGGATCTATAACTATGGACCAAATGATGGTAGACATAACAGATTCTAATGAAATTAAAGTTGGTAGTACCATGGTATTACTAGGATCTGATGGAGATAAAACAATTTCTCCTCTTGAATGGGCAAGAAAATCTAATACTATCCCTTGGGAAATTCTTTGTTCTTTTAAAAATAGATTACCGAAAGTTCAAGTAGATTAGACATTTCGATTAAATAAAAAATTTTGAATGTTTGCATAAAAATTGATAATGTATAAGAACTGGAGAGGTGGCTGAGTGGTTGAAAGCGGCTCCCTGCTAAGGAGTTACAGGAGGTAACTTTTGTCGAGGGTTCGAATCCCTCCCTCTCCGTGATTTATTTAGAAAATTTTTAATTAATATTTCTTTCAAAACAAGTTAAGATTAATATCTTTAAGGTCATAAATAGAATTTAAAATCAAGTCAGCGCCTGCATTTCTAAGATTTGTTTCGTAAGAATTACGTTCTTTTAATCGAGAATTTAAATGTAAATGAGGGGGAGCTATTCCGATACTTATGAATTTCTGAGATGGTATTTCCTTTCTAGCGTTTATAACTGTATTTATATCTGCAATAGTATCTCCTACATATGCAATGGGAATATTTGATTCGCCAAGTTTATCTCCAATAAGCTTTTTTGATAAGTTAATAAAACCTTTAGGATCAGGCTTGTCAGGGGCATCTCCCATAGATATTAATGGTGGTGATTTTAGTCCAAGTCTTTTTTCTAAAACAAATTTTGCAGAAGCAGACTCTGCACCACTAACAAAACCCCAGATTATTCCATTACCTTGAATTAAATCAAAAAACTTTTTATCAACTAATAACTCCTCATTTGTTATGTAACCAGACCAGTATTTACTATCTTTATTTGGATCTCCACCAAAGTAAAACTCTTCAAAACATTTTACTATCTCCTCTCTTGGAGGAATTTTAAGGTTTAAGTTCTCTTTTTTTATAAATCTTTTTATAAGTTCTAAACTTAAATCCCAGTCATTATTCCAGATCCCTTCATTTTTTGCATTATCAATATCTATATAACTTGGCTCCCATCCGGAAAATTTGTAAACTGTTTTTTTTAATGAAAGTCTGTAACTATTTTCTACGCTGCGGATTACCCCATCAATGTCAAACAAAATTAAACCAATATTTTTCAATTAATTTTCTTGCATCATTATTATAAAAGATTAGTATTCTTATAAAGAAAAAGCAAAGAAAAACACTCTATTTATAAAATTATGGATAAGCGAAACTTAATTTTGTAAATATCCTCTGGGAGTGAGAAATATTTCGTCAACTAAGGTTGTTTGAGAATTGCCAATAATAATGATTGATAACATATCAATCTCTTTAAAAGGAATGGTATTCAAAGTAAAAAATTTTTTGGTTTGATTTTCTCTCCCTACTTGTCTAGCTATTAAAACTGGAGTATCACCATGCCTAGATTGTAAACATATATCTATTACACTTTTTAGCTGCCAATTTCTTTCAATGGATTGAGGATTAAATAAAGCTATTACAAAGTCACCCACAAGAGCTCCTTCAATTCTTTTTTCTATTAAAGACCATGGAGTTAATTTATCGCTTAAGCTTATTGAACAAAAGTCATTCATTAGTGGTGCTCCACTAATCGCAGCAGCTAATTGAACACTACTTATACCTGGATGTACTTCAAAGTAAGGTCTATATTCTTTTTTGATTTTTTGAAGTAATTCTAAAAGTAAACCTGCCATGCCATAAAATCCAGATTCACCTGAAGAAATTAAAGCCACTTTTATTCCTTCCTCAGCTAGTTTAATTGCTTTACTGCATCTCTCTTTTTCTTCAGTAAGTTTACTTTCAATTAAAACTTGGTCACTCCTTTTTAAGGACTTAATTAAATCTAAATACATTTTGTATCCGATCCAAACAGTACATCTTGAAAGTGCTTTTTTTGCATTACTGGTTAGGAAGGAGATATCACCAGGACCACTTCCAATAATATGTATTTCGCCATGGGTTGGATTATATTGATTTTTTGATTCTGCTACAGCGATAGTTACTGCCCCAGATTGATTTTTAAAAATTCTTTTTTCTTCTAATAATTTTGATTCTTCTCCTGCTGCGATCAAGCAAGAGGCTTCGGCTACTGAAGGAGTGCCTATTTCATTTTGCACAACATTTGATGGATTTGGAACAATTATTTTTGAAAGATCTTCTTTACTAAAAAACTTTATAGGCAAGTTTTTTTCTTTAGCAAGTTCTAAAATTCCTTTCTCATCTTTTTTAATATCAATAGTTGCAAATCCCGCAATTGATTGCTGCGATAAATTTCCTGACTCCAAAAAATTATTTAAAGAATTTGCTATTAATTCTTTGCTTGTATTTCTTTCACATCCAATGCCAATCCATAATACGGGCGGGTGCCAAGTTGTTTCATGATTTTCGAATATACTCACATGAAATGTTGAATCTGGTTTTTCAATTTCTTTTTCATTAATTTGATTAATAATCTCCCCTGATTCTGAATTTTTCCATAAGCTATTACCAGATAATTGTTTGCAATATATTTCTTCCTTTTTAGCTTGTTTAATTACTAGTTTTGACCAATCCTTTATGTTGCCAGATCTTTCCCAACCCCATTGATTCCCAAATGCATCAAGATTTAAGAAGCTTTGATCATTGGAATTATTAGTTTCTATTATTTCGCCACCAAGTAAATTAGCAATTTGATATGCAATATTTTGCGTATTTGACTGATGTAAGCCAATTAAAGGAACTATCTTGGAACATTTGTTATCTATAACTATTACACCAGGATCTTGATCTTTAGAGGTTAAAAAAGAATTTATTATGCGTATTGATGCAGCAATTGAGCCTATAAAAATTATTAAATCTATCTCCGGCCATTTTTTAAGTAAGATTTCTCTAGGTTTTTGTACTTGAATAAGTTCATTTTTATCTCCATCATCTTTTGAAGAACCTGCAATGTATATATCTTTGACAAATTCGGTTTTTTTAAGCCTTTTTAAAATTTCTTTTGAATTATTAGATAGACCTATCGCAATGCCTTTCAAATTAGAAACTGTTGATAGTAACTTTGAAATTATATCCTGTCGCTGGATTTAAAAAATTTTCTTTGAAATATAAAAAAAAATTTAAGAAATTTATATAAATTTTGAGTAAAAATACCCATAATTTAGTCATAGACTAGAATTTAACAAAATATTCATATAGTAACAATCATTAGAACATTTGTTACGTTAATGCATAACGAAAGAATCTTTGCCTTATTATTTTTGAAACGAATATCTAAAGTTCCGAAGGATTCGTTTTCTTGAACATTATCATTAAAAATAGGTTCAAGATCCGATCAATCGGCTTTAATGTCAATTATTTTCGAGGTGCTAGATGACCATCAGCCCACCAGAAAGTGGAGAAAAAAACAA
>OAPF01000002.1_pt1 | contig 39488 bp, 36 predicted proteins | sample 1516271 | NCBI WGS metagenome assembly OAPF01 (sample SAMEA3275584, study PRJEB22092) | marine metagenome | biome: ENVO:00000447; feature: ENVO:00002042; material: ENVO:00002010 | collected 2014-06-24T21:38:00+00 | depth 0 m
AATATCTATAGGGAATATGAAATTTATCTTAATCTCGTAAGAGAATTACTTTATATTTCAGTAGAAAAAGGGCTTAACCAAATATATAGTTATCCCACTATTAAGGATAATTTATTCAATGAAAATGAATTTTGTGGTCTCCTTGAAAAAAAGATAAATAGGCTTATTCATACGAATTTGCCCTTTTTAACAGTAGAACAATTAAAGATAAATGAAATTGAAAAAAATATAAAAAAGGAAATTAATTTTACTATTTTTGATAGTTCCACAAAAATAAAGGATGATCAAAAAGAAAAATTTCAATATGAAGATGGTTTTCAATTAAAAGAACTCACTCAATTATTAGATATAAGTAAAGACTTTTCAAATACTTCTGAATATTATCAAGCTCATAATTATGAGAAATTCGTATCACTTGATTTAGATAATAACCACCATAATAATTATTTATCTAAAAACAATATTTTTGAAAATTTAGGAGTTGAAAAACAATTTATTTCCTCCTTACTTGAATTAATAGGAGAAGAAAAGGTAGAAAAACCAAGATATCAAGAAAAAGAAAATATCAATCAAATGGATAATTTACCAAAAAATCAGATTCTTAATAATTTTGATTTAATAGACAAGTCATTGGAAAATTTACTATTGAATCTTTCATATAATATTAACCAAGAATTATTCAAGGCAAATCTAATAAAAAAGATGATATCTAAAGATTCCTTTGATTACTTAGTAGGCAAAAATTTTATGATAAAACATCCATATCCTTTTGTTATTAATTTCGAATTAAATTTAAATCGTTCATCACAAGTCGGAAATAATTTTCCAAGCATTATTTTCTTCAATATATCTACTGTTGAGTTAGAGTTTAAAAATTTAAATCTTTCTATTCAAAGGAACAAAATAAATGAGCTAAAAAATCAATTTCAGCGTTTGATTAAAAAAGAGACATATTGGAGGCAAAAAGAAATAACTTTGAATAAGATACGTTGAAAAAATAACTCTTTTTTCAAATGTGACTATTAGCGGGAATAATAATAAATTAATTAAAGATTGGATAAGACCTCTTCAAAAATCTCTTACTATTGAAACTGAAAACAAATTTATTAATACTTTAGGAAGAGAAAAATATTTTAATGATTATTTGCATGAATCATTAAAAAAACTAGATAATCTAAATCTCTCAGACGAATATTTAAGGATATTTTATGAATTTTCTAAAAAATATAATGAATATAATAAATTAGATGAAAATCAAAGAAAAAGGTTAATTATAGATACAAGAAAAAATCTTTATAAACTAGGTAAAACTCTAGAAATAGAAAGTTCTAATAATATTTCTAATAATGTTTTTCTGAATAAAGCTGATTCAAGTTTGTCTTTTGATTCAGATATTTCATTAATAAAAAATGTAGGAAAAGTTTATAAAAATAAGCTTAATGAATTAGGGATATTTCATATAAAAGATCTAATTAATTATTTCCCACGAACATATCTAGACTATACGAATAGAGTCAAGATAATAAATTTAAAACCAGATAATTTATACACGTGCATCGCAAACGTTAAAAGATTTTATATTCATAAGAGTAAAAAAAATAGTAATTTATCAATAATGAATATTGTAGTTTCTGATGAAACGTCTTCAATAAAGGTTACAAAATTTTTTTTAGGAAGAAGATTTAGATCTTACTCCTTCTTCACATCTCAAAAATCTTTGTATACTCCTGGAACTAAATTAGCAATTTCCGGTAAGGTTAAATTGACAGAGTATGGCAAAACTTTTGTAGATCCGCAGATTGAAATTCTTAAGGATAACAATGATAATTTTAATTTCTCAGGCAAAATATTACCCTTGTATTCATTAGGTGAAGCATTATCAAATATGAGTTTTATAAAACTTATGAAAAAGGTACTAATTTATGCAAAGCAATATCCAGAAATTTTAAATAAAAAGCAACTTGATTCATTATCTTTATTATCAAAAGGAGAGTCGTTGATTAATATTCATTTTCCACCAACTCAACAGGCACTTATTGAGTCAAAAAAACGTTTGGTTTTTGATGAGTTATTCCTACTTCAAATAAAGTTCCTACTTAGAAAAAGAAAGACGAATAAAAATGTAACTTCCCAACAATTACCTCAAAAGAAATCTTTATTAAAAGAATTTTTAAATACTTTTCCTTTTGAATTAACAAAATCTCAAGAAAATGTTTTAAATGAAATTAAGAAAGATTTATCTAATCCCGTACCAATGTCTAGATTGCTTCAGGGAGATGTGGGAAGCGGTAAAACCATAATTGCAATAGCGTCTCTTTTACTTGTCATTGAAAAAAACCTGCAAGGTGCATTTATGGTCCCAACTGAGGTATTGGCAGAACAGCATTATAAAAATTTATTAAAATATTTGAATCCCCTTTTAGTTTCTGTTGAACTACTTACTGGGAATACTCCTCAAAAAAAGAGAAAAGAAATTTTCTCTAATTTGAACAATGGATTAGTTGATATCCTCGTAGGTACTCATGCATTATTTGAGGATAAAGTCATCTTTAATGCATTAGGGATGGTCGTAATTGATGAACAACATAGATTTGGAGTTACTCAAAGAAATAGATTACTAAATAAAGGAGAAAATACTAACTTGTTATCAATGACAGCAACACCAATTCCAAGAACTCTTGCGCTTTCTATTTATGGTGATTTAGATGTGAGTCAAATTACAGAACTCCCTCCTGGGAGAGTTCCCATAACAACAAAAATAATTTCAGAAGATGATTTAACTAACTTGTTCAAGATTGTTGAAGATGAGATCAATAAGGGAAAGCAAGCTTATGTGATTTTGCCACTTATAGAAGATTCAGAAAAAATGAATTTAAGCTCCGCAAAGAAAACATTCAAACATTTATCAGAAGAGGTCTTTTTTAACAAAAAAGTTGGATTATTACATGGCAAATTAAGTTCACAAGAAAAGAATGAAGTGATTAATTCTTTTTTAAAGAATGAAATTAATATATTGGTTTCAACCACAGTAATTGAGGTTGGCATTGATGTGCCTAACGCCACAATTATGATTATTTATAATTCGGACAGATTTGGATTGTCCCAGCTACATCAATTAAGGGGGAGAGTTGGTAGAGGATCAACAAAATCTTTTTGTTATCTGGTAACCTCCGATAAAAATGGATTAGAAAATAAACGACTTTGTGTTTTGCAAAAATCTAATGATGGCTTTTATATTGCTGAAAAAGACTTGGAGCTTAGAGGACCAGGCCAGATTTTAGGATATAGACAATCCGGATTGCCTGATTTTGTACTGGACAATTTACCTAACAATAAATTTCTTATTGATAAGGCTCGTGAAGAGGCTATTAAGATTGTTAGTGATGATCCTGATTTAAAAGAAAATATTGTTTTAAGGAATATACTTATTGATAATTCTGATAATAAATTCATTCATGATTTCTTAAATTGAAAACTATCATTGTAATTTTTGATATATATGCCACTATAAATCAATTGCAAATTTCAATTGAAAATTTGGAATAAAATACCAATTAAAGATAATGGAGATAAATTAATAGCTATACCTAGCTGCCTAAAGTTTTTAGATCCCCACCCTTACTTTCATTTAGGAGCACCTTACAAAGATAAAACTTCTATTTGGAAATTAAGAGAGGAGGTCGTAAATAGATTAGTAAAAGTAAATGATTATTTGATATCAAAGAGTAGTTTTAACCTTTTAATTTATGACAGTTGGCGACCTTTAGAAGTCCAGGAATTTATGTTTAAAAGAGCATTTTTATTAGAGTGTGAAAAATCCGATATTGATATTTCTTTTGAAAATATAAAATCTTATCCATCCATTTTAAAAAAAGTTGAAAAATTTTGGGCATATCCTTCTTATGACACTAGGTGTCCTCCCCCTCATTCAACTGGGGGTGCATTGGATGTTTGTTTATCAGATAAAGACGGAAATCTTGTTGAAATGGGAAGCATGGTTGATCAAATGGATGAGACCTCAAATCCTTATTTTTATGCAAACATAAAGAATGAAGAAGCAATTATTTGGAATAGTAGAAGAAATTTATTAAGGGAAATTATGACTAAATTCGGATTTGCTCAACATCCTAATGAATGGTGGCATTTTAGTTATGGTGATCAATTATGGGCTTGGAAAAATAAAAAAGCAAATGCCCTTTATGGAAAAATTTAAATTCTATTGATTTTCATTTAGTAAATTCAATATATAATTTTCATCTTGAGTATTTATAAAATCTCCGAAATCCAAATCCAAATTACTCTTCCAATTATCAAATAATGGTTGAAGAGTTTTTTCTAAATCGTTAAGTTCCATTCTTTGTAAAAATGGTTTAGCAAGCCTTTGTAGATTTTTACTTCCCCCCAACCATAATTGGTATTTGTTTTGCCCACTTCCAACAAGTGCTAATTCGGCCATATAAGGCCTGGTACATCCATTCGGACATCCTGTCATTCTGAATAATATTGTCTTTTGTATTTTTAGATCTAATAGTAAATTTTCAATCCTTTTTAATACATCAGGTAATATTCTTTCAGCTTCAGTCATTGCAAGACCACAAAGTGGTAAAGCAGGACAAGCTAAAGCGTGTCTTTGTATTTCATTAATGTTTTCTAAATTTTCGTATCCAATTTTTGATAGAGATTTTTGAATTTCACCTTTGTTTTTATTGGCGATATTACAAAGTAAAATATCTTGATTAGGTGTGAGTCTTAAATCTAAATTATATTTTTTAACAATACTTGTGATGGTATTCTTCTTCTCTCCAGATAATCTCCCTGATAATAATGGTAAACCTACGAAATGGGAGGTTTTATTTTGTTTATGCCAACCTAGGTAATCAATAAGAACCTTATCAGGTTCTTTTCTAATTTTTTTAATTTCTTTTTTGAAATACTTATCAGAAAGTATCTTTTTGAACCATTTAATACCTTTTCTATGAAGAAGATATTTCATTCTCGAATTTTTTCTTGATTTTCTATCACCATAATCTCTTTGAATAGCCACAATGCTTTGTATTAATTCATAAACATCAGGTTCTTCAACATATCCAAGTGGATCTGCAATTCTGGCAAAGGTCTCTTCATTATTATGTGTGCGACCCATACCACCTCCAACATAGAAGTTGCACCCTTCTAAGTTTCCATCTTTAGAAGTAAAGGCAACTATTCCTATGTCATTGGTAAGAAGATCAACAGAATTGTCCCCAGGAACTGTCACGGCACATTTGAATTTTCTCGGTAAATAAGTTGAACCATAAAGAGGCTCATCTTTTATCCCACTAAAAACATTATCTTTGAATTGGAGCTTCCTAATTGCTTCAATATCTTTGTCAGGCTTTATGGTGTACTCTAAATCTCCATCAGCCCAAAGCTCTAAAAAAGTGCCTTGGCCAGCCATTGGGGTGAGAAGATCTGCAACTTTTTTTGCCAATGCTCTTGCAATATTATAGTCTGGCGAATCAAATGGAGCCGCAGGGGCCATAACGTTTCTATTTATGTCTCCACATGCAGCTAATGTGGAGCCCATTGAATTTACTATTGTTTGAATTACTTCCTTTAGGTTCTCCTTTCTGATTCCATGCATTTGAAAGGCTTGTCTTGTAGTGGCCCTAAGTGTTCCATTACCTAGTTTGTCAGATAATTCATCTAATGCTAAAAATAATTTCCCAGGGACTTCACCGCCCGGATTTCTTAACCTAAGCATCATTTGCCAATCTTTACTTTTGCCAGGCCTTCTATTTTCCCTGTTATCTTGTTGATAACTACCATGAAATTTTAATAACTGAACTGCATCATTAGTAAAATGATCACTTTCATTGACTAATTCTGTAGCAAGTGGTTCCTTAAGAAATTGGCTACTTTTTTTAAAATTTTCAAATTTAGAAACTTCTAGTCCATTTGCTAAACAAACAGTCTCTTCCTTTGCAGAATCTTTTTTCTTTTTTACTTTCTCAACCTTGATCAAAGGACCAAAACATATCTCTTTTTATACATTAGCGAAAAGCTTATTTAACTGGTAGTAAATTATAGTAAGTGAAGTCATATTTTTTTCTTGTCTAAATATTTACTTGAGATAGGAACAGAAGAGTTGCCCGCAAAATTTTCTCATTCTGTTCTAGAGCAATTTAAATCTCTAATAGAATTTGAATTGGATAAAAAGTTAATCAAATTCGAACATATAGTTGTTACCTCCACACCAAGGAGGATAGTTCTACTTCTCGAAGGTTTAGTTGATTATGCAGAAGATAAGATAATAGAAAGAAAAGGGCCTAAAGCAAATTCAGCTTATTTAAATGGATGTCCTACTAATGCTGCTTTAGGATTTGCTAATAGCTTAGATATAGATGTAGGTGAGCTAGAAATAAAAAATACAGAAAAGGGTGATTTTGTATTTGGAAAGAAAATTGAGAAAGGACTATCAACAAAAATTTCTTTGTCTTCGATTATCCCAAAATTAGTAAAGAGTCTTCAAGGCCCTCGATTTATGAAATGGGGTGCTGGGAACATAAAATTTTCAAGACCTATTAGGTGGATTGCCTCTATTTATAATGATGAAATTCTTGATTTTGAATTTGATGAATGTGATCCAAAGATCAAAATAAGTAATAAAACAAAAAGTCATAGGCTAATCAATGAAGTTTTAGAAGTTCAGAATCCTGATGATTTTTTTGAATTATTGAAACGAAATAGAGTAATAGCTATTCGAAAAGAAAGAAAAGAAAAAATTGAAAGTTTAATAAATCAGGCATCTAAATCTTTAAATCTGAAACCTGACCTTTCAGAAGGATTACTAAATGAACTTACTGATTTAGTTGAATGGCCAGACTTAATTATTGGCAAATTTAGTGATGAATTTCTTGATCTTCCGGTTGAAGTTCTCTCAACAGTAATGAAAAGTCATCAGAGATACGTTCCTCTTTTATTGAAAAACAAAAGTTTTTCTAAACTAGATTTAAGCTCTGAAAAAAATATTAGTACAACTTTCTGCGTTATTTCAAATGGTCTTGAAGAATCAAATAATAATATTGCCAAAGGTAATGAGAAAGTATTAAGGGCAAGGTTTTCAGATGCAAAGTTTTTCGTAGAAAGTGACAAAAAAGTTGCTTCAATCGAAAGAAATGAAAAGCTTAAATCTGTTTCATATTTGAAAGGACTTGGAAATATATTTCAGAGGGTAGAAAGGATAGAGGAAGTTACTAAAAAAATTCTTAAATTTTTAAATGATAAGTCTTTAGAAGAAAAAAAAATAATAGAAGCTGCTAAATACTGTAAAAACGACTTATGTAGCGAAATTGTTTTCGAATTCCCTGAGCTGCAAGGAATAATGGGTGGTAAATATCTTAAATATGAGGGATTTAGTGAGGATGTTTGCTTGGCTGTCGCTGAACATTATTTACCTTCTTTTTATAAAGATGCTTTGCCCTCCACAAAATATGGTGCAATAGTTTCTATCGCAGATAAGGTCGAAACTTTAATAAGTATATTTATTTCTGGTAAGCGTCCCAGTGGATCATCTGATCCTTATGCTTTAAGAAGAAATTTGAATGGAGTGATTAAAATAATTTGGGATTATGAACTTGATTTGCCTTTAGATAAATTATTCAACGAACTTATTGATTTTTGGAAAATCGTATTTCCGAATTTAAACTTCTCAAGAGAAACAGTATTTAATGATTTAAATGAATTTTTAGTTCAAAGAATTGTTAGTCATCTAGAAGAAATATCACTAAGTAAAGAATTAATAAAGGCCGTTTGCTCTTCTGATGAATTATCTCAAAAAAGAGTATTGAATATTGTTGATCTTAAAAATAGGATTAAATCTATTATGAATTTTAAAGAAAAGGATAATTTTGCTGAAATTCAGAGGGTAATTACTAGGGTAAGCAAATTAGCAAATAAAAGTGATATTTCAAGAGACGTTCTCTCAACAAGAGATTATGTAAACACAAAACTTTTTGAAAAAGATTGTGAATTGAAAGTTTTTGAATTTATTGGAGAATTAGAAAAACTTTTTTCGGAAGGTTATTGCAATTATTTGGAACTTCTAAATTTGTTTGAGATTAATGTAAACACTATCGAGGATTTATTTGATAATGAAAAGGGAGTCCTAATAATGTCAGAGGATTTAAAAATAAGAAATAATAGACTCAATTTGTTGAGCTTAATTAGAAATTATTCTCTAAAAATAGCCGACTTTACACTTTTGAACTCTTAACTTTAATGCCTCCCTTTATTGAATAATTTTCTAGCATTTTTTCTACTTCTTTATTTTCCCTAACAGCACTATCAACGGGTTTATATTTTAGAGGTGCTAGGGCTTTCCCTCTTAAAATCGAACCAAGTGTAAGCATTGTAATTTTAAGTTGCTGTAATGGTTTCATGGAGACAACTCTTTTGTATAAGTAACTATCAAAAGTAAGTCTTTGTACATCCATGTCATCACACATCTCAACAAAGGCTTCTCTAGCAGAATCATTTCTGTAGAAAATATTTTGAAGGATTTCTAGCACCTTATAAGTTGTGCCATATTTTTTATCCCATTTTTTAAGATAGTTTTTTAAATCTTTTTCTGATGGAATTACTTGACCATTTTTTGATGCTTCAACAATTTCTTCAGCACACATTCTTCCGCTTTTTGCAGCAAAATAAATACCCTCTCCAGAACTTTTTGTAACATAACCAGCTGCATCACCAACCAATGCCATTCTCCCAACTACTCTTCTTGGCCTTGGATGCTCAGGAATAGGGTGAGCTTCTACCTTTATTACTTCACCATTAACAAGTCTTTTCTTTGCCCTATTTCTTACACCCTCTTGAAGTCCTTTAATTAATGACTGATTCTTTTGCATGGTTCCAGTGCCCACAGCAACATGATCATATTTAGGAAATACCCACCCATAAAAATCAGGAGAAACATCAGTTCCGACATACATTTCAGCAAGATCTTCGTAGTAACTCATTTCTTCTTTAGGCAATTTAATTCTTTCCTGAAATGCTATAGCAACTTTGTAATCTCCTGCATCCATTGCTTTTGCGACTCTGCTATTGGCTCCATCAGCTCCGATTAAAAGGTCAACAGTAAGCTCTTTGAGTTCCCCTTTTTTATCTCCATTCGTAAAATCTGAGTAGGAAAGCTTATATGGCCCTTGATTATTATCGCCAGTATCAATAGAAGTAACTAATCCATTTATTAATGTAGCACCAAGATCTGATGCTCTGTTGCGCATAAAGGCATCCATAACTTCTCTTCTACACATCCCAATAAACTCATTATCACTTTTCCCATAAACTCTATCTAAACTTATATCTACCTCTCTATTTGATGGAGATATCATTCTCATATGCCTTACTTTTCTATCAATAATTGACTCAGGTAAATCAAATTCTTCGACCATGCAAAGTGGAATTGCTCCTCCACATGGTTTTGCATTATCTAATTTTCTCTCGAAGAGCCAAGTTTTTATTCCAGCTTTAGCAAGTATTTCTGCCGCACATGAACCACTTGGACCTCCACCAATAACAGCTACCCTCAACATATGAAAAAAAATAATACTGTATATAAAAACTACATCTTTTTTGCTTATAAAAGTGCATTTCTTAAAATAATAGTTAATATCGAAATATCTTTTCCAAATTCACTTCTAAATATTGGAACTAAACAAAGATATCGATCAATTTGATATACCACTTGCCAAAAGAACTTACCTAAATAATCCAAATTCAACATTATTAAAAAAATTATTAATATTTTCTCCATTTCTTTTTCTTATCTTTTCTGTCGCTGCATTGCGATTAATTAAAAATATAGAAATAGGATCTCTTGATAATCTCAATTTTCAGGCTCAGATAAATCACGACCATAGAATTTTAGGTCATTTACCCTATGCGGAAATTTCTAAGGAGAAACTAGTTTTAATTGAGCCTAATATTGAAGTTCATATGGATATGCGCGATTCTCTACTAAAGATGAGAGAAGAAGCCAAAAAGGATGGGATATATTTGGTCTTCTTGAGTGGTTATAGATCAATAAATTTGCAAAACGATATCTTTTATTCTTTAAAATCTATTAGAAATCAAGAAGCTGCAGAAAGAGCTAGAGTTTCAGCCCCTCCAGGATATTCTGAACATAGTACAGGTTTCGCAATCGATATTGGTGATGCTACTCAAAGAGAGACAGACTTTGAAACCGACTTCGAAAATACTGACGCCTTTAGATGGCTAATAAAAAATGCAGCTAAGTTTCACTTTAAGTTATCGTTCAACAAAGATAATAAATATATAGATTACGAACCCTGGCATTGGAGATATGAGGGGTCAATTGAAGCATTAAAAGTTTTTGAAAGCTCAAATAGAAAATTATAAATCTAATTGATTAATTTAATTATTCCATTAGATTATATTTTTCAAAGTCATAAAGAGAAAATTCTCATAATTTGCATACTTTGAGTTAGCCTTAATAGAGTCAATCTAATATTTATATAAAATCTATAAATGTCATCTTCGATAAAAGAAATTAGAAATGTTGCAATTATTGCTCACGTAGATCATGGGAAGACAACTCTTGTAGATGCATTGTTATCTCAATCAGGAATATTTAGAGACAATGAAGTTATCCCTACATGTGTAATGGATTCAAATGATCTTGAAAGAGAAAGGGGGATAACAATTCTCTCAAAAAATACTGCAGTTAACTATAAAGATACCAGAATTAATATTATAGATACACCTGGACATGCTGATTTTGGAGGAGAAGTTGAAAGGGTTTTGGGAATGGTTGATGGTTGTCTGCTTATTGTTGATGCAAATGAGGGGCCGATGCCTCAAACAAGATTTGTTTTAAAAAAAGCATTAGAAAAAGGACTTAGGCCTATAGTCTTTGTAAATAAAATTGATAGACCACGAGTAGTACCAGAAATAGCAATTGATAAGGTCCTTGATTTGTTTTTGGAATTAGGAGCTGATGATGATCAATGTGATTTCCCTTATCTTTTTGGGAGTGGCTTATCTGGTTTCGCAAAAGAAGAGATGGAATCTAATAGTGACAATATGATGCCTCTTTTTGAAGCTATTATCAGACACGTTCCTCCTCCAGTAGGTGACTCTAATAAGCCTCTTCAGCTACAAATAACTACTTTGGACTATTCTGATTTCTTGGGCAGAATTGTAATTGGGAAAATTCATAATGGAACTATAAAAAATGGTCAACAAGCTAGTTTAATCAAAGAAAATGGTAAAACTATTAAAGGAAAGGTTAGTAAATTACTTGGATTTGAAGGATTACAAAGGATTGATATAAATGAAGCATTTGCAGGAGATATCGTTGCTGTTTCTGGTTTCGATGACGTCAATATTGGTGAGACCATAGCATGTCCCGATTCTCCTCATCCTCTTCCATTAATCAAAGTTGATGAACCTACCTTAAATATGACTTTTGTTGTCAATGATTCACCATTCGCGGGTAAGGAAGGGAAATTTGTTACTAGTAGACAATTAAAAAATAGATTGGAGAGGGAACTTTTAACAAATGTTGCCCTGAGAGTAGAAGAAACTGATTCTCCTGACAGGTTCTCAGTTTCAGGAAGAGGAGAATTACATCTAGGGATATTGATTGAAACTATGAGAAGAGAGGGTTTTGAGTTTCAAATCTCACAACCTCAAGTAATTTTTAGAGAAATTGATAATGTTGAATGTGAGCCTATAGAGACTTTGGTTTTAGATGTACCTGAAGTATCTGTTGGTTCTTGCATCGAAAAACTTGGATCTAGAAAGGCAGAGATGAAAAACATGCAGACAAGTTCAGATGGTAGAACTCAATTAGAATTTCTTGTTCCATCAAGAGGATTAATTGGATTTCGCGGGGAATTTGTAAGGATAACCAGAGGTGAAGGTATCATGAGTCATTCGTTTTATGAATATAAACCTAAAACAGGAGATTTTGAAACTAGAAGAAATGGAGTCCTTATAGCTTTTGAGGAAGGTGTAGCCACATTTTATGCTTTAAAGAATGCTGAAGATAGGGGAGTCTATTTCATTAAACCTGGAGTTAAAGTTTATAAGGGAATGATAATTGGAGAGAATAATCGACCTCAAGATCTTGAGTTGAATATATGTAAAACTAAGCAGTTGACTAATATGAGGTCTGCAGGGGCAGAAGAACTTGATACTTTGCAGTCACCTGTTGATATTACCCTTGAAAGAGCACTCGAATATATTGGTCCAGATGAAATGCTAGAGGTAACACCGGATTCAATAAGAATGAGAAAAATAAATAAAAAGAAAAGAAATTAATAATTAGTTTCATGAACGAAGAAAGTACAAAAAGTTTTAAGGATTCTCTTTTTACTGCTTTAAATCTTTTTAACAATCATGAATGGTATGAGGCTCATGATGCTTTTGAAGAAATATGGAATTCCGTTGATGGTGACGAAAGACAAGTTATCCAAGGAATTTTACAAGTATCTGTTTCTCAGTTTCACTTAAGTAAGGGTAATTTAAATGGAGCTACTATTTTGCTTGGAGAGGGTTTAGGCAGAATAAAAACTAGAACCAAGATTGATTTAGGGATTGATCTTGAATCCTTCTGCCAATGTTTGGAAGATTTATTAAGGAAATTACAATATAAAGAACTATTAAACGAGAACGATAAGCCTTTTTTGAAACCTCTTTGATGAATATATCTTTATCTTCAATTAAATTATTATTATGTATTTAATTTTTTTTCAAGAAAGTAAGAAAACTAATCGATCTCAAAGAAAATGAACCTAAATATTCATAATGTATCCTTTTCAATTAAAGGAAGATCAATTGTAAATGATGTTTCCATAACTGTTAATCCAGGGGAAGTTGTAGGTTTGATGGGACCTAATGGTGCTGGGAAAACTACAACTTTTAATCTTGCAGTTGGGAATATAAAACCTGATAAAGGTGAAATTTTAATGAATGGGAAAAATATAACCAATCTTCCTCTACCAATTAGATCAAGACTTGGGTTAGGGTACTTAACTCAGGAAGCGAGTATATTTAGAGACCTCACTGTTAAAGATAATATAGATTTGGCTTTACAAAATTCATCTTATAGTAGAGCAGCGATAAGAAATAGAAGAGAACAATTAATTAATGAATTTAATTTGAATAATTTTGTAGATAATTATGGTTATCAACTTTCAGGAGGAGAGAGGAGGAGGTGTGAGATAGCTAGGGCTCTCACTGTAGGCAGAAAAGGACCTAAATATTTGTTATTAGACGAACCTTTTGCTGGGATCGATCCTCTAGCTGTTAATGATCTAAAGAAACTAATTCTTAAATTAAGTAGTGATGGGGTAGGGATTCTCATTACAGACCATAATGTGAGGGAAACCCTTCTAATTACTAACAAATCATATGTATTAAGTGAAGGAAAAATTTTAGCTAACGGTTCATCAAGTGAATTGGCTGATAATCCAATAGTCAAGAAGTATTATCTAGGAGATAATTTCAAACTTTGAAATGCTTTTAAAAAATAAATTAAAAATTTATTATTAAACATTTACTCATATAAGAATGATTTAAATTATTATTTGGTTGTCATTGAATATTAAAACTTGAGAAATTTCTAGAAATGATACTAGATAATTTTTTTAAAAATTTAATATATGAACCGGTTTCAGTTTTAGGTCTTTTAGTTTTTTATTTTTTATTAATTAACTTACCAATTTCTTTGGGTGCAGTTTTTAAAAAAAAGTCTTCTTCTGCTGTAAGACTTATTACGATTTTAGTGAACTTATTAATAACATTACAATTACTTTTTAGGTGGTCAATTTCTGGGCACTTTCCTATTAGCAATTTGTATGAATCTCTTTATTTCCTTACTTGGGGTATCACATTAGGTCAACTATTGGTTGAAAGAGAATACCAAGCTCCAATAATTCCCTCAATTGCTATACCTATTGAGTTACTGACTGTGGCTTTTGCTTGTTTTGTTTTACCTGAGGATTTGAAATTATCATCCAACTTAGTTCCAGCTTTAAGGTCTAGTTGGTTAGTAATGCATGTTAGCGTCGTAATGCTTAGTTATGCAGCATTAATAATAGGTTCTTTACTTTCAATGTCCGTTTTGTTTATTAATAAAAATAAGCCGCTTCAAATCAGAAGTAGTTCTACAGGTATAGGAGGATTTAAACTTTCAAATAGCTATCCTGTAAATGATTTAGTTGAACCTATTGAATTTTCTCATTCAGAAGAATTAGATACATTAAGTTATCGTTCTATATTAGTAGGTTTTGTTCTTTTGACTCTCGGTTTAATTTCAGGTGCAGTTTGGGCTAATGAGGCCTGGGGCACATGGTGGAGTTGGGATCCAAAAGAAACATGGGCATTTATCTCATGGTTGTTTTATGCCGCTTATCTGCATATGAGAATAAGCAAGGGTTGGCAAGGACGCAAACCAGCATTATTAGCATCTACAGGCTTTTTAGTTGTTTTAGTTTGTTATTTAGGAGTTAATTTTTTAGGAATAGGTTTGCATAGTTATGGATGGATATTTGGCTGATTTCTTAATAATTCAGAATATTTATTGAGGTTCTGAAAGAACATTCCCTTTTTGTGCTTCTTGTGCAACTTTTCTCAAGTCATCACATCCCTCTTTTAATGTTGGGTAAGCAAACATTCCACTACCTGCAATAAAACAATTAGCACCAGCATCGGCACATTGTGAAATAGTCCAATTTGCTTTTATCCCCCCATCAACTTCAATGTCGACATCTAAGTTTTTTTCGATAATAAAGTTTCTTATTTCTCTGATTTTATTAAGCATTGTTGGTATATAAGCTTGTCCTCCAAAGCCTGGATTAACTGTCATAACCAAAACATGATCAACCATATCCATAATGTTTTTAATCATTTCAAAAGGAGTATGAGGGTTTAATGCAACAGAAGGAGATCCTCCTAAATCTCTTATTCTTCCGAGAACTCTATGCAAATGAATATTTGCTTCGGCATGAGCTATTACTACTCCTGGTTCACCATTCGCCCCTTTTGTGGCGTTTACATAAGATTCAAGCATGGTTTCACAGTTGTATTGGCTCACCATTAATTGAGTTTCAAAAGGGACATTGCAATATTTCCTGCATGCAGCAATCATTTCAGGACCGAATGTAAGATTTGGCACGAAATTCCCATCCATTACATCAAATTGAATTCTATCTACCCCAGCTTCCTCGAGCTCTTTCACACATGCCCCCATATTTGCCCAATCTGCTGGTAAAACTGAAGGAATTATTTGAATTGGTCTATTAACACCAGCTAAAATTGTTTGATTTGACTCAGTCATTTAATTTTTAAAATATTTAATAAAGATACTATATTTAGTTGTTTATTCCTAATTTCAAGTCACGGCCTGATAAAGTATCACCTGTAAAGAGTTAAAAAAAGCTTACTAGCATAATAATTCTTATAAAAAATGACATTTTTTATGAGATCATACTCAAAACCTTTAAGAAAATCCTCAAAATTTAATTGTGAATCAAACTTTAATTCAAGAAATTCTCGAAGTTGTCGAGCAAGCAGCTATTGCCTCAGCAAAACTAACAGGACTTGGTCAAAAAGATGAAGCTGATGCTGCAGCTGTCGAAGCAATGAGATTGCGAATGGGCAAAATTGAAATGAAAGGGAAAATTGTTATTGGAGAAGGTGAAAGAGATGAAGCACCTATGCTTTATATAGGTGAAGAGGTTGGTAGTGGAAGTGGCCCAGGGGTTGACTTTGCAGTAGATCCTTGTGAAGGAACTAATCTTTGTGCGAATAATCAAAGAGGTTCTATGGCGGTTTTAGCTGCCTCTGATACGGGTGGTCTTTTCAATGCGCCTGATTTTTACATGAACAAATTAGCAGCGCCTCCTGCGGCCAAAGGTAAAGTAGATATTAGAAATTCAGCTACTGAAAACTTGAAGATACTAAGTGATTGCTTGGGTCTTTCTATTGATGAACTTACTGTTGTTGTAATGGATAGAACTAGGCATAAAGATTTAATTAAAGAGATTCGAGGATGTGGTGCAAAAGTACAACCGATTTCTGATGGTGATGTTCAAGCTGCGATTGCATGTGGTTTTGCAGGAACTGGAACACATTGCTTGATGGGTATAGGTGCAGCTCCAGAGGGTGTTATTTCAGCTGCTGCAATGAGAGCTCTAGGCGGACACTTTCAAGGACAACTAGTTTATGATCCAGCAATCGCTCAAACTTCTGAATGGGCTGATTACACAAAAGAAGGAAATATAAAACGTCTTAATGAAATGGGCATAACCGATATAGATAAAATCTATGAAGCGAATGAATTGGCATCGGGAGAAAATGTTGTTTTCGCTGGAAGTGGAATAACTGATGGATTATTATTTGACGGAGTTAAATTTGAAAGGGATTGTGTTAGAACAAGTAGTCTAGTTATTAGTACATTAGATAGTACTGCAAGGTTCACAAATACTGTCCATATAAAAGATGGTGCTAAGAGTATCAGCCTTTAAAAATTCACTTTTGATTTTATGCATATTGTTGTCGTCGGACTAAGTCATCGCACGGCACCTGTCGAAGTGCGTGAGAAGTTAAGTATTCCTGACCAATCCATAACAGAATCATTGAAAGCATTAAAAGCTTTCTCTGATGTATTAGAGGTGTCAATCTTAAGTACTTGTAATAGGCTGGAAATATATGCACTAGTAAAGGATAAAAATACTGGAATTTCATCTATTAAAGAATTCATATCAGAATATTCTGGAATTATTTTTGAAGATTTAAATCCACATCTTTTTTGCTTTAGACAGGAAGAAGCAGTTTTGCATTTGATGAAAGTCTCGGCAGGACTCGATAGCCTCGTTTTAGGGGAAGGACAAATCCTTTCGCAGGTAAAAAAAATGATGAGATTAGGTCAAGAGAATCAATCTACTGGACCAATTCTTAATAGATTATTAACTCAATCAGTTAGTACAGGTAAAAAAGTAAGATCTGAAACAAATTTAGGAACTGGAGCTGTGTCAATCAGTTCAGCAGCGGTAGAACTAGCTCAATTAAAAATTGGACAAGAAAAGGGTTTTGATACTCTTGTAAGTTTGGAATCAGAGAACGTTCTTGTTGTTGGCGCCGGACGAATGAGTAGGCTTTTAATAACTCATTTAAAATCAAAAGGATGTCATAAACTTATCCTTTTAAATAGAAATATTGATAGAGCATTAAATCTTGCTCAAGACTTCCCTGATTTAGAGATTGTTTGTAAAGGGTTAAACGAATTAGAAGAAAACATATCATTATCTTCGCTTGTTTTCACCAGTACTGCTTCTGAAGAGCCAATTATTGATCTCACAAAAATTGAAAAAATAAATTTGAGTAATAGACTTAAATTTATTGATATTGGTGTACCGAGAAATATATCTAATGATGTCAAACAACATGAATTTGTAAAATCATTTGATGTTGATGACTTACAAGAGGTCGTTTCAAGAAATCAAGAATTTAGACAGAAAATAGCAAAGGAAGCGGAATCTTTAGTAGAAGAAGAAAGGATCATTTTTCTAGAATGGTGGGCAAGTTTAGAGGCCGTTCCAGTAATTAATAAACTTAGATCAGATTTGGAGTTAATTAGAAAAGAGGAATTGCAAAAAGCACTTAGCAGAATGGGACCAGATTTTTCGGCTCGAGAAAGAAAAGTTGTGGAAGCTCTGACTAAAGGAATAATTAATAAAATACTTCATACGCCGGTCACCAAGTTGAGAAGTCCTCAATCAAGAGAAGAAAGACAAGTTTCTTTGAAAATCGTTGAAAAATTGTTTTCTTTGGTAGAAGAGGATAAAAATAACTAACTTTTTTCGATTTATATTAAGTTTTTCCAGTGATTTATCGAAATACCTTTGTAAACTGACCATTTGTATTTCTAAATATGCCCATAATCAGTTACTTTAAGTAGTTGTATATCTACCTCCATTAGATTGAATGAAGCGTGTGTTGGCCATAATCCTCGGAGGAGGAAAAGGTTCTAGACTTTACCCTCTAACAAAAATGAGGGCTAAACCTGCTGTGCCATTGGCAGGTAAGTATCGTTTGATAGATATTCCGATTAGTAATTGTATAAATTCAGGCATTGAAAAAATGTACGTATTGACCCAGTTCAATAGTGCATCTCTAAATAGACATATAGGAAGAACCTATAATTTAAATGGCCCTTTTGGCCAAGGATTTGTGGAGGTTTTAGCGGCACAACAGACTCCTGATAGTCCGAAGTGGTTTGAAGGTACTGCTGATGCTGTAAGAAAATACCAATGGTTATTTCAAGAATGGGATGTTGATGAATATTTAATATTGTCAGGTGATCAACTGTACAGAATGGACTACAGTTTATTTGTTCAACATCATAGAGATAATGGTGCTGATTTAACTGTTGCAGCTTTGCCTGTTGATGAAGCTCAAGCAGAAGGTTTTGGCCTCATGAGAACAGATGATATAGGAAATATAAAAGAATTCAGTGAAAAGCCCACTGGTGAGAAGTTGAAGGTAATGGCAGTAGATACTTCAAAATTTGGATTAAGTAAAGAGTCAGCTGCCGAAAAACCATATCTAGCCTCTATGGGTATTTACGTTTTTAGCAGAAATACTCTTTTCGATCTTTTAAATAAATTTCCAAGTTATACTGATTTTGGCAAAGACATAATTCCTGAAGCCCTCAATAGGGGCGATACTCTTAAAAGTTATGTATTTGATGATTATTGGGAAGATATCGGTACCATTGGGGCATTCTTTGAGTCAAACCTTGCATTGACTGAGCAACCAAAACCTCCATTTAGTTTTTATGATGAGAAATTTCCAATTTATACAAGACCTAGATTTCTCCCCCCTTCTAAACTTGTAGATGCTCAAATTACTGATTCAATAGTTTGTGAAGGTACAATCTTGAAGTCATGCAGTATTTTACATTGTGTTTTAGGTGTAAGAAGCAGGATTGAAAGTGACTCGGTTCTTGAGGATACTCTTGTTATGGGAGCCGATTTCTTTGAATCCCCTGAAGAGAGGATTGAATTAAGAAAAGGGGGCGGAACGCCTCTTGGAGTAGGTGAAGGAACTACTGTAAAAAGAGCAATTCTTGATAAGAATACAAGAATTGGTGATAATGTCGTGATCATTAATAAAGATCGAGTAGAAGAAGCAGATAAGCCAGAATTAGGCTTTTATATCAGAAATGGAATTGTTGTAGTAGTTAAAAATGCAACTATTGCAAACGGAACTGTTATTTAAATCTTTTCGATCATTTTTCGCTGACATAAGTATTTTTTTTGAGCAATTTTGTTGAGTTGCAGGCACACTATATTTATTGAGTTTTTTAATTTTTTATGTCCAAGGCACATTTTGGTTTAATAGGTCTTGGTGTTATGGGCGAAAATTTAGTTCTTAACGCAGAGAGAAATGGATTTTCTAGTGTAGTTTTTAATAGGACTTACTCAAAAACCGAAGAATTTTTACAAGGTCGTGGCCTTGGGAAGAATATAGAAGGAGCTGAAACTCTTCAAGAATTTGTTAATAAGCTAGAGAGACCTAGAAGAATTCTAATGATGGTAAAAGCTGGACCCGCAACAGATGCTGTCATTGATAATATTTCTGGATATCTCGAGGAAGGAGATTTATTAATAGATGGCGGCAACTCTCAATTTAAAGATACAGAAAGAAGGGTGAATACTCTTGAAAGTAAAAGTTTTGGATACATTGGGATGGGAGTCTCTGGAGGGGCCAAAGGAGCTTTAGAGGGTCCAAGTATGATGCCCGGTGGTACTAAGGCTTCATATGATGCAATAGAAAGCTTATTAACAAAAATGGCTGCCAAAGTTGAAGACGGACCATGTGTTGCATATGTTGGACCAGGAGGCTCAGGTCATTTTGTAAAAACTGTTCATAACGGAATTGAATATGGAATTGAACAAATACTTGCAGAAGCTTATGACCTTATGAAGAGAGTCAAAGGTATGAATGGACAGCAGATGTCAGAGGTATTTGGTATTTGGAATAATACTGATGAATTAGCTTCTTATCTTGTTGAGATAACAGAGATTTGTCTAAATACAAAAGATGAGATAACTGGAGATGATGTCGTGGAAAAAATATTAGATAAAGCTGGCCAGAAAGGTACTGGGTTATGGACTGTTGTAAGTGCTTTAGAACTGGGGGTATCAGTCCCAACTATTTATGCATCTTTAAATGCAAGAGTAATGAGTTCTTTAAAAGAGCAACGTAGTGAGATTGAAAAAACTATTCCATCTAAAGAGATAGAGGATTTTGATTTAGGAAATATATCAGATGGAATGAAACCTTTATTTGATGCTGTAGTCCTTGCCACAATTGCTAGCTATGCCCAAGGTATGGATATTTTAAGAGAAGCATCTGCAGTATATAACTATGGTTTGAATATGCCGTCAATTGCTCAAATATGGAAAGGTGGTTGCATAATTAGATCAAAATTATTAAGTAAAATTCAAGATGCTTATAACAAAGACCCTAATCTAAAAAATTTAATTTTTGATGATTGGTTTAATAATGAAATTGCGACAAGATTAGATAACTTAGCTAAAGTAGTTTCTTTATCCACAAAAGCTGGTATACCAGTCCCATGTCTATCCAGTACTTTAGATTATTTGAATAGTTATAGAACCAATAGACTTCCTCAGAATCTTGTTCAGGCAATGAGAGACTGTTTTGGCTCTCATACATATGAAAGAATTGATAAGGAAGGTAGTTTTCATACTGAATGGATGAAATGATTGAAAAGGTTAAAAATGGATATACACTTAACATTTACAAAGACAAGTTAGAGCTATCTACAGCGGTTTTTAAGTTTATTGAAAGTCACATTATTCATACTTTAAAAAAGAAAGACAGGTTCAAATTTTGTGTAAGTGGAGGTTCAACTCCTAAATCTGTCTATAAGCTTTTATCAAAAAGTGATCTTAGATGGGATATGGTTGATGTCTTTTTAGGAGATGAAAGATGTGTTGATCCAAATTCAGAATTAAGTAACTCGTTAATGTTGAAAAATTCTTTGTTAACTAATTTTGGATCTAAAGCTTTTTTTTATGAAATTTTCAATGATTTAAATGCTGATGATGAAGCTACAAAAAATCAATTTATTTCTAAATTATTTGAAAAATGCGGATCAAACCCTCCCTCCTTTGATTTAACTTTATTAGGTCTTGGAGACGATGGTCATACAGCTTCACTATTTCCTTATCAAAAAAATAATAATGTAGATGATTTTGTGATTTTTAATGAAGGCAAAGGATTAAAAAGAATTTCATTAACTCCAAAGGTTCTTTCAGCTTCTTCAAAGATTGTATTTTTAGTAAGTGGAGCTTCTAAAAGAATTGCTCTTGAGAGGTTATTAGATGAAAAAGAGCCACCAGATAGAACACCATCAAAATTAATAAAATCTATTAATCAAATTTCAATATTTTGTGATCAGGAATCAGCAAAAGAATTAGAAATTTAGTTAAAGTCTATTAATAATTTAAATTATTTAATGAGTAAGAAAAAATTTTTATTCCAGAAAAAGGAGTTCGATGGTTGGAAAACATTAAATGATACTGTTATGGGCGGATCAAGTTCAGCTTTTTGTGAAATTTCAAATTCTGGTTTGATATTAAAGGGTAATATTGTCGAGAAAGCAGGAGGATTTGTTAGTTGTAGATCGTCTATATATAAACCTTCTTTAAATGTATCTGAGTATTCATCCTTTGAATTAAATATTGATGGACAAGGAAGAACTTTTAAATTTGCTGTCGCTTGTGAAGATGATCTCCTTGGACTAACCGAATTTATTCCTGGTGGTCTTAGATGGATTAAATCATTCCCAACAAAAAAATTCGGAACAACAAATGTTCAAATTCCTTTTAGTGAGCTAAAACCTTCAGTAAGAGCTAATAAAGTACGTTTTCCATTTAAATTCAAGCCATCTAAAATTAAAAGATTGCAACTACTACACTCTAAGTTCGGTGATGATGGATTACTTAATAATGAGTTTAAACAGGGTTCCATAAAAGTTTTAATTAAATCAATAAGTGTTATTTGAAAATCCACCTAAAAATATAGAGAGCTTAATCGCTAAGTCAGCAGATTTAACAAATAAACCTTTTGTTCATTCTGTAGTAAAAATAAATGGTGAATACGAATTCGAAGATGAAGATATTGATTTAACAGTTAATATCTTATGTCGAGATAAAGAAGGTAAAAGATTAGAAATTTATGATCTTGAATTAGAACTTTTTAAATCAAATAAAGAGTTGGTTTTAGTAATCTCTAAGCTTAACTTCCCTGATGAACCAATATTATGGTGTGGAGTTAAAACATTATGGATGGATAGCAATAATGGGAAAAAATGCAACTCACCAAAATACAGCGCTAGATTGGAAAATTTAGCAAATAGGATAAAAAGTTTTATTGATTAAGAAAATAAAATTTGAGCTGATTTATAAATCAGTAACAGCCCCTAAACTTGATGTGCTTACGATTCTCGAATATTTTGAAAGAATTCCTCTTTTGTATTTTTGAATAGGTTTTACCCAATCTTTTTTTCTTTTTTCTAATTCTTCGTCAGATAAATCAACTTCAATTAGTTGTTTTACAGCATCTACTGTAATTAAATCACCTTGTTTTATTAGAGCAATATTTCCTCCTACAGCAGCCTCTGGAGCTATGTGACCCACAACAAGACCATAGGTACCCCCGCTAAATCTGCCATCGGTAATTAAAGCCACCTTCTCTCCTAGCCCTTGACCAACAATTGCAGATGTTGGAGCTAACATCTCTCTCATACCTGGTCCTCCTACAGGACCTTCGTTTCTAATAACAACAACATCACCAGCTTTGATATCGTTATTTAATATCGATTTTAAACAATCCTCTTCACTTTCAAAAATCTTTGCGGGACCTGTTAATACAGGGTTTTTTACTCCGCTAATTTTGGCTACAGAACCTTCGCTCGCTAAGTTACCTTTTAATATCGCTAGATGTCCTTTTTTATAAAGAGGGTCATCTATGTCTCTTATGACATTTTGATTTGTTGGAGGCTTATCTGGAATATTCTGTAAGTATTCTGAGATGGTTTTGCCTTCAATGTTTTTGCAATCGCCATGAATTAATCCTGCATTCAAAAGTATTTTCATTACTTGTGGAATCCCACCTGCCTTATGAAGATCCACCGTCACATATTTACCACTCGGTTTAAGGTCACAAATAACGGGTACTTTTTGTCTGATTCTCTCAAAATCATTAATGTTGATATCTATTCCTGCAGTATTCGCAATAGCTAAGATGTGCAATACCGCATTTGTTGATCCGCCAATTGCCATAATTACTGATATTGCATTTTCAAATGCTTTCTTAGTCATTAGGTCTAGAGGTCTTATATCTTTTTCTATTGCAGAGACTAATATCTCAGCACTTTTATCTGCACTTAGTTCTTTTTCAAGATCTTCAGCAGCCATAGTGGAACTGTGAGGAAGACTTAACCCTAATACTTCAATAACCGCAGACATTGTATTAGCTGTAAACATTCCTCCACAGCTACCAGCACCAGGAATACAATTTTTCTCAACTTGGATTAGCCTTTCTTCATTAATTTTGCCTGATGTTAATTGTCCAACAGCTTCAAATGCACTAACAACAGTAAGATCTTCTCCATGCAATTTCCCAGGCTTTATTGTCCCTCCATAAATGAAAATTGAGGGAATATTCATTCTTGCAATCGCAATCATGGCACCCGGCATATTTTTATCACATCCACCTATAGCAAGTACTCCATCCATACTCTGAGCATTGCATGCTGTTTCAATTGAATCAGCAATAACTTCTCTTGAAACTAGGGAATATTTCATGCCCTCTGTTCCCATAGAAATCCCATCACTTACTGTTATAGTCCCAAACATCTGAGGCATCCCACCTGATCTTTTTATTGACTCTTCAGCTTTTAGAGCTAACTTATTTAAACCCATATTGCATGGTGTTATGGTGCTGTATCCATTTGCAACTCCAATAATAGGTTTATTAAAATCTTCATCATTAAATCCAACAGCTCTTAACATCGATCTGTTAGGGGATCTTTGCACACCTTGGGTTATTGCAGATGATCTGAGTTTATTCATATTATTTGAGAACCTTTTTTATTCTATTGCCCCAACTCTTCAAGTTGCTTCCTCACATCAGCAATTGCAGAATTAAGTTGCTCAACTTTCTTCTCCAGATTCTCTCCTTCAACTTCATTTATATTTTCATTTGAATCAATCGCTTCAGAGCCGTCTTGAATTCTGGAGGAATACATCATTGCTTTTTGTTTTTTTTCCTCCTTTCTTTTGTCTGCTTCGGATATTAACCACCAAGCTAGACCTGCTGCTCCAATAAAAGCACCGCTTATTAATGATAAAAGATTATTTGAAGACGAATCTCTGTATTCAGACATTGGTAAAATATTTACTCCTATATTCTATATTAGTTCTTATCTTGAAATATAGTACTTAAACGCGATAGAGGATTCCCAATACCTGGTACTAATAATTGTGTTTTTTCGTCTTCCTCATCTATGCAAGAAGTGTAAATTACCTGATTAGGGAATAATTTCGCAATTTCATTTAACCCTTTATTTGAGCAAATAGCAGTTATTAAAAGAATCCTATTTGAATCAACACCTAATTCCTTTAATTTAATTAAAGTTTCTAATGTTGCTGATTTTGTCGTTATTTGTTCTGAATAAAATATAACTCCTTCATTTGATTCAATAGTTTTAGGAAGTTCTCCTAATGAGAGGGTTGAATTAGGAATTACTTCTTTAGATCCAAACCAAAGAGATAACCCTTCGGGCAACATTGCGAGCACTTTTATTGGATAATCATTATTAATAAAGAATCCATCTGCGTCCCCATTATCAGTATTTACTATTTCTTTTTTATATGGCAGCCAATTACGTAATGCTTCATATGTAAGCCATTTCCCTAATTGCTCATATCCTGTTGAGTACAAAATATTTGGAGTATTTTTTTCTCGCAATATTGAAAGCCAATGTTTTATTAATGGATGAGGAGGAACAATAACCTTTAGTGACATTGCCATATATTTTCCTTTAAGATACTCTTACAAACTTTAAATACTTAAGTTCTAAAATACAGTCTTATTATGATTAAATCAATTGTTTTCCCCTCACTAAAGAATGCATTAATTACTTTGTTATTCGTTGGGATTTTATTTTTTAATTCTGTAAATTCTGCATGGGCTAAAAGACCTCCTGAGATTAGAAACCAGCAAGACCTTAATTTAGAGCCAGATATGCATGGTCAAGACTTAAGCGGTAACGAATACGTTAAGTTTGATTTGAATGGGTTTAATTTCAGTGAAAGTAATTTAGAAGGCGCGGTGTTCAATAATAGTAAATTGCAAAACTCAAAGTTTACTGGAGCAAATTTAAGAGATGCACTAGCTTATGCAACAGACTTTACAGATGCAGATCTTTCGGATGTTAATTTTACAAATGCTTTATTAATGGAGAGTAATTTTGAAGGAGCAAAAATAGATGGTGCAGATTTTACTGATGCTGTTCTTAGTCGTACACAACAAAAACAATTATGTGCGATTGCTAATGGCACAAATAGTTCTACAGGAGAGAGTACAGAATATAGCTTAGGTTGTTAATCATCAAAGATGAAAAAAAAAATTCCAGTTATTGTTGTTTCGGGATTTCTTGGTTCAGGTAAAACAACTTTTCTAAGATATCTATTAAAAGAGAGTAATAAAAAATTTGGTTTAATAATTAATGAATTTGGTGATGTTGGAATTGACGGTGATTTGATTAAAAGTTGTGATAAATGTGATGAATCTGAAGACGACTGCGTAATCGAATTAAACAATGGATGTTTATGTTGTACTGTTCAAGATGATTTTGTTCCATCAATAAAAGCTCTCCTAGAATTTAATCCTCCTATCGAATCAATAATTATCGAAACAAGTGGCTTGGCACTACCAATTCCCTTAATTCAAGCACTTAACTGGCCTGAGATTAGGTCTTCCATCTACCTTGATGTTGTTGTTGGTATCGTTAATGGAGAATCAATGCTTAATGGTTCACCAATTAATGATTTAAATAAAATAACAAAACAATATAATGAAACAGATAAAATTGATCACAACGCCACTATAGATGAACTTTTTGAGGAGCAACTAGAAGTTTCTGATATCGTTTTAGTCTCTAGATCAGATATCTTAAATGATGATCAGTTTGACGTTGTAAAAAATAAAATTCAAGGAAGTCTAAACTCATCTACACCAGTCCTTAAATCCAAGAATGGCAAAATTGATTTAAATTATCTATTTGATTTTAATTTTAAAAAAGAGACTTATAAAGAATTTTTAACTGAAGAACATGACCATAATCATGTTGAACTTGTATCAGATTCAATTAAATTAAATTATTTCCTTGAAAAAAATGACTTTGAAAAGGAGATGTCAAAAATCTTGGATGAATTAAACATTCTTCGAATAAAAGGACGTATTTGGATACCAAACAAATCATTGCCTTTACAAATACAAATTGTTGGAAAGAAAATTAATACTTGGTTTGAAGAAGCTCCAGACAATTGTTGGAGACCAAATGATAATGCTGGGCTTGAATTAGTAATAATTTCCTTTGATGAAAAATCTATAAAAACTTTCAATAGAAAAATTAAAGAGAAATTTAAGATTTTAAGTGACCCAAAAATAGCAATTTGACTTTATAGTTAGCTGTCGGGATACTTACTACAGTAGACAGTCCTAAATGGAAAATCCAAAAATTGCTTTAAAACAAATAATCTCTGACGATATAATATCAATTGATAAAATAAAATGTTCCAAATGTGGTGGGGCAGGAAATTTTAAAACACCTGAAAATTCAAGAAGAACTTGCTTAGTTTGTTTTGGTAAAGGCTACATAAACATTTAAAAATTCAGAAAACATTAAGTTAAAAATATTTGTTTATTAATCAATAGTACTTTTTATTAGAAATTAAACTAATCTTCTAGTAGAAATTAATTTTTAATTGGACCAATTTGCTGTAAAAGTTTTTGTAAGACTAAGACCCTCAGTTTTAGATCCAGCAGGGGAAGCTACCAAATCTGCTTCTATAAAACTTGGAGCCGAGGGAATAAAATCATTACGTATAGGAAAAATGATTGAGGTAAAAATAGAAGGTAATGGTGAAAACGAAGTAAGAGAAAAAATTGATTTATTGTGTGATAGGTTATTCGCAAATACTGTTATTGAAGATTATGAGTATTCACTAGAAAAATTATAAGATGGATAATTTTACTGTAGGAGTTGTTGTCTTCCCTGGTTCTAATTGTGATCGTGATGTTTCATGGGCATTGGAAGGTTGTTTAGACATAAGAACAAAATACTTGTGGCATGAGTCTTCAGATTTAAGTGATGTAGATGCAATAGTTTTACCTGGAGGATTTAGCTATGGTGATTATTTAAGATGCGGAGCAATTGCGAGATTCTCTCCATTAATAAATGCCTTGGATGAGTTTGTTAAAAGCGGGAAAAGAGTTTTAGGAATTTGTAATGGGTTTCAAATTTTGACAGAATCAGGCTTTTTGCCTGGTGCCCTTACTGCAAATAAAAATCTTAATTTCATCTGTGATGATGTTGAACTTGATATTGTTTCTTCAAAAGGAGGTTGGTTTAATAATGGAGATGAAAAACAAACTATTAAGTTGCCAATAGCGCATGGGGAAGGAAGATATCATTGTGATTCTGATACTTTAAAAAAACTTGTAGATAATGAATTGATCGCTTTGAGATATAAAAATAATCCTAATGGATCCTCATTCGATATCGCAGGCATAACTAATGAAAAGGGAAATGTTCTAGGTTTAATGCCTCATCCAGAGCGAGCATGTGACGAGACAATTGGTGGGACTGATGGTCTCTTTACATTAAAATCATTAATATTGAAATAAAAAAAGACCCCCAATTTTGGAGGCCTTTTTTTATTTAATTTGGGAAGAAATTAAACAGTAGCTTTTACTTTTGGATCTAAATCACCTTTTGCGTAAAGATCAGCAAAATAATTAGTGCTGTTTTGTTTGATCTTACTTGCTTGACCTTCGCACCAGAACTGCTTGTATCTATCAAGACAAACTTGCTTCATGTATTTTCTAGCAGGTTTGTTGAAATGTCTTGGGTCGAAGTTTGCCTTATCAGCAAATGCTGCCTCTCTAACCGCGGCAGTGAAAGCAAGTCTGTTATCGGTATCAATGTTGACTTTCCTAACTCCATTTCTTATTCCCTCTTGAATCTCTTCAACAGGAACACCATATGTTTGAGGAATTTCACCACCATATTTGTTAATGATATCCAACCATTCTTGAGGAACTGAACTAGATCCATGCATTACAAGATGGGTATTTGGAAGTGCTTTATGAATTTCAGCAATTCTGCTTATTGCAAGAACTTCTCCTGTAGGTTTTCTTGTAAATTTATAAGCACCATGACTTGTACCTATAGCAATAGCTAATGCATCAACTTTTGTTTTAGCAACAAAATCTGCAGCTTCTTCAGGATCAGTCAAAAGCATATCTGTAGAAAGTTCACCTTCAAATCCATGACCATCTTCTGCCTCACCTTTTCCTGTTTCTAATGAACCTAAGCAACCCAACTCTCCTTCAACACTAACTCCAACTGAATGAGCAAAATCTACTACTTTTTTAGTAACTGCAACATTATATTCGTAACTAGCGGGTGTTTTTGCATCTGCCTCTAGAGAACCATCCATCATTACTGATGTGAAACCATTTATTGCTGCTGAATAGCATGTTGATGGCTCATTACCATGGTCTTGGTGCATTACCACTGGAATATTAGGATATGTTTCTGTAGCAGCAAGGATTAGATGACGTAGGAAAATTTCTCCTGCATAATTTCTTGCCCCTCTTGAAGCTTGGAGGATTACAGGACTATCAGTTTCATATGCTGCTTCCATGATTGCTTGAACTTGCTCAAGGTTATTAACATTGAAAGCTGGAATACCGTAACCATTCTCAGCAGCGTGATCTAAAAGTAGTCTTAGTGGAACGAGGGCCATAATTAAAATAAGTTAAATGCTATATAAAGCATATGTTTCCGAGAGTTTAGTATAAAGAGGTATCAAATGTCACGTCATTAGATATACAAAATACTAAATTAAAGAAACTAATTTTATGACCCAGAGTATATTTTTAGAATTTTTTAGTTAGTAAGTGTAGCCTGCTACAAACAATTGCTCATCAGATGAAGGTTGAGATCCTGCTACATAGGCACCTTTTGAAGCTTCAGAGTTTGCTTGAGCTCTTGCTATTAATGCTTTTTGACCTCCTTCAACGTCGCTTCCTTTCCAGGCCTTTAAGCATGAGTGCTGTAATGCTCTTCCATAGGAGAATGAAACATTCCATAAAGCTTTCCTGTAAAGAGTGTTCATATTATTTAAATAAACAGAAGCAGCTTCTTCGCTTAACCCTCCTGATAAGAAAACTATTCCAGGAACAGATGCAGGAACGCATCTTTCCATAGTTCTGATTGTCATTTCAGCAACTTTCATAGGATCAGCCTTTGTTGGACAATCTGCTCCATTAACAGTCATAGAAGGTTTTAATAGAGTGCCTTCTAGAAAAACTCCATTTGCTTGACAGGCAATATAAACCTGCTTTATTACCTCTTCTTGAACTTCAGCAGTTTTTTCAATAGTATGGTCGCCGTCCATTAAGATTTCAGGTTCAATAATTGGTACCAACCCAGATTCTTGAACTGATCTTGCATACCTTGCTAATCCCCAAGCATTCTCTTGAATTGATAGTTTTGAAGGACAACCATCATTTGTAATTTGCAGAACTGCTCTCCACTTTGCAAATCTGGCACCTTGTTCATAATATTTTGCTGCTCTTTCAACTAACCCATCTAGGCCAGAGCAAAAAGTTTCTACATCTCCTCCTCCTGGAAGTGGATTTAGACCTTTATCGACCTTTATACCTGGAATAATACCTAAATCATTTAGTTTCTTAACCATTGACTCACCATCTTGGTGATTCTGATAAAGAGTTTCTTCGAAGAGGATTGCTCCACTTATATATTTACCAAGACCTTCTGTAGTAAAAAGCATTCCTCTATATGCCTTCCTATTGTCTTCAGTATTCTCAACGCCAATTCCAGCGAGTCTTTTACCTACTGTTTTAGTGGATTCATCTACCGCTAATATCCCTTTTCCTTTAGAAGCTAGTAATTGAGCATTTTCTTTAAGCTCATTTTTGTAATAATTTAAAGCCATTCTTTAATAATTCAGTTCAATTGATTTTTCCAGAATATGAAAAAAAAATAAAATCAATCCAATACTTTATCGGGTGATAATTGCTACTTATAAATGTATAGCCTTAAATTTTGATTCTTAATCCGCTTTTCGAAGATTCTCTTATGGCTTCGCAAACTTTATGACTCGCAAGTCCCTCACATAATCCTGGAATGATAGGTGTTTGATTAAAAATACTCTCAGCCCATAAATTTTGAATTCTTAAAACTGGAGCTATTCTCCCATCAGTCCATGTTTTTTCAAAATTAAAACTTGAATCTGCAGTTAGATTTTGTATTTTATTTTCGTTGTTTGAATATTTCAAATTAAAACCATGTACATAATCTTTTTGGTTTTCGCTTTTAAGAATAAGTGAACCTTCGCTTCCATATATTTCTAAACTAAATCCTCTACCATTTTTAGAAATCGATGATAAAGATACCTGACATGGAATAAGATTCGAGCTGTAGTTTGATATTTCTATATTGGCTAAACATACATCTTCACTCGTAACATCATTTAAATCAGATGAATTAGGTAAAGGTCTTTTTTTTATTGATGTTGCTAACTTGCCAGATACATTTATTGATTCTCCAAAAAACCAATTCAACATATCGAATGCATGAGTACCTAAGGCGCCAATAACTCCTCCACCTTTTTCTTCCAATGAATACCAATTCCAGGATCTTTTGGGGTCGGATCTACTGCCCATTAACCAATCTAATTTGACTAAATATATTTCTCCTAAAATATTTTCATCAATAAGTTTTTTTGTCTGAAGGAAAAGAGGTACTGCTCTATATTCAAAATCAACACATACGCTTAAATTATTAATCAAAGATATTCTCTGAAGCTCTTCAATTTCTGAGGAGGATATTGAAACGGGTTTTTCTAGGAGCAAATTTTTATTATTCTCAAGAGCTTGTTTTGCTAACTTAAATCTTGATTCAGGAGGAGTGGCAATAATAATTCCATCAATTTTTGGAGATTTAACTAAGTCTTCCCAATTATGAAAAAAATCTAAGCCCGTTTCTTTTTCTAATATCGATTTTTGCTTTTTCTCGTAATGATAAATAGCTACAGGAGTTAAGTAATCAGACTCTTTTAATGCCTCTAAATGAACTTTTTTACCAAACCCTAGTCCAGCGATTGCTATTTTTAATTTTTTATTTTTAGAATTCATTTTTATCTATTAATAAACTCTGAACAGCTATTTTCAATAACAACATCTATAAGTTCATCATTATTAGAAGTTTGCCATTTTGAATTGAATTGAGGAATTCCATTTATTGAAGTATCTTTGAACTTTTTTTCATCGCAATTAATTCTCATTACATAAAGTGATAACTCTCCATCATCATCAGAATTAGTTGGATTTTTAAAGAACTTTGTTAAAACACTTATTTCATTATTTGGAAGCTGCTTAATACTACCTTTATCAAGCCATTCTTTCCCTTCATTATTTTCTTTTAATAGGACCCAGTCAACATTTCCTATCCCATAAGAATATGGAGCAAAATTTAAAATAAAAAATAAAAGGCTTAAAGAAAAATAAAAGAAATTTGAAATAATTCTCATTTTATATATTTGCTTCTTTAAGTTCTTTTACACCATGAATTTTTAAAATTTTAGTCAGAGTATCCTTGAGATCTTTCCTTTTAACTATTACATCAACAAAACCATGCTCAAGCAGATATTCAGCTGTTTGAAAATTATCGGGTAATTTTTCTCTTAATGTTTGTTCTATAACCCTTCTTCCAGCAAATCCAATAAGAGCTTTAGGTTCCGCCAAAATTAAATCACCTAACATTGCAAAGCTTGCTGTTACCCCTCCAGTGGTTGGATGAGTTAATAAGGGCATATAAAGAAGATTTTTCCTTTATGTTTTTTTAGTGCTCCAGATATTTTTGCCATTTGCATGAGACTTAACATACCTTCTTGCATCCTTGCTCCTCCTGATGCGCAAACAATAAGAATTGGAAAATTTTCTAAAGTTGCTCTCTCAATTATCCTTGTAATTTTTTCACCAACTACTGAACCCATGGATCCTCCCATAAATCTAAAATCCATAACAGCTAATGCTAAAGGCATTGAATTTACAGAACAGATACCTGTTACGACTCCATCTCTTAAACCTGTGCCTGCTTGACTTTCTTTAATTCGATCAGCATATGATCTTCTATCTTTAAAACCTAAAGGATCTGTAGGACTTAGTGAACTATCAAACTCTTCGAATGAATTTTTGTCAGCAATTATATTTATCCTTTCATCGCTATTAATCCTATTGTGGTGTCCACAATTACTACAAACATTGAAATTTGAAATTAGGTCTTTTCTATAGGCTACTTGCGAACATTCTGAACATTTAACCCACAAACCATCTCCCTCATCAGTATCTTGCGAAACTTTCCCAACAAATTGATCTTTACGCCTTGCGGCAAACCAGTCGATTAATGACACAACGTTTCCTGTTTTTTCTATTTAAATCTAAATAAGGTACTTTTATCAAGAAAGATATATAAAAATTTGAGATTTTCTAGGTTAGAAACTCCTCAAAGTTAAAAAACTTATAATTTGAGTTGATAATCGAAGGTTAATTATTATTTATTTTTCTCCTCAATCATTTTATGAATTATTGGAGTAAGAATTAGTTCCATTGCGAAACCCATTTTTCCACCATTTACAACGATACTTGTTGGACTTGACATAAATGAATCGTTAATCATTCCAAGCAAGTATTGAAAATCAATACCCCATTTCTCTCTTGCCCCTTTTCTGAAATGTATGATCACAAAGCTCTCATCAGGAGTTGGGATATTTCTGCATATGAAAGGATTTGAAGTGTCAATTGTGGGAATTCTTTGGAAATTAATATCGGTTTTGCTGAATTGTGGGCAAATGTGATTTATATAATCAGGCATTCTTCTCAATATAGTATCCACAATGGTTTCCGCTGAGTAACCTCTTTCTGCGTTATCTCTATGGATTTTTTGAATCCACTCTAAATTTGTTATCGGAACAACACCAACAAGTAAATCAGCATAAGATGCCACATTGTATCCATCACCTTCTACCCCGCCATGCAAACCTTCATAAAAAAGTACGTCTGTTCCCTCAGGAATATCTTCCCATGGAGTAAATTGCCCAGGTTCTAGGGATGTCCCAAGTCTTGTATTATGTTCTTCTGCTTCTTCAAGACTATGTAGATAATATCTTTTCTTTCCTCCTCCAGTTTCACCATAGATTTTAAAAAGTTCTTCTAACTTGTCAAAAAGATTAGCCTCTGGACCAAAATGAGAGAAATTTTCACCTTTTGAAAGAGCGTCTGCCATAGCTTTTTTCATAGGCATTCTTTCAAATCTGTGGTAACTATCACCTTCTACAACTGCGGGAACAATATCTTCTCTGGCAAAAATATGCTCAAAGGCTCTTTTTACTGTACTTGTTCCTGCTCCTGAAGATCCTGTTACAGCGACTACTGGATGACGTTTTGACATTTTATAAAAACAATATCTAATGATTCTGACAGGTCATATGCCAACTTTATGTTTTACTTAAAAATATTTTTTTATTTATTAATTTTTTTTTTAAATTTCATCCATTATTTTATCTCCGATTTCACTGCAAGATAAAACTTCAGTAGACCCAACAGCTAAATCTGCTGTTCTAAATCCTTTTGATAAAACTTTATCAATGGCAGTTTCTAAATTTTCTGCAGCTTCTTCTTCATTTAATCCAATTTTTAACATCATGGAAGCAGATAAAAGCATTGCAATAGGATTAGCTATGTTTTTACCAGCTATATCAGGAGCCGAACCATGAACAGGTTCAAAAACTCCTGGACCATTATTGTTTAGAGAAGCAGATGGAAGCATACCAATAGAACCAGTTAACATTGCGGCTAAATCGCTTAAAATATCTCCAAATAAATTACTTGTTAAAATTACATCAAATTGACCAGGATCTCTAACTAATTGCATTGCTGCATTATCAACGTACATATTGCTTAGAGATATATTTTTATCTTTTGAGGTGATATTTAAAACTGTATCTCTCCACAATTGACTAACCTCAAGAACGTTTGATTTATCAACAGAACATATTTTTTTATTTCTTTGGTTAGCAATTTTTATTGCTATTTCAGTTATTCTCTCTATTTCGGCCGAATCATAAACCATCGTATTGAAAGCTTTTGGGATTTTTGTATTTGTTATATGTCCTCTTGGTTTTCCAAAATAAATTCCCCCTATTAATTCTCTTACAACAATAAGATCTACATGCTCAACGATTTCTTTTTTTAATGTACTTGCATCTAATAGAGATTTTCTTATTTTGACAGGCCTGATATTTGCGAAAAGGTTTAGGGCAGATCTTAACTTTAGTAACCCACTTTCTGGCCTTAATTCTCTTGCAAGAGAGTCATATTTAATATCTCCAACACATGCTAAAAGTACAGCATCACTTTTTTTGCATTGATCTAGTGTCTCATCTGGAGCAGGAGTCCCATATTTTTCATAAGCTATCCCTCCAAATAATTTTTCAATAATCTCAATATCGAAATTATGATTTTTTGAAAGCTTTTTTAAAACTTTTTTTGAAACTTCTGAAATCTCTGGTCCAATTCCGTCTCCTGACAATAAAACAATCTTATATTTCTTCATTTAAATTTTTGTTTAATAGAACAATAAATTATTGCTTGTCTAATTGTCTAAGTTTTTTTGCTAATTCTGGTAATTTTTTAAAAATACTTGAACTCCTTAGCCATGATTTATTTTCCATCGCGGGGAAACCACTAATTACCTTGCCATCTTCTATGTCACAATGGATTCCGCATTTTGAACTCGCTATGACATTATTACCAACTTTTACTCTATTATTGACTCCTACTTGCCCTGCCAAAATAACACCATCTCCAATATTTGCTCCTCCAGCGATACCAACTTGAGCTGCAAATGCACAATTCTTTCCAATTTTTACTCCATGACCTATTTGTATTAAATTATCCAACTTTGTTCCCTCATCAATAAAAGTAAATCCAACTGCGGGTCTATCAATACAACAATTCGTTCCAATTTCTACAAAACTCATTATTTTTACACCACCTTTTTGAGGCATCTTTACCCATTTGCCATTTTTAGGAATAAAACCAAATCCCTCTGATCCAATAACAGAATTTGAATTAATTACACAATTATTTTTTAGAGTGGTATTTTCGTAAATAACACAATTTGGATGAATTATATTATTATTTCCTATTCGAACATTGCCTAAAATTGATGATCCAGGAAGAATATGATTATTGTCACCAATTACAGTATTTTCTCCAATATAGACATTAGGTCCAATATGGCAATCTGCTCCAATTATTGCTGTTTTATCTATAACCGCTGAAGCGTGAATTCCTGGTTTGAAATTGATAGTTTTATATAAACAATCCAATACTTCTGCAAATGCAATTCTTGGATTTTTAACGATTATGTTTGATATATTGAGTTTCTTTAGGGCACTAACGATTTCATCGTTGTTAGTAGTTATTATTGCTGATGCTTTAGTTTGATCTAATTTTTCTTTAAGGATATTATTTTCTTCTAAAAAAGATATTTGATGTTTAACTGCAGCATCTAATGAGGCAGCATCATCTATATTTAAATCTTCAAAAATATTGGCACTAATAAAATTTGAATTTCCTTTTTTTATTAGATCAACTAAATCACTTAAAAGCATTTTTCAGTTTTAATTTTTTTCTAAGAGAGAGCAAGAACATCTCTGTGTACGACAATTATCGAGGAGTTGTTATTTTCTTTATTATTTAAGATACTTCTTAATTTGTCGCTACTTATTGATACTAAACCTTTTGCAACTTCTTTATCATTTGTATTTACGATTTTAACTGCCTGATTAATCGTAAAGTTTCCTTCTACATTCTTAACACCAACCGCTAAAAGTGAGGCACCTTTTTTTTTAATTGCAAAAGAAGCGCCATCATCTAAAGTAATTTTCCCTACTGTTTGAATTGCATGTGAAAGCCAACTTTTTTTGTTTCCAATAGGTTTTTCTACTGGATAAAATAAAGTTCCAATTTTATTATCATTAAAAATTTCAATTAAGTTTTTTTTATTAGTTCCATCAACTAGTTGGACTTCGACTCCTCCTTTTGTTGCTATTTCTGCAGAAATTAATTTTGTAGAAATTCCTCCTGTTCCCCATTCATTATTTGAGTTTTGAATATTTTTATCTTTAATTTCCTTTAATTCACTATTATGAACTTCTTTAATAGGTTGCGCATCTTTATTATTACGTGGATCTTTTGAGTATAGATTTTCAATATCGGTTAATAAAATAAGCTTGTTAGCATTTATAGCCAAGGCAACTAAAGCAGAGAGGGTATCATTATCTCCATATTTAAGCTCTTCATTTGCTACGGTATCATTTTCATTTACTATTGGAATAACATTCAAATCGATTAATTTTTTTAAAGTTTTAGAAGCGTTATTAAAGGATTCTCGTGAATTGAAATCAGCTTTAGTTATTAAAATTTGAGCAATATTATGACCTAATTTATTAAATACTTTATCGTATAAGGACATTAAATTAACTTGACCTACTGCAGCAGTAGCTTGAAGGGTACTTAAATCATTTGGTCTCGTTTTAATATTTAATTTTTGGCAACCTAATCCAACGGCTCCACTAGTTACTAAAATTAATTTGTTTCCTTTTGAAAGAAAACTTGTAAAGGATCTAGAAAGGTTTTCAATAACTTCTTCTGTAGATGTTTCCTCTGTTCCTCTTAAAATACTAGTACCAATTTTTATAACCCAAGTTTTCATTTTATAAAATGAGAAATTAATTTTTCTATTGTCAAAGTTAAATTAAATTTTATAGGCAAGCCATCTCTATTTAATCGCTTAACTAATATTGTTTTTATATTACATCTATTCCCAACAATAATATCTGTAAAAATTCTGTCGCCAATAATGGCTATATTTTTTGGCTCTCTGCCAATTTCTTTGATAGCAGACAAAGTTACTTTTTTTCTTGGTTTTGATGCATTGTATTTATACCTTAAATTTAATTCTTTCGCTATTTTTGCGATTCTTTTTTTTGATGGATTATTACTTATTAGATATAAGGAGAAAAGTTTTTTAGATTCTATGATCCAATTTTTTACAGCTTTTGGGATCATATTTGATTTTCTATTTACTAGAGTCCCATCCACGTCTAGCAATAAAGAATTAATTCCTTTTTTTTGCAACTCAGATTGAGAAATATTATATATTGGTAAGTTTGAATCCCAATTGACTTTTAGGATAGATCTCATTTATTTTAAGAACTACTTTTTTCAAGCTCAGTTTCAATCAAAGGTTGAATTTTATCGAACTCATCATCTTCAACTAATAAGGCACCTTTGTCTTTTAATTTACCCACAATAAAAAAAGGATCTAGTGGTATATATAAGCCATATTCTTGGTCAAAAAGATTAAAGTTAACGAGCAATTCATAACTCTCACTATCATCATCGACGTAATCTTCTTCTAATTCATCGTAAATTGGTTCTTCAAGTTCTCCTGATACTGTTAATGTAACTGCTGATCTGATAAGTCTTAAATCATGTTCTTGAAGAACTGCTTCAGCATTTTTTAGTATTTGTTCATTTTTATCTATTTTCTCAATTAGTTCAGGTTCATCTTTTTCATTTATCTTAAAAAGACTTACTGGAGTATCAACTGGCGTTAATAAAGCATATTCTTGGCCTTCAACACTTACTAATTGTTCAAGATAACAAAATAGCTCGTTTCCATTTGAGTCATTTAATAAAAGAGTCTGTGCATCATAATTATCATTTGAATTGGCTTCTTTCATTTAAAAATTATCTATCCTTTTTAATACTAATATTTTATCTGACGTTTACCAGCTATTTCTTCTAATTCAGGACCTTCTTCGATCCATTGTTCAAGTATTATTTTTGCTGAAAAACTATCAATCAATCCGGATTTATCTTTTTTTATTCCAAATCTATCTGAAGATTCCCAAGTTGAACTATGTTCGTTGACGTAAGAAAATGGAAGCTTTAATTCATTTGAAAGTAATTGACCGTAATTTTTACAGTCAATAGCTTGAGTGGTCATTTGACCTCTCTCATCTAGTGGAATACCCACAATAAACCCAGTCAAATTATATTCATTTATATAATTTCTAATGATTTTAATCTCTTGATTATTTTCAAACCGTTTTACTGCTGGAAGTATATTTGATGTTATGCAGAGGGGATCACAATAAGCTAATCCTATTCTTTTGGTACCTATATCCAAACTCAAAATTGACTTGGGTTTGGGTTTGCAAAATTTCACTTTGTTTTTAATGGAAAAGGAGATGGATATGGATTACCTTGTGGACTTAATTTTTCAAAGATTGATTCCAAAGATTGATTTATTATATTTACTTGTTTGGCTTCATTCTTAACTATTGTGTTCCTGATAAGAATTATTTCTTGATTTTTTTCTTTAAGATTACATTCCTCGAGAAAAAGATTTAATTGAGAATTTTCTTTATAGGTTTTTAAATATGAAACAGGTGATTTTTCAAAAAATCTTTTTATAAATTCTTTTAAAATAGAATTGAATCTCTTATCCCAATATCTACTTATAGTTAAAGTATAAATTTCTTCATTTTGATAATTTATATCTTTTAAAATTGTACATAAAACTGAATTTTCATATATTAAGGCACCACTCTTAGAGTTATTTCTTTTAAGAATGTCGTCTTGATCAAAATCTAAAATATTTCTTATTAAGGGAGATTGATTTGATCTTATGAAATTAACTATTTTTAATATATTTTGTTTATTAATGTTTTGGAATTCATTAATTAATGTATTGGCATTGGTATTTTGATTTGTAGGTTTATTTAGATCAGAACCATCCCAAAGGATTATCTCTCCTAAAGGTTGAAAGCCTAATTCTCTTGAGGTAGATAGACGTCCTTCCCCTCAACAGGTACCTCTAGGTCCAGAATCCTGTCGGTGCGCCGCCAGTCGGTAGGTGATGGTATGTCAGAAATGGTCCAACATCCTGAACATATTTTTCTGAACGGTCCTGTAGGTCCAGAATCCTG
>OAPF01000003.1_pt1 | contig 31465 bp, 29 predicted proteins | sample 1516271 | NCBI WGS metagenome assembly OAPF01 (sample SAMEA3275584, study PRJEB22092) | marine metagenome | biome: ENVO:00000447; feature: ENVO:00002042; material: ENVO:00002010 | collected 2014-06-24T21:38:00+00 | depth 0 m
TCTTTTAGTTCATTTTTTAATTCATTATTTACATAGTTTTCTTGGAGAATAGTTAACTTTTTTATTTCATTATTGATTTTTTTTAATTGCTCTTTAGGGGTAAGTCCGTCAATACTTTTTTTAGTAATTTCTGCTTCAACTTGAGCTTTTAATGAAGCTACTCTTACCATAAAAAACTCATCAAGATTATTACTAAAAATTGAACAAAATTTCACTTTATCTAGAATTTTGTACTCCTTTTCCATACCAGTTAGGAGTACTCTTTTATTGAATTCAATCCAACTTAATTCTCTATTAATAAAAACATCAGCCTGGCTTTTCATTAAGATACTTTTGAATTTTGATTGTTAAAAGAATTATTATTTTTACCCTCTGCAATAAGGTATATCATGAAAAGTAAGATAACGGAACCAGCTATAAAAGGTGATTTAGGACCAAAACTATCATAAACCCTTCCTGCCATTGCAATTCCTAAAACCCCTCCAAGACTCTGCAGACCTTGAAGGTTACTTAGAATTGAGCCTTGTTTATCAACGTCTAATTTCTTTGATATTAGTGCTCTTAACGTGGGCGTAATTAATCCTGCCCCAACGGCTAAAAATGAAACAGCTGAATAAATATTAATTGTCGCATTTTCTTTTGGAGCAGTTATTAAAAGAGCACACGCCACAAGAATAAAGCCTGATCCGATAAGTGTTAATCGCATTTCGCCAAATTGCTTTACCAGAGGCCCAATTAATCCTCCCTGAACGATAATTGCAATGATTCCTACTACAACAAGAGTTCCACTTGATGCTTTGGTCGTCCAGTTTAAAGATTCTTGAAGGAAGAATATAAGTATATTGGTCAATCCAGTAAAAGCAATAAAGTAAATAAAAAAAGCTAATGATAATTTTTTAATCTTTTCTTCTTTGAAAACTGTAAATAGGTTTTTTAAAGGGTTTTTTATAAAAGGTTTTGATTTATTTGAGTCACTATTAGGCTTGGTTTCTGGTAAGTAAAAAAATACAAGGAGGAAATTTATTATTGGAATGATTGAGGCTATCAAAACTGGAATAATAAAATTATTATTTGTATTTTTTGCAAAAATTACAACAAAAATATTACCTAAGAAAAAACTTAAACCAAAAGCTACACCAATAAGACCAAATGTTTTTGCTCTTTTTTCAGGGCTTGAAATATCTGCAAGAATTGTTGTTGCAGTAGCTGCAGTCCCCCCACTTAAACCGTCAATTAGTCTCGCTAAAAATAATAAAAATAACGGGATAGAGGCTATTGAATTTGACCAATTAAAAAGAACCGTAAAAGATAATATTGATATTCCTATTACTGAACCAGTAATACAAAAAAGAGTGACAGGTCTTCTTCCATATCTATCACTCATAAGTCCTATAAAAGGAGAAGCTGTAAATTGAGCTAATTGGTAAGTGCATGATAATAAACCATATGTACTTGCTTTAGAGTCAAAAAGTAAAACAAAAGAGGGTAATATGGGTAACAGTATACTTTCACTTAAACGATCATTTAGAAGAGTGATAAACGCACTAAGGAGAGTAAATTTTTTATTTGGTTTTAATAAACTTTCTTTCACAATATTTACCTTCATTGCGATTAACTTTTACTACCATACTTGTTAATGGAGATTATTGTGCCCGGCATTGTTTATTTAGTTGGAGCAGGTCCTGGTGACCCTGAGCTTTTAACTCTTAAAGCTTTACGCCTAATAAAAAATTGTGATGCATTAGTTCATGATGCTTTAATCCCGGATGAAATAACAAAAGAGGCAGGAAAAAATACAGAAATTTTCCATGTAGGTAAAAGAGCTGGAAAGTGTTCTGTACCTCAGGCTGAAACTAATGCTCTTATTTTGAAATTGGCAAAAGAAGGCAAAAATGTTGTAAGGCTTAAAGGGGGAGATCCATTCGTTTTTTCTAGAGGTGGTGAAGAGGTATCGATTTTAGAAAAAAATGGAATTTCAGTTGAAATCGTTCCTGGTATTACTTCTGGGATAGCTGCCCCCACATATTTTGGTATTCCACTAACCCATAGAGATGCTGCGAGTTCCGTAACTTTCGTCACTGGACATGAGCGTGTAGATAAGGAAAAAAAGACAGTGAATTGGAGAGATTTAGCTAAATCATCAGATAGCTTAGTAATTTTTATGGGTATAAAAAATATTGAATTTATTGTGGAAGAATTAATTCTAGGTGGTTTAGATAAGAATACTAAATGCGCTGTTATTCAAGAAGCTACTTTAAAAAATCAAAAATGTTTGATAGAGAAATTAGATAATCTTCCAGATAAAATCAAAGATAAAGAATTTTTAGCTCCATCAATTATCATTATTGGAAAAATTGTTGAATTTAAGGTTAATAACAATATAACTAAAGTATCTGATGTCTATTTACCAGATATTAATAAAGTTCAACTATATAATAAATCCCAAAAGTAAATTGGATCGAATTTAGGTTTAAGCTTTAAATCATTAACTTGATTAATTTGTCTGCAAGATAAGCTATTAATTGCAACTATTATGTCATCATTTTGAAATTCTGGAGGAATTAATTCTTCTTTTACAATTTTCAATTTTAAAGCTTCAGAAACCATAATCCCCTCTAAACAGCCGCTCTCTTTTCTAGGAGTTATCCATTGATTATTTCTTTTAATTAGAAGATTAAATGTACTTCCACAACAAAGTTCACCTGACGTATTCAAAAGGATAGAATCATCAAATGATTTTTCATTAGCTTCTGTCAAAACTTGTATTGCCTGATTATATGAAAATGTTTTGCATTTACTTATAAGACTGAATTCATTTATTTTTTCCGTTTGACTAATGCAAACGCTTATTGGATTAAAATTTGGTTTGATTCTATAGAACTCAAGCCATAAATTATCCAAATCTTTTGTCTCTGAAGTGCTATCAATTGTTAGTGTTCGACCTTCATTAGTTCCTCGACTATAGTTTATTCTTACTGAAGCAAATTGATCATTTTTAAGCGATAACTTTTTAATTCCATCGTGAATAAGTTGTCTCAAAGTTAATTTATTTATTTTGAGATTAATATTTAAAATCTTGCTACTTTTTTCTAATCTTTTCAGATGTTCATCAAAAAGAATAGGTTTGTTTTCTTTTATCAAAATGGTTTCAAATATACCATCAGCAAATTTTAATCCTCTATTATTAGCAGCAATAAATATTCTATCAATATCCAACCATTGATCCTTGTGCCAGCCTAATGTTTCAATCATTTTAGTGAATCAATTAACGGTAAAAGTTTCCACTTTAGTTCATCAGTTTCCTCTTCAGGGTTTGAGTCAATAACTATTCCGCAACCAGCATATATATTGATTTTTTTGTCTTTAATTAAAAATGATCTTATTAGTATATTGCTGTCAAACTCTCCATTCCAGTCAAGCTTCAAAAATGAGCCACAGTATGGTCCGCGTTCACATTCTTCTAATTCAAAAAGTCTCTGGCATGATCTTAATTTAGGTGCTCCAGTTATAGAGCCCCCAGGCCAACAAGCTTTTAGTAAATCAATCCAGTTCTTGTCTTTTTTTAATTTGCCTCTGATTACTGAAGTTAGATGATGAACTTTTAAGAAACTTTCAAGTTTTAATATTTCTGGCACCATAATACTTCCTGTTTCGCAAACTTTACTTAAATCATTTCTTATTAGGTCAACAATCATAATATTTTCGGCTCTATCTTTTTCGTTCGTTATTAAATCGATAGCATTAAGTGCGTCTTGATTTAAATCTTTATCTCTGGATCTAGTTCCTTTGATAGGTCTTGATTCTACAAAATTTTTATTATCTATTTTTATAAATCTTTCTGGCGAGGTAGATAATACAGCCTCTTTATAATTATCATTATTTATTATTATTCCTCCAAAGGGAGCTCTTAATTTCCTTCTTATTTTCAAATAAATATCTAGAGGATTATAGTTTTTGGAAGATTCAATTTCGCATTTAGTTGTTAGGTTTGCTTGAAATATATCCCCTAAGGAAATTAATTTTTTCAATTTTAGAATATTTTTCTGAAATTTTTCAGCCATTTCGTCCAAATTTATTTTTGAAAAATCAAAATTCAAATTTGTTTTAATAATATTTTCTTCTTCAATATTTTTAATATTGTTGATTATGTTTTTATAATTCATCATTTCAGATGAGTTTGTGCCTTCGATAATTATTTCTTTTTTTATTAGATTACATTTAATGATTGGATCATATGATGCAATCCATAAAGTTGCCATATCAGATTGTCGCCATGGGTTTTTTGGTTCTATGTAAACTCCAGCTTCATAACTTAACCATCCGATCCAAAATCCTTTTTCAATATTTTTTAAATTGTTAAATGGATTATTAGTTTTGTCTAAGTTATTGATATCTCTTGATTGGATTATTTTTTTAGGTTTAATTCCTATTATTGACCATTCCCCATTTTCTTTGCCATCACTGTCTAGCCAAGCTAATCCTTTATCTCCGAATTTTTTTGTTAGATGATGCGTAATCAGTGCTGGATCTATCCATTTTTCTAGAATTATTTTTTTTATTTTCATTTTTTATTATTGTTATTAAGCCATTTTTCATAAGCGGCATTTCTAATTCTGCAGCTATCACACTTACCGCATGGTTTTGAATTACCCGAATAACAACTCCATGTTTTATCTAAAGGGACATGATTATCAAAAGCTAATTTAATAATTTCCTCTTTATTTAAATCTAATAGTGGTGTCCAAAGTTTTATTGGATTATTTTCTCTTCCTCTTTTATTGGCTAAATCTGCTAATTCTTGAAATTTTTTAATGTAGTCAGGTCTGCAATCTGGATAACCAGAATAATCTAGTGCATTAACTCCTAATCCTATAAAATCAGCATCTATTGCTTCGGCATAACTTAGTGCAACGGAAATAAATATAGTATTTCTCCCAGGAACATAAGTATTAGGAATTTTATTAGTTTGTACTCCTTCTATTGGAATATTTTTTTGAGTATCAGTTAATGACGAGCCTCCCCATAAAGATAAGTCAAGCTTAATGATTTTAAATTCTTCGATATCAAAGTGTTTTGCAATTATTGATGCAGAATTTAATTCTTTTTTATGACGTTGACCGTAGTCAAATGAAAGGCCAAAAATTTTAGCTTCGGATTTTTTTGCGATACCAGTAACTGTAGAAGAATCTAAACCTCCAGATAATAAAACTACTATCGATTTATTTTTAAGAGTCATATGATTTCAATTAATTTTTAAGTATTTGTGAGTTTGAAGGCTCAATTTCCAATCGGGGTTATTTTTTACGAAATCAATAGCAAGAGAAAAACCATTCGCATTGTTCCATGCTGGCTGTAAATAAAAAATTTTATCTTCTTTTTTTAAGCCATCTTCGCTTTTAGAGAGTTGATATTGTTTTAAAGTTTCTTTTTTTATTTGAATAGCAAATTCAATATCTTCTATTTCATTTATGATTATTTTGATTTCATTACAGTTTTTTAAAAAATAATTTTTTGGAGGTGAGTGTCTTTTAGGAGATAAAGTAATCCAGTCATAGCTTCCTGATATCGAATTAACTCCACTTGTCTCAATATGAATCTTCATTGGCTTTTGTTCTTCTCCCATTGTCATTTTTTTTATAGCTTTGCAAAAATTATCCAAGTTATGTTGTAAAGGTTCTCCACCTGTAATAACGCAAAAAGATGCTCCTTTTTTTCTGGCAATTTTTATGCGATCTATTATTTTTTCAATTGATATAGAAGGGTGTTTTTTCTCGTCCCATGAATTCTTGGTATCGCACCACGAACATCCAACTTTACATCCGGCTAATCTTACAAAAAAAGCACTTTTTCCAGCGTGATAACCTTCACCTTGTAATGAATGAAATTGTTCGACTAAGGGTAAAAAATTTGTCATTTTCATTCAAAAAAATAAAGAATATTAATTTGATTGAGTTAACTTATCTTGAGAGGCTTTTATTAATCCTTTAAATAAAGGATGAGGTTTGCCAGGTCGTGATAAAAACTCAGGATGATATTGACAGGCTAAGAAGTATGGATGATTTTCTAACTCAATTAACTCAACTAATCTGCCATCTGGTGATGTACCACTAATTTTGTATCCAGAATCTAAAAAACTTTGTTTGTAGTAATTATTAAATTCGTATCTATGTCGATGTCTCTCATAAATAACATCCTCATCATATAAGTTTTTTCCAGTTGTATTTTTTGTCAATCTACATGGATAAACTCCAAGTCTCATTGTCCCACCTAAATCAACTACATCTTCCTGTTCTGGTAATAAATGTATCACTGGATTGGGAGTGTTTGGGTCTAGTTCTGAACTAGATGCATCTGGAAGATTAGCTACATTCCTGGCCCATTCTATAACTGCACATTGCATACCAAGGCACAAACCTAAAAAGGGAATTTTATTTTCTCTTGCGAATTTTATAGCCGAAATTTTTCCATTGACTCCTCTATTGCCAAATCCCCCGGGTACGACAATTGCATCAACTTCATTTAAGTAAGTTTCTGCTGAATTTTTTTCTATCATTTCAGCACTTACCCAATGTAAATCTAATAAAGCCTTTTGTTCAATGCATGCATGTCTTAAAGCTTCAACAACGGATAAATATGCATCTCCAAGTTCAATGTATTTACCTACTAAAGCAACTTTGATTGGAGCTCCAGGATTTCTTAGGTTGTGTATTAGTTGCTCCCAATTTTTCAAATCACATTTTTTATCTTCAAGGTCTAAATACTTCAGGGTTTCTTTGCATAAACCTTCTTTTTTTAAAGAAAGAGGTACAGAATAAATACTGTCTGCGTCTAAAGCTTCAATTACAGAGTTGATACTGACACCGCAAAAACCACTAAGCTTTTTTTTAAGAGCTTCATTGATAGATTTATCACTTCGGCATACAAGTAAATCTGGCTGAATTCCAATTGATCTTAATTCTTTCACTGAATGTTGTGTTGGTTTAGTTTTTATTTCGCCAGAGGTTTTGATGTAGGGAAGTAATGTTACGTGTATGTATGCAACATCATTCCTATTGACATCATTTTTGAATTCTCTTATTGCCTCTAAAAAAGGTAAAGATTCAATATCACCAACTGTTCCACCAATTTCAGTAATAATAATATCTGCATTGCTGTTAGCGGCTACTCTATGAATTCTTTCTCTTATTTCTCCCGTTATGTGAGGTATTACTTGCACAGTTCCACCGTTATAACTACCTCTTCTTTCTTTATTAATAACTGCTTGATAAATAGATCCCGTAGTCACACTATTTAACCTAGTCATTGCAGTATCAGTAAATCTTTCATAGTGACCTAAATCTAGATCGGTTTCAGCCCCATCTTCGGTTACAAATACTTCTCCATGTTGGAAAGGGCTCATTGTTCCTGGATCAACATTTAGATATGGATCTAGTTTTAATATTGAAACACTATATCCTCTAGACTTTAATAATCTTCCTAAGCTTGCAGCTACAATTCCTTTACCAATGCTAGAAACTACTCCTCCGGTGACAAATACAAATTTTGACATTAAATATTTTTAATTAAGCACAGCCTCCTTATATTTTATTTAAACAAAAAACTTTTAGAACATCCATATATATTCTTATTCATCAATTGTTATTTCAATATCTAATTCTTTTAATTGTGATTCAGAGACATTTGAAGGTGCATTTGTGAGAAGACATTTTGCTTGTTGATTTTTTGGAAAAGCAATGGTTTCTCTGATTGAATCTGCACCAATGATCAGCATGGTAATACGATCCAATCCAAACGCTATTCCACCATGAGGAGGAGCACCCATTTCTAAGGCTTCTATTAAAAATCCAAATTTTTCATCAATCTCTTTATCAGTAAGTCCTACCGTTTTCAGAACCTCTCTTTGTAAGTTCGCTTCATGAATACGTAAAGAGCCACCTCCTAACTCCAATCCATTGAGAACTAAGTCATAAGCATTTGCTGTAGAGCTCTCAATTTCTTTTTTCAAGTTTTCAGAATCTTTAGATTTTATATTTTTTGGAGAACAAAAAGGATGATGTAAAGCTTCATATCTATTTTCCTCTTCATTTCTCTCAAACATCGGGAAGTCAGTTACCCATAAGAAATTCCATTTACTTTTATCAATGAGATTTAAGTCTTTTGCGATATATTGTCTAACCCTATCTAATGACTGATTGACAATTTGTTTATCTCCAGCTCCTAAGAGGATTAAGTCTCCATCTTTTGCTTCTGTGATTTTTAAAATATCAGCTATATGCTCTTCACTTAAATTATTTTTAATTGCCCCAATAGTCTCAAGCTCATCTCCTTTGACCCTTATAAAGGCCAAACCACCAGCTCCTGCATCTTGAGCTACTTGGAAGATATCACCTCCGGGTTTAATTCTTACGTTGCTAATACTTGAATTACCTCCTTTGACTGTTATGGATTTTATAGAACCTCCAGACTTAATTGCCTTGGTGAAAATATTAAAGCCAATATCACCTAATACTTCTCCTAAATCTTTTAATAACATTTGATATCTAGTATCTGGTCTATCAGTGCCGTAATTATCCATTGCTGCTTGCCATGACATTCTTGGAAAAGCATTATTAAAATTAATATTTAACACTTCTTTCCATATTTTTTTTATGAGACTTTCATTAAAAGAAATTATTTCTTCTTCACTAATAAAGCTCATCTCAATATCTAATTGAGTAAACTCTGGCTGTCTATCTGCCCTTAAGTCTTCATCACGGAAACATTTTGCGATTTGATAATACTTATCTAAGCCTCCAACCATTAAAAGTTGTTTAAATAGTTGTGGGGATTGAGGTAAAGCAAAAAATTCTCCATTTGAAAGACGTGCAGGAACAAGAAAATCGCGAGCGCCTTCTGGAGTTGACTTTGTAAGTAATGGGGTCTCTACTTCTGTAAATCCAAAATTATCAAGAAATTCTCTAGCAACTTTAATAATCTTATGTCTTGTTTTTAAATTTTCTAGTAATTTTCCCCTTCTTAAATCAAGGTATCTATATTTTAATCTGAGTTCCTCTTTTGTATTTTCATAATCATGTATAGATACTGGAAAAGGTAAGTTGTTTTTAATTTGGTTGAGAATTTGCAAATCTTTAACCTTAAGCTCTAACTCTCCAGTACTTAAATTTGCATTTATGGAATCTTTGGGCCTTTCATTAATAATTCCGCTAACCATTATTACTGTTTCATTTCTTAGAGTTTCTGCCTGTTTAAATAGATCTGCACCATCATCGGGGTTAATTGTTATTTGTAGGAATCCACTATGGTCTCTTAAATCAATAAAAATTACACCACCATGATCTCTTCTTCTATCTACCCATCCGCATAAATTAACTAATTTACCAATATCTGTATTATTGAGTTCTTCACAAATTTTGTTTCTCATCTAAGTATGATTTATTTATCAATAACTTATAATAATTCTTTAAGGGTAAATTTAGTTAATAATTTTTTTTATAAAACGCTCTTTTTGTTATAACCCCTTTGAATTTTTTGCCTCTTATTAATATTTGAACTTCATTATTTATTAAGGCATGCGAAGTATTGATGTATGCAAAAGCTATAGCTTGTTGTTTAGTTGGAGACCAACTGCCGCTTGTGATAGTCCCAATATTTTCTTCACCTTTAAGAACTGCGCAACCTTTTCTTCCTATTGCTTTACCTTCTATAGAGAGACCAACTAACTTTTTTTGAATACCTAATCTTGACTGCTCTTCAAGAAATCTTCTTCCAAAGAATTCGTGATTATTTTCTAGATGTACTAGCCAGCCTAACCCTGCTTCATATGGAGAAGTTTCTTCATTTATGTCTTGACCATAAAGATGCATGCCTGCTTCAAGTCTAAGAGTATCTCTAGCTCCTAAACCACAAGGTGCAACATTTTTGGAAATTGAGAAATCCCATAAATTAATTGCTGCTTTTTTAGATAAAAGTATTTCTAGACCATTTTCCCCCGTATAGCCTGTCTTTGAAAAGAAAATTTTTTCTTTAGGCGAAATATGTTCAAAAATTTTATATTCGCATCCAAAGTTAGGGATATGTGAGATCGAAGATTCAATCCATTCTTCAAATAAATCGAATGAGTTTTTTCCCTGTAGTGCTAAAAGTACTTTGTCTTTTTTAAAGTTTGTTATCGAAATTTCAGACATATTTAAATTATTTTTTATCCACTGAAAATCTTCTTCATATCTACTTGCATTAACTATTAACAATAATTCTGATATGTCATTTTCTTGTATACCAAGGTCATAAATTATTAAGTCATCTATTATTCCTCCTTTATCATTGAGCATTACTGTATAAAGTCCCTGTCCTTCAGAAAAGGAGTATAAATTAGTAGGAAAAAGTTTTTGAATATAATCCTTTGGATTGATTCCTTTGATAGAAATCACACCCATGTGAGAAATATCAAATAATCCTGCTGAAGATCTAACTGATTCATGCTCTTTAATTAATCCTGAAAATGATATGGGCATTTCCCAACCTGCAAAATCCACTAATTTTGCATTGGATTCAACATATTTTGAATAAAGAGGACTTTTTAGCAAATCCATGAAATATTTAGTTTGTATTTAGTATTTTTACACTGTAGTTTAGAAATTTTTTATTGCATATTTTCTAATGACAAAATTAAGCTTCTAAGTACTTTGGCTGCAACTATGCTACTTACTCCGCTTTTATCAATTTCTGGAGATAATTCCACAATATCTGAAGCCACAATTCTAAGGTCTTTTAAAGTTTTCAGTATTTCTTCAAAATCATTCCAAAAAAATCCTCCCGGTTCTGGAGTGCCCGTCCCTGCTAATAAACTGGGATCAAACCAATCTAAATCTATTGTTAAATAGATTGGAGACTTAGCGTATGGTAGAAGAGCTTGTTTTAACTCATGTGCATTTCCGCCTGGACAAAAGTTAACTAATTGGTTGTTGTTATGCATAATTTCAAATTCTTCCTTAGTCCCACTTCTAATTCCTACTTGCAAAATTTTCTTTTCAGGTAGCACTTCTAAGCATCTTTTCATAGTACAAGCATGACTATGTTCATTTCCTATATATGATTCTCTTAAATCTGCATGAGCATCAAGTTGAACCAATATCAAATCTGGATATTTTTTTACTAATGCTTCAATAGCACCTCTTGTAATAGAGTGTTCGCCTCCAAGCATAATAGGACTAAGGCGTTTACTAATTAAATAATTTGTTGCTGATTTAACCGATTCAATAACGGACTTTGAGTCATTTTTATCAATTAGTATTGATCCAAAATCAACATACATAATATCCTCTAAGTCTTTTTTTATTTTTGGACAATATGTTTCTAAACAAGAACTGACTTGTCTTATTGCTTCTGGACCAAATCTTGCTCCTGGTTTAAACGAACATGTCCCGTCATAATTAACTCCAAATATACCAATTGAGCAATTCTCAGGACTTCTTTTTGCTCCCATATAAATTGCATTTTCGTTATCAAATAAATTTTTTGTCATCTTATGAATCTAGTTCTTTTACAATTTTATTTGGCATCATTTTGAATGCTGCATTTTGAAAATTTAAATTCCAAATTTCACATCCTTTTTCTATTTTTAGGACTTCATCATAATTTTGCTTTGATAAATTTAGATCTTCTGAAGAAGCGAATGTCCAACTCCAAATCCCGCTTGGATATATAGGCACAAAGGAATACATAGTTTCAGAAACTTTAAATATATTTTTTAGGGTTTTCAAAATATTTATGTGAATATTTTTGAAGGATTCAGGAGATTCGCTTTGCGTTGCTAATATCCCCTTTGGTGTAAGTATTCTTTTACATTCTTTATAAAAAGAATCTGAAAATAATAAATTTGAAAATTCTGAGGGATCTGAACAATCTATAAAAATAACGTCGTAAAAATTATCTCTTGTTTTTTTTACCCATTTAACACCATCATCAACATGTATTTCTAATCTTTTGTCATTCCATGCTTCGCCTCCAATTTCTTTTAAAAATTTTTTAGATATTTTGATTACCTCCTCATCAATTTCTACTAGATCAATTTTTGATATTTGAGAATATTTAACGCATTCTCTTGCTGTACCGCCGTCTCCTCCACCAATAATTAGTACATTAGATTTTTCGTCAATGCTACTTAATGCAGGATGCACAAGACACTCATGATAATATTTCTCGTCTTTTAATGATGTCATCCAGCAACCATCTAACATTAAAGCTTTACCATAATATTCATTTTCAATAACAATAATTTCTTGATATTTTGAGGTTTTTTTAATTAGAATTTTCCCATTTAGGCCGAATCTTGAGCCTTTATGATATTCATCTATCCATGTTGAAATATTAGTCATTTGCTTTTTAAGAATTTTTTCTTTTAAGTTTTTGCTTGGCTATTTGCCAAAGCCGTTGAAAGTCTTTAGGAGTTTGTTTTTTAATATTATCTCCTGCATGCTCTTCGACGATTGAAAATCTGTCTAAAAATTTTATATTAGTTTTTTGAAGAGCTGATTCAGGATTTATTTTTAAAAAGTTTGAGAGATTCAGAAGGGTAAAGTAAATATCCCCAAATTCATTTTTTATTTCTGAATCATTTTTACTTTTAATTGCTTCCTTTAATTCATTAATCTCTTCTTCTAACTTTTCAAAAATCTGATCGGTACTCTCCCATTTAAAACCATATTCTTTAACAACATTTGTGATTTTATCTGTTCCAACCATTGGTGGTAAATTTTTGATTTTCATATTTAAATTTTTACTAATTGATGATTCCATATGAGGTGTTTCTTTTTCTGAATTTTTAATGTTTTCCCAAATTTGTTGCGATTTTTCTAGAGATACTTTTTCTTTTTTTTTAAAAATATATGGATGTCTATTAATAATTTTCTTGTTTAGATTTTTTATAACATCATTTAGTGCAAATTCTTTTTCTTCGTAACCGATTTCAGCATGAAGCATTACTTGTAATAAAAGATCTCCTAACTCTTCACATATGTTATCTGCATTTTTTTCATATATCGCATCTATAAATTCATTACTTTCTTCATACAAAAATGGGATCAACGATACATGAGACTGTATTTTCTGCCATGGGCAGCCCCAAGTTTTATCTTTTAATGCTTTGATATTAGATATTAAGATTTTAAAACTATTTATAGTCTCTAAATCGGAATTGTTTTCCAATTTATATCTATTGTTTGAGGACATAGGATATATTTTATTAATTAAATTTTGCCTCAATCATGAAATATTTAAATACTTAGTATAAATTTTTCAACTTCATCTATTAGAATGATTTATTATAAGGGCGATTAGCTCAGCGGTAGAGCGCCTGCCTTACAAGCAGGATGTCCCTGGTTCGAACCCTGGATCGCCCATTTATTATTTTTCTAATGACTGAGATCGTCAATCTTTCAATCAGTCAAAGTGCTGCTTCAGAACTATCTAGGCAAGCTTCTTTTGGAGGTTCTCCAGGAGAAATGTCGATTGATTTGGTAGAGGATAAAAATTGTTCCGAAGGATGGATGCATATTAAATTAAGGCCAGGTACATGTAATGGATCCCCTATTTCAAGAACTGAAGGAGTAACTTTATACGCGGATGTAAAAAAGTTTAATTTACTGAAAGATTTAAAATTAGATTATTACGGTGATTTGAGCGGTGGTGGATTTCTTATTTCAACACCAAAAAATGCAAAACGTTGTTCCTGTGGTTCTGGTTTCAAACTTTTGTAGAATGGATGTGTCTTTTTTTGCAAACTAATATTATTTTCATTAATTGGCTGCTCTCAAGATAAAATAAACAAAAAGTTTATTGAAATAAAATTTGCACATGACAGAGATGAATGATCAATTATCTTTAGAGAATTATTCACCTTTTGAAGTAGAGAAAAAGTGGCAAGAAAAATGGGAAAGTCTAAAGGCGTTTAGTCCTAACCCTGAGGATGATGGGGAGCCTTTTTGTGTTGTTATTCCGCCACCAAATGTAACTGGATCTTTGCATATGGGGCATGCATTTAATACGGCTTTGATAGATGTTGTAGTACGTTTTCAAAGACTTTTAGGTAAGAATGTTTTGTGTTTACCAGGAACTGATCATGCTTCAATAGCTGTTCAAACTATTCTCGAAAAACAATTAAAAAGTGAAGGCAAAACAAGCGAGGATATTGGAAGAGATGAATTTCTTAAAAGAGCATGGAACTGGAAAGAACAAAGTGGTGGAAGAATAGTTTCTCAATTAAAAAGGATAGGATATTCAGTTGACTGGACTAGAGAAAGATTTACTCTTGATCAAAAATTAAATGAAGCAGTTATTGAGGCTTTTAATATTCTCTATAAAAAGAATTTAATTTATAGAGGCGAATATTTGGTTAATTGGTGCCCTGAATCTCAATCTGCCGTAAGTGATCTTGAAGTTGAAATGCAAGAAGTAAATGGTCATTTATGGCATTTTAAATACCCTTTAATTTCTGAAAGTGGTGAACAGTTAGATAAGTACTTAGAAGTTGCAACAACAAGACCAGAAACTCTTTTGGGTGATACTGCTGTGGCAGTTAATCCTGATGATGATAGATATAAAGAATTTATTGGTGTCAAAGTAAAAGTCCCTTTCGTTGATAGAGAAATACCTATTATCGCTGATTCACATGTTGATAAAGATTTTGGTACGGGTTGTGTGAAGGTTACTCCAGCCCATGATCCAAATGATTTTGCAATAGGAAAAAGGCATAATTTAAAACAGATTAATGTAATGAACAAAGATGGAACTTTAAATATTAATGCAGGTATTTTTCAAAATTTAGATAGATATGAGGCTAGAAAGAAAATTATCAAAGAATTGGATAACTTAGGCCTTTTGACAAAGATAGAGGATTATAAACATACTGTTCCTTTTTCTGATAGAGGTAAGGTTCCAATTGAACCTTTATTGTCAACACAATGGTTTTTGAAAATGGATGATATATCACAAGGATGTCTTAATGAAATTGATTCTAAAAAACCATCGTTTATTCCTCCACGCTGGGAGAAAGTTTATAAGGATTGGTTAGAGAATATTAATGATTGGTGTATCAGTCGGCAATTGTGGTGGGGGCACCAAATACCAGCATGGTATGTTTTAGATGAATCTCAAGACTCAATAGAACAAAATACTCCATATATCGTTGCAAGAAATGAAGAGGATGCCTTAATCGAAGCTAATAAAAAATTTGGATTAAATATTAAATTGGTTCGTGATAAAGATGTTTTGGATACATGGTTTTCAAGTGGTTTATGGCCTTTCTCAACCCTTGGTTGGCCAAATACAAATGATCCGGATTTTAAAAAATGGTATCCAAATAATGTTCTTGTTACTGGTTTCGATATTATTTTCTTCTGGGTGGCAAGAATGACAATGATGGGGAATACTTTTACAAATAATATTCCTTTTAAGGATGTTTATATTCATGGTCTAGTTCGAGATGAAAACAATAAAAAAATGAGTAAAAGTTCAGGTAATGGTATTGATCCAATACTATTAATTGATAAATATGGTTCTGATGCTCTGCGATTTGCTTTAATTCGAGAAGTTGCAGGAGCTGGACAAGATATCCGGCTTGATTTTGATAGGAAAAAAGATACATCTTCAACTGTTGAAGCTTCAAGAAATTTTGCGAATAAATTATGGAATGCAACTAAATTTGTGTTAATTAATAAAACTTCTAATAATAATTATTCGCTTAATGAGAGTGATGAAACTTCTTTAGAGTTATGTGATAAGTGGATTTTATCGAAATTGAATCAGGTAAATATAAAAGTCGCTGCTTTGTTGAAAGAATATAAATTGGGAGAATCTGCGAAACTTCTATATGAATTTACGTGGAATGATTTTTGTGACTGGTATGTAGAATTTGCTAAACAAAGGTTTAATAATAAAGAGACTAAAAATAGACAAATATCTGAAAAAGTTTTAATAAAAGTGCTCAATGATATTTTGGTAATGATTCATCCTTTTATGCCGCACATTACTGAGGAACTTTGGCATGTGCTGCAACTAAAACCAGATAATGCATTATTATCTCTTCAAAAATGGCCAACCCAAGAAAATAAATTTGTTGATAATAAGCTTGATAATTCCTTTCAGCAACTCTTTGAAATTATTAGATTGATTAGAAATTTGAGAGCTGAATTAGGTCTTAAGCCATCAGAAAAAGTTCCTGTATATTTAATTTCAGACAATGATGAATTAATTGATTTTTTAAATACTTTAGTTGATGATATTCAAACCTTAACTAAATCTTCTGAAGTATTTATTTTTAAAACTAATGCTGTTGATAAAAAAGAGTTTGCTAAATCTTTTTCTGGGATAATTAGTGATTTAGAGGTTTACTTACCTTTTCAGGATTTTGTAAATATAGATGCATTAAAGGAAAGGTTAACCAAGGATTTAAAAAAGGTGACTATTGAATTAGAAAATTTAAATAAGAGATTATCTAATAAAAATTTCGTTGATAAGGCTCCAAAAGATATTGTTGATGAATGCAGATTTAAATTAAATGAGGGTTCGGTACAAAAGGAAAGAATTACTAAAAAACTCGAACTTTTGAATTGAGAATGAATATATTTCTTGAAAATATTTATAATTTGTCTTTTTTTTTTAATACTGGAATTGGGATCTTTTCGTTTGTTTGTATTTATATTTTAATTGTTTTATTAATACTTCCAGCTTCTTGGTTATCTTTATTATCAGGTTTTTTATATGGCTCATATTTAGGATCAATTATCGTTTTCATTTCCGCTTCCATAGGAGCATCAGTTGCTTTTTTTGTATCAAAAAGTTTTTTTGCAAAAAAGCTAAAAAATCTTTTTAGCCGTTATCCAAAATTAAGTGTTATGGAAAAAGTAGTAGAAAAAGGCGGACTTAAATTAATTTTTTTAGCGAGATTATCGCCGATATTTCCCTTCAGTATTCTTAATTATTTTTATGGTTTGAATAATGTTAAATTTAGAGATTTCGCTCTTGGTCTTCTTGGAATAATTCCAGGAACTTTTCTTTATTGCTCAATAGGTAGTTTGGCAAAAAGTATTCAGGAGTTAAAAAATGTGCAATCACCAAATAATTTATATATGACTATCATTGGAATTATTTCAACTTTTTTAGTTGTATATTTCTCAGCTAAATACTCCAGAGAATATTTTGAAAAATCCTAAGAATTTACTCTTTAATATTCCAATCTCTAATTGATGCAATTAAGATAAACCACAAAAGCCTAAATTTACCTAGTAAAGTTTTGTTGGCTTCTAATTCGATATATTTTGCCTGTCCACAAGGTGTTTTTATGAAGTTGAAAACTGTTTTCTTCGTCATAAGTCTCTCAAAAAGTCCTGATAATTATTCTTACATTTTATAGTCAAGATTTTTAGTTTTTTTACTTAAAAAACCACATTTTTCATTGACTACTTTGTTGAATATTATTTTTTAAAATTTAAACTTTTTCTCCAGCTTTAAATCCTCTAAAGCATTTGAATCTAGGAAACCTAAGACTAAAAGCCACCGCATCCTTGGATTTAGTTTTAGCATCAGCTCTGATTTCTACAAGTTGACCAATAAGTTGATTCCGTTTTGACCAATATTCTTCACGTTGGATATCACTAAATCCGCTTCCACAACTAAGACTGTATTCATGCCCATCATCTTCACCTTCTACTAGTACAGCTCCTAGTCTACCTTTATTGCGACCTGTGCCTTCCTCAACCGATACAACCTTTAAAGTGACTTCAATGAAAGGTTTTGCTTTTAACCAACTGTGTGTTCTTTTACATTCATACATAGCATCAGGATCTTTAATCATTACTCCTTCATACCCACCTTCCACAGCAGATTTATTCAGCTCTACAAATCTTTTTTGTCCTTCAATAGTGTCGAGATCTACATTTTCCCATTCAAGTGTTTTTATATGTCTTAGAAGCATAGAATGTTTTGCTACCCATTCTTTTACTAATAAACTTCTTGCTGTTTGACTAGTGTTCCATCTCCCTTTTTGGAAGTTTTCAAGGGGACATAAGTCAAATAGGTGTAGAACTGCGTCTTTTGTTTGTTTGCCATCTTTTCTATGAACCTGTTTCATTAAATCCTGAAAGTTAGCGCTCATTACTTCACCATCTAGGACTAAGTCATGAGGTGCAGGATCTTCTTTTAAGACGTTTTCTATTTCTGAGATAATATGACCAAAATTATGGAATTGTTTCCCATTACGAGAAAACATTTCTACTTTATTTTGTCTAATAATAGTTAAGACGCGTACACCATCTAATTTGATTTCAATTTGCTTTTTTCCTATCATTTTTTTTTCATGATTTGCACTGTCATGAGCTAAAGGACAAGAAAAAATAGGAATCGCATATTTGGGAAATTTCTTGGCTATCTTGTTGATTGTTTTTTCAGATACACCACATCTAAGATCTTTAATTAAAACTCGTCTATAAAATCCATTCCACTCTTCTTTTGTTGCAGATTCCATAGCCGTAAGAATTGCATCGCGAGCAGCGTGACCAGTAAGTTCTCTTTGAATAAGCTTATTGGCTAATTTTCTAAAATCTTCCCATAAAAAATTTTGACTTTTTTCATTCTCTTTTTCAGGAACAATTTTTACACCAAAAGTTACCAATGGATCAAGTGCCATACGGATTCCTTCAAAAAAATCATCTAGACCTTGTTCCATTGCTTCTGAGATGATTTTTTCTTTATCTAATCTACTTGGGTGTAATTCTAATTGATGTATTATCTCTTCTTTAAACAATTCTTTTTGCCTCACAAGAAATTATTAATTCACTTTTGCTATTCTGTCTATTTTCCAATCATTGTCAGTTTTTGCGAAAGTAAAATCTAATGGGAGCTCATCTTGTTTATCTTCTGATTTTAAATTCAAAGTTATTATGATTTGATCTTCTTGGACTCTAGGTCTTCCTGATTTTAAATTTCTGTATTTATTGAGGTTTAAACTAGCTAAAAATTTAAGAAAGTCTTGGCGCTTAACATGAGTTTTATAAGTTTTTGTAGTCAAACCATAAGCTGCATCAATTCTGCCAGCAGCTATTTGATCAAAAAACTTTCTTACTAATGGATTAATTCCTCTGGCGCTTATAACTAATTTGACTGCATTAAAAGTCCAAAAAGAAACTAGTACAGCTCCGCCAACTAATAATGCTTTAATTCCGATATCTTTAACTAGTGTTGCATCCATGTTGATTTAAGTTTTTTATTACTTTAAGAAAAGAAATCGTTTTTGATGGCTTTTTTTGTCAAAATAATACTAATTTTAATCCATAATGCCTGTAATTCCTCTTTTACCTTTATTTCATAAATTTAATAGCCAATATTTTGAAAATTCTCTTACTGTTAATAATCAACCTTTAGTAAAAGTTAGATGGAGTGATAATAGATTAAAAACTACTGCTGGTTTTTATAAAAGAAAACGAATTAATGGTCTTGTAGATTCTGAAATTATCTTATCGAAACCTATTTTGAGTAAATTATCTACTAGTGAAATAAACAGTACTTTATGTCATGAAATGATTCATGCATGGGTAGATAGGATATTAAAAAAAAATGAGATACATGGTCCAAATTTCTTAGAAAAGATGAATGAAATTAATGAGAAAGAGAAGAATTTTCAAATTTCTGTGAGGCACTCATTTCCTATTGAAAGGAGAGAATTAAAATATATAGGAACTTGCCAAAATTGTGGTGAGAAATTTTTCTACAGGAAAAGGATAAAGAATATTGCCTGTAAAAAATGTTGTGAAAATTTCTTTAATGGATCGTGGAATAAAAAGTGTTTAATTTTGTTTGATTAAAAATATAAGATGTGTTTTTGTTTCTATATTTGGAATTATTTAATTTTTTAATGTAATTTATATTTTAAAAAGCATAATAATTTATGGATTCAAGGAGAATTAGAAATCTTAGAAATAGTTTTGATAAAAATATTGTTGATAAACAGGTTGATAAAATTTTCGAAACTGGAAGACAATTTGTTGATGGAGTATCTGGTGCTAGACCAGGAAAAAGAAGGAACTCAGATTTTCAAGGAATAACAAGTAAGAGTGTTAAAAAAGTAGGAAGATGGGTATCTGAAAAAGTGGATTTATTTTTTGATGAAGATAATGATGATTGGAATGATGAGAATTTTTACGATGATAACAGTGATATTAAAACATTTTCCAGAGAATCAAATTCTTATGAATCTGCTAAACAGCACTCAAAAAGACCTTTAGAAGCAATATCTTTAAGGCAACCAAAAAATTTACAGACAACTGAGCAAAAAAAATTACCTTATGTGAAAGAGAGTAAGGACGAAGATTGGCCAGATGAAATGGATTTCAAAGTTGAAAGATGGCAAAGAGCTTCAGAAAAAGAGAATAATACTTCGAGAGATCAATCAAACCAACAAGTTCAATCAAAATCAAGAAATCTTCCCAGATCAAGAAGAAGAAGAGTATAGTTTCGTAAATTCTTTAATTCCTGAATAACCCAGTAAATTTTCTAAATTTGGATTGAAAACTTCCCTTATAACTGTTAAGGGTTTTTTGTCTCGAAAAAATCTGTAATTTCTTGACCAGAATGGACCTTTAAAGCAAAATTGATCTTCTAACCATTTTGCATTGACAAGTGAAATACGATCAACTTCTCTAAATAATTCTGATCTGTCTTGTGTCAAATTCTTCCAAATTGGTTCTTCTTTGGCTTTTAAATTTTCATTCACTTGTTCTGCATTCCACCAACTTTCAGCCCATGCTAGGTTTTTATTATTGTTTTTAATCCATACTTGTCTTCTAATTAAAGGTCCATTTAACTGATTTAATTCTTTAGGTCCCTCTGAGATGAATAGAGGATCTACTTGCATTGAAATTAATTTAATTTTCGTCTCTTGATTAGTTAAAAGCTGTAAATGTCTAGTTGGACTTCCATCCCCAAGCAGCATTAATTTCCATGGACCAGATATTTTTGGTAATGAATTTTTCACTAAAAAAGTAGAGGCTTTTTCTTCCCATAAAATTTTTGGTGAGTTAAAAAGTTTATTATTCAGTGCTCAGACGGAATGCTTTTAAGATGATAACTTTTTTTCAGCAAAAATATTTGCCTTATCTTTTTTTATCTCTCTTATTTTTAGCCAAACAAGTAAAGCAGTTAAATCAGCTTTGCTAACCCCAGGAATTTTTGAAGCATCACCAAAATTTTTTGGCTTTATCTTATTCAAATTTTCTCTAGCTTCTAAAGATAATGTATCTATCTTTTCATAATTTATTTCTTGAGGCAGAGATTTACAGCTTTGACGATTTATTTGTTCAATGTTGTTTTTTTGTCTTTTAAGGTAACCCTCGTATTTAATATCTATTTCAACACCTTCCTGTATTGAAGAACCTAGATTTCTTTCATTCAAATTATATTTAATTAGATCTGAATAATGAAAGTTTGGTCTTTTTAAGAGTTCTTTCAAAGTTGTTGAGCCTTTGATTTTTGATCCCGTGTCTAATTCTATTTTTTTTGATATTTCATCGGTATTTTTTAAACGGGTGTTATTTAATCTTAATTTCTCTTCTTCGAGGAGGTTCATTTTTTCTTGATAGGCCGACCATCTTTTCTCATTAATTAGCCCTATTTGATAACCTAATGGTGTTAATCTCCTATCTGCATTATCTCCTCTAAGAGTTAACCTATATTCACTCCTACTAGTAAGAACTCTATATGGTTCTTTGAGATCTTTGGTAATTAAATCATTGATCATTGTTCCTATATAACTGCTTTCTCTAGTGAAGATTATTGGATCTTTTTTGTTTAGTTTTCTTGTCGCATTGACTCCTGCAACTAATCCTTGTGCTGCTGCTTCTTCATAACCAGTAGTCCCATTAATTTGTCCGGCGCTAAATAAATATTCAATTTCTTTCGTTTCGAGTGATGTTTGGAGCTGTGTTGCAGGTATATAGTCATACTCGACAGCATATGCTGGTCGCAACATTTTACATTCACTTAATCCAGGTAAGGTTCTTAAAAGTTCTAATTGAATATTTTCGGGTAAACCTGTAGAAAATCCTTGTACATATATTTCAGGGGTATTAATTCCTTCTGGTTCTAAGAAAATTTGATGTGATTCTTTATCAGCAAATTTAACGATTTTATCTTCAATTGATGGACAATATCTTGGCCCCTTACTATCAATAAAACCGCCGTAAATGGGAGTTAAATGTAAATTGTCTCGAATTAGTTGATGTGTTTTGGTAGTTGTTCTTGTGATGTGACAACTAACTTGGGGCATATTATTTTTTATATCTGGGTCAAACGAAAAATATTTATCTGCTGCAGTACTTGGTTGAATATCTAATTCATCAAAAATGATACTTCTTTTATCAACTCTTGCTGGAGTTCCTGTTTTTAAACGTTCTGTTTTGATACCAATTTCGTGCAAATTTTGAGTAAGACCTTGTGCTGCTTGTTCGCCCGATCTACCAGCTGACATTGATTTATTTCCTATCCATATTCTTCCTTCTAAGAACGTACCAGCTGTGATGATAACTGATCTTGCTGAATAATAACTACCAAAGAATGTTTTTACACCCTTTATTCTTTTTTTTAAGATTTTTTTTGAGTTCAATCCAATTTCTTCAGTTTTTGCAATATCCAGTTCAGTAATCATTGCTTCTTTTAAAGATAAATTATCTGTATTTTGTAGTATTTCGATCATTCTTTTTGAGTATTCTCTTTTATCTGTTTGAGCTCTTAATGCCCATACAGCTGGACCTCTACTTGCATTTAATATTCTTTTTTGTATAGCTGTCTCATCAGCTAATTTACCAATAATTCCACCTAATGCATCAACTTCATGAACCAACTGACTTTTTGCTGGTCCCCCAACTGCAGGGTTACACGGTTGTCAGGCAATTCTATCTAGATTGATTGTAAATAAGGCAGTAGAAAAACCTAATTTTGCTGTTGTTATCGCGGCTTCGCATCCTGCATGTCCTCCACCAATAACGATGACGTCAAAAGATTCATTTGTTGAGTGATGATCTTGCATTTTAGGATCGATTTAATTAGCTAAATTCCTAAATCTCGTAAATTGAGGTTCAAATAATAATTTAACAGTTCCTACGGGTCCATTTCTATGTTTAGTGACAATGATTTCTGTAATTCCTCTATCTTCAGTCTCTGGATTATAGTATTCATCTCTATAAATCATTAATACTAAATCTGCGTCTTGTTCAATAGATCCTGATTCTCTTAGATCGCTTAACATTGGTCTTTTATTTGTTCTAGACTCTACCCCTCTACTAAGCTGAGATAAAGCTACTACTGGTACTTTTAATTCTCTGGCCATGCTTTTAAGACCTCTTGTTATTCGTGAAAGTTCTTGCACTCTATTATCAGGGGTTGATCCTTCCATCAACTGGAGGTAATCAATCACAATTAATCCAAGTTCTTTTTTTTGTTCAGCTATTAATCTTCTGCACAGAGATCTCATCTCTAAAACACTTAAGTTAGGCTTGTCATCTATAAATATTGGTAATTGACCTAATGAATTGATACCTTCTCCGAGTAATGGCCATTCATCTTGCTGTAATCTTCCTGTTCTTAGCCTGCCACTCTCGATTCCAACTTCCATAGAGAGTAATCTATATGTCAACTGTTCTTTACTCATTTCAAGGCTAAATACACACACAGGTAAATCTTGAGATTGTGCAACATTTTTAGCCAGATTAAGAACTATTGAAGTTTTCCCCATTGAAGGTCTTCCAGCAACAATTATTAAATCACTTCTTTGAAAACCTTGAGTCATCGCATCAAGGTCGTAAAAATTTACAGGAATTCCAGCTACTGAAGTACCTAATGATCTTGACTCTATTTCATTGAAAGTACTTGTAAGGATTTCAGCTGCTTGAGTAAGACCTTTTGAAGGTTTTTCTTGACTGATTTCAAATATTTTTTGCTCTGCTTTATCTAGAACTTCATTAGTATCTTGAGTTTGATCAAAACCTAGTTGAACCACTTCATTTCCAGATCTAATAAGTTGCCTTCTCATGAATTTGTCGTTAATTAAATTAGCAACTTGTTCTATGGAAGCTGTAGAGGAAACATTTTCAACTAGTTCTACCAGTTTGCTGTTTCCTCCAATTTTTTCTAGTGATCCATTATCTGCTAACCAAGCACTCATTGATGTTAAATCAGTTGGTTTACCCTGGGTATGCAACATTAATGCTGTTCTATAAATCTCTTGATGGGCATTTATATAAAAAGCTTCAGGTTTAATTAAGTCTGCAATTCTTCCGATCGCGTCTGGATCAAGAAGTATGCCACCAAGAACAGCTTCCTCTGCTTGAACGTTTTGAGGAGGAACTAATCCAGCATTTTCACTATTAAAATCCTTTTTAAAATTTTTATTTTGCCCATTATTTGGAAAAGGTACGGAAACCATATCTTTAATTGCTTAGATATATACTCTGGCTACTTTTCAAAATAATGCAACAAATTGATTAACTTGTTACTTCAATATTTACTTCTGCATTTACTTCTGGATGTAATTTTATTTTTGCAGTAAAGGAACCTAAATTATGAATATCAGGAACAGTAATGTTTCTTCTATCAATTTCTTTTTTAGTTGCCGCTTCTATCGCTTCGGCAACATCCCCATTGGTAACCGTTCCAAAAAGGACACCATCTTCTCCAACCTGTTTTTTGATAGTGAACCTACCTATTGTAGATAATGCAGTTTGGAAATCTAAAGCTTCTTGCTTTAATTTATCAGCAGCGATTTTTTCTTTTTCTTTCTTCCTTTCAATTTGTTTAAGGACTGCTGGTGTTACATTCATTGCCTTGCCATAAGGTAATAGAAAATTTCTTGCGTATCCTGGTGCTACATCAACTAGATCTCCTTCTTTACCTAGTGATGCGATTGATTCAGTTAATGCGACTTGTACTCTTTTAGCCATGAAAATATTGAACAATATAGTTAATAATAAGACCTAGAGGGTAACTTTACTTTTTTTGCAAGACCAAATTTCGCAAGAATCTTAATATGTTCCCATGTTATATCTATCTGACCTCTAAATAATCCTTGTTTTGCCGAATTGGGAAATGCATGATGGTTATTATGCCAACCTTCTCCAAATGTTAATGCAGCAACCCACGCATTGTTTTTAGATGAATCACCACTTTCAAATGGTGCTTTACCCCAACAATGCGTCGCGGAGTTTACTAGCCAAGTTACGTGATAAACAACCACAAGCCTCAATGGGATTCCCCAAAGGACTAGAGCCCATCCTCCAACTCCTAATTTTTGACCTATTGCGTACAAAGAAAGTCCAATAGGAATTTGTAAGAATAAAAAATATTTATTTAAAAATCTATAGTATGGATCCTTGATTAAATCTGCACTTAGTTTTGGAACAGCTTTTAGTGCTTCAACGTCTTTAAACATCCAACCCATATGACTCCACCAAAACCCCTTTTTACTATTGTGATGATCTACTTCAGTATCTGAAAAAGAGTGGTGATGCCTATGTAAACCTACCCAATCTATTGGTCCATGCTGGCAACTTATAGCTCCACAGGTAGCAAAAAATCTTTCTAACCATCTTGGAACAATGAACGATCTGTGTGATAACAATCTGTGATATCCAAGAGTGACTCCTAAACAAGCAGTTACCCAGTAAAAAAATAATAATGAAGTGACTGCAGGGAGACTCCAAAATTTTGGTTGTATAGCTACAAGAGAAAGAATATGAATTGCAACCATAAAAACTATTGTTCCCCACGTTTTATGTAGTCTTGGAGGATATCTTTTTGAATGACTGGAAGGTTCCAGTAATTTTTCTGAGAGTTCTATAACTTTTTCAGCTGGAACAGGTTTTTTTAATTTTGCTGTTTCTTGGAAAATTACTGAATTCATGATATTGAAATACTATTTTCAAAATTACCGATATGTAATATTATCATACTATACTATTGATAAGTTTAATTATCTGTGAGTCTCGGATATCGCGATAAATTATCTAGAGGTCGAAGGGCTATGGCTCATTTGATACACCTCTGGCATGAAAGAAATGGATGGTCTCACAGAGTTTTGCCATTACTTTCTGAAGTTCTTGATTTAGGTAAAGTTCATAATTCGCAAATTTCTAATCTTAGGAATGGGAAGTTATCTTCGCCAGGTCCTGAAGTTTTTCTTGCTTTAGCTCAAGTTAATACGATTCTTGATCAAGGTATTGAAAAAATCAGGGATCGTTTTGAAAGTGATTACCCAGAGTTATGGAAATCTTTGGAAGAGTCTGCATTACCCCTAAAAAATGATTCTGGTAATCCATTGTCGGCCGGGGAGTTATTCGAGATATTTTCAGGATTAAAATCTCTACCTTCATCTTTTGACTGGTACATAGAAGATGAAGAAGCTTCTGCTTTAAGTGATGCTCTTTCAGTGCATTTTTGTCAGAATAAGGCTTGGAGATCATGTAAAATGCAGGTAATGGAAGCCTATGCTGTCAATAAATCTGCCCGTAGAGAACGTTTTGCTGAGGTAATAGCAGGAATTAGAGATTATACGGCAGAAGAATTAGATGGAGAACTTCTTGATTTATATGAGGCTTCAAAAAAACTTTCTTATTTTCAGGGTAGGGGACCTAATGCTTTCCTCGCAGAATTAAGAAATTTAGCTTCTGAAAAATAACATGAATTTTCATAATAAATGACTCTTGACAATAACTTAAAACTGGCTGAAAACGCTGTTCTTTCTGTCGAAGAGAGTTTAAGTAAAGTTTTCCAAGAAAGGTCCAATCAGGTTTTCCAGAAATTAGAAAATATTTTGACAATTTTTAAGGAAGAAAAAGTTTCTACTAGTCATTTCAATCAATCTTCTGGTAGTGGTCATGATGATATATCTAGAGAAAAAATTGATGCGGTTTTTGCAAGATTGTTTCTTGCTGAAAAGGCTGCTGTGAGGATGCAATTTGTAAGTGGAACGCATGCAATAAGTTCTGTCTTATTTGGAATTCTTAGACCTGGAGATGTAATGTTATCTCTTACAGGACAACCATATGACACGTTAGAAGAAGTCATAGGAATAAGGGGAGGAGGAAAAGGCTCACTTAAAAATTTTGAGATTGAATATAAGCAAATAAATATCTGCGAGAATTTTGATTCTTTTGAAGAAAAAATTGTTCATTCTTTTAAAGAAAATTCATGCAAATTAGTATTCATACAAAAAAGTTGTGGATATAGTTGGAGAAAGTCTCTTACGAATCATCAGATAGAGAAAATTTGTAGTCTTATTCATTCTCTTGATCCTAACTGTATATGTTTTGTTGATAACTGTTATGGGGAGCTTGTTGAAGATAGTGAACCAATTTCTAAAGGGGCAAATATAATTGCTGGATCATTGATTAAAAATTTGGGAGGAACAATCGTTCCTACTGGTGGGTACGTTGCAGGAGATGCAGAGTTGGTTGAGATGGCATGTTCTAGATTAACCTCACCAGGTATTGGTTCTTCTGCAGGAATAAATTTTGGACTAGGAAGATTAATTTTGCAGGGTTTGTTTTTAGCACCACAAATTGTTCACGAATCACTAAAAGGTGCTGATATGGTTGCAGCAGTCTTTAAAAATTTGGGATTTAAGGTTTTACCAGAGCCAGCAACTTATAGATCTGATCTTATTCAGTCAGTAAGATTGAATAATCCTGATTTGGTACAAAAAGTTTGTCAATCTTTTCAAAATTCTTCACCAGTAGATTCTTTTCTGAATGTTGTTCCATCATCAATGGATGGATATGATTCAAAATTATTAATGGCAGGAGGTACATTTATTGAAGGTAGTACAAGTGAATTTTCTGCTGATGCCCCTCTAAGAGATCCTTACAATATTTTTGTTCAAGGTGGTTCTCACATAGCTCACATCAAAATTGCATTAATTCGATTATTATCTGAATTATTAGAGGAAAAATTAATTTCAAAGGATTCTCTACTTCCTTTATCTACTTAATCATGTCTTACAAGTTTCCAGACAACCTCAACTATGCTGATACTCATGAATATGTCTTGGAAGAAAATGGATTATTAAAAATTGGAGTTAGTGAATTCGCTATAGATCAATTAGGAGATATTGTTTTTGTTGAATTAGCTGATGAAGGGGCGACTTTAGAGAAAGGCGAGACTTTTGGAACAATAGAATCAGTTAAGGCCGTTGAGGAAGTCTATCTGCCTTTTTCAGGGGAAATAGTATCTGTAAATGAAAGTGTTATTGAGAACCCTGAGCTTTTACAGAATGATCCGATTGGAGACGGTTGGTTAGTCATTTTGAAACCAGAATCAAAAGCATCAATTGCTGATTTGATGACTTCTGAGGAATATCAATCAAAGGTTGTACCAAAATAAGGCAAACTTTTTAAAAAGAGCTATTTTAAAGAAAAATATTTTAATATGACATCCAAATTTGGGTCTGATTTGTTTATAGATAGGCATCTTGGGTTAGGAGATAATGATGAAAGAATTATGCTGAATAAGCTTGGTTTTAATAATATTGATCAATTTATAAATCAAGTTATTCCTGAAGATATTCAGCTTAAAGATAAATCTTCAGAAATATTGCCCCAAGGTTGTTCAGAAATTGAGGCTTTAAATGAATTAGAAGAGATTGCGAATAAAAATACTAAAATGAGATCACTTATAGGCCTTGGTTATTATGACAATCACATGCCTAAAGTAATCCAAAGACATGTTCTTGAAAATCCAAGGTGGTACACGTCTTATACTCCATATCAAGCAGAAATTGCACAAGGAAGATTAGAAGCTCTATTTAATTTTCAGACTATTGTTTGTGAACTAACAGGATTCCCTGTCGCCAATGCATCTTTGTTAGATGAGGGTACTGCTGCTGCAGAAGCTATGGCCATGAGTTTTTCCGCAAGAAAAAATAAATCTTCAAAAGTGTACTTAGTGGAATCAAATGTTTTTGATCATACTTTTAATGTTCTACAAACCAGAGCAAAACCTTTGGGAATATCCTTAAAACGCTTTACTCAAAGCAACCTTCCTAATCATGATGATGTTTTTGGAATGTTGTTGCAATTACCTGGTAAAAATGGGGAATTATTTGATCCCACATTCTTAATATCCCAAGCACATAGATCAGAAATTATTGTTACGGCATGTATTGATCCACTGGCACAAGTTTTAATTAAACCAATTTCTGAATTTGGTGTTGATGTAGCAGTGGGTAGTATGCAAAGATTTGGTGTTCCAATGGGTTTTGGTGGCCCCCATGCAGCATATTTTGCTTGTAGCGAAAAATATAAAAGGCTGATACCCGGAAGAATAGTTGGGCAAACTCTATCTAAAAATGGAGAAAAGTCTCTAAGACTAGCATTGCAAACAAGAGAGCAACATATTAGAAGGGAAAAGGCCACTAGTAATATTTGTACTGCTCAATCTTTGTTAGCCATAATTTCTTCTTTTTATGCTATTTATCATGGACCCTCTGGATTAACGCAAATTGCTAAGAGATTAGTTGAGTTGAGAATAAATTTAGAATCAAGTTTAGCTGCTTTAGGTTTTGATATTCCTGATGGGATTAGATTTGATAGTGTTGATGTTTATTCTGAGCACTCCCAGAGGATCCATAATGAAGCTTTAAAAAATGGCTATAACTTAAGAATTTTGCCGTTGGGATCAACTATTGAAAATTCAACTGGCTTTGGGATCTCTTTAGATGAGCTTAGTAATGAAAAAGAAATCAAAGATATTTTGACTTTCATAGCAAACCTTATAGAAAAAGAAGAAGATTTAGAGCATATAAAATTTGATAAAGAATTTCATCTTGAAAGTTTAGCTTTGAGATCCAGTGCATGGATGCAGCAAGATATATTCACAAATTACCAAAGTGAAACTGAATTAATGAGATATATATTCCGACTTGCTGAAAAAGATTTTTCTTTGGTAGATGGGATGATGCCATTGGGAAGTTGTACCATGAAGTTGAATTCTGCAGCAGAATTAAATCCAGTCTCTTGGGCTAATTTATCTTCAATTCATCCTTTTTCCCCACCAGATCAAACTAAAGGCTATTCAAAAATTATATCTGACCTAGAAAAATGGATAAGTGAGATTGTTGGTTTAAAATCAGTTTCTTTTCAACCAAATGCAGGCTCTCAAGGAGAGTTTGCAGGTTTATTGGCAATAAATTCTTATTTTGAATCAAAAGGTGAACTGTTAAGAAAAAAATGTTTAATTCCAAAAAGTGCTCATGGAACAAATCCTGCTAGTGCAGTTATGGCAGGTTTTGACGTGTTAACTGTTGAATGTGATGACGAAGGAAATATTGATTTTCAAGATTTGTCAATCAAGGTCAAGAAATTTGATAACCAAATAGGGGCTCTTATGTTGACTTATCCCTCTACTCATGGAGTTTTTGAATTACAAATCAGAAAGATATGTGATTTAATTCACTCTGTTGGAGGATTTGTCTATTTAGATGGAGCAAATTTGAACGCTCAGGTTGGATTATGTAAACCGGGGAATTATGGTGTTGATGTTTGTCATTTGAATTTACATAAAACATTCTGCATTCCACATGGAGGTGGTGGTCCAGGAGTAGGTCCAGTTGCTGCATCAGAAACTTTAAGCCCATTTCTTCCTACTCATTCTTTAATGGATAATAATTTATCTAATAGTTCCAATTACGTATCTTCTGCCAAGCATGGGAGTGCAAGTATTCTTCCAATAAGTTGGATGTACATAAAAATGGCTGGTCTTAGTGGTTTAAGGAAAGCAACTGCGCATGCAATTTTATCTGCAAATTATATTGCGCATTCTTTAAAGCATAAATTCAAGATTCTTTATAAAGGAAAAAATAATTTTGTCGCACATGAATGTATTTTAGATTTTAGAGATTTAAAATCCAAAACTGGTTTGAGTGTAAATGATTTAGCTAAACGATTAATAGATTATAGTTTTCATGCCCCAACTATAAGTTGGCCTGTTCCAGAGACCATAATGATAGAGCCTACTGAAAGTGAAAGTTTGGTTGAATTGGATAGATTTTGCGAGGCTATGCTATTGATTGGAGAAGAAATCAGCGAAATAGAAAAAAATGTTGCACTAAAGAATAATAATGTAATAAGTAACGCTCCCCATACGCTGAAAGAGTTAATTGCTGATAATTGGCATTATCCTTATTCAAAAGAAAAAGCTTCTTTTCCTTATAAAACTCCAACATCTATTAAGTTTTGGTCTTCAGTTTCTAGGATCAATAATGCATATGGCGATCGCAATTTAATTTGTTCTTGCAATGTAAATCAAGGCGAGACTTTCGAAGAAAAAAAATGTGCTTAAAGGACTAGCGTCCTTATATTTCCTTAGTTATTATCGGTGAGAATAAAAATTTAATATTTTCTTATAGAATTTTTTTAAATTTTTTTATTAAAAT
>OAPF01000004.1_pt1 | contig 31360 bp, 25 predicted proteins | sample 1516271 | NCBI WGS metagenome assembly OAPF01 (sample SAMEA3275584, study PRJEB22092) | marine metagenome | biome: ENVO:00000447; feature: ENVO:00002042; material: ENVO:00002010 | collected 2014-06-24T21:38:00+00 | depth 0 m
CATCTAAAGATAAAAAGAATCTTGTACTTCCAAGATCACCTTGTCTTCCTGCTCTTCCTCTAAGTTGATTATCCACTCTTCTTGATTCATGTCTCTCAGTACCAATGACATGTAAACCGCCAGCTTCTCTTACTTTTTCTTCTTCATGAATCAAAACTTTTTCATATTCTTTTTTTACATCAGACAAAGATTCTCTCAAAAGCTTTATCAAGTTATCATCAGTTGGTGCTTTTTCTGCAGCTGTAGCTATTCTGTCATCAAGCTCCAAGACAGAAAGTTGTCTATCTCCCCAATTTTTAACAAGTTCATCAGATAAAAGAGAGAGTTTCTTTTCCAATGCTTCATCAAGCATACAAGGGAAAAGACTAGTTGAAGAATTTGAAATGTTCTTTTTCAAATTTGTACCAGCTTTTTTAGAAAAACCACCCTTAGATTTTGAACTTCTTTGTTTAGGGATTGGTGGCTTATGCTCATTATCAGGCTTGACTAACAAAGGAATTAAAATTTCTTTTAATTTAAGCCTTGCCATATAGTCACTATTACCGCCAAGAATTATATCTGTTCCCCTTCCAGCCATATTAGTCGCAATAGTAACAGCACCTGCTCTTCCTGCCTGAGCAACAATTTCTGCCTCACGTTCAACGTTTTCAGGTTTAGCGTTTAACAAATTATGTGGGATTTTTTCTTCAGATAAAAGTGAACTTAATAACTCACTTTTTTCAACACTTGTTGTACCAACTAAAACAGGTCTACCATCTCTATGAATTTGTGCAGTTTCTTTAGCAACGGCTTTCCATTTACCAATCTCTGTCTTAAATACTTGATCAGACCAATCTTGTCTCTTTCTTATTTGATTTGTCGGTATAACTGTTGATTCTAATTTATAAGTTTTTTCAAATTCAACCTCCTCAGTTTTTGCAGTTCCCGTCATTCCTGCTAAACCAGGATATAAAAGGAAAAAATTCTGATAAGTTATGGATGCTAATGTTTGAGTCTCAGGCTGAATTTTAAGACTCTCTTTTGCTTCTATTGCCTGATGCTGTCCGTCACTCCAACGCCTTCCTGGCATAACCCTTCCAGTAAATTCATCCACTATCACAGCTTCATCGTTTTTTATAATGTAGTTAACATCTTTAATAAATAATTCTTTGGCTTTTAAAGCGTTAGTTATATAATGCGCCCAAGGATCTTGAGGATTATATAAATCATTAACTCCCAAATACTCTTCACATTTTGCAAAACCCTGATCAGTTAATATACAACTTCTCTGTTTTTCATCAACTTCATAATCCCCTTCTGGATCAATACCATCTTTACTTAATTCTTTTGCTTTGACTAATGCCAGAGATAATTCTGCAGCTTTTTGATATTTTTCTTGTGGTCTTTCAACTTGGCCAGAAATAATTAAAGGCGTTCTTGCTTCATCAATTAATATTGAATCAACCTCATCAATTACACAGTAATTAAATTTTCTTTGAACTACCTCACTAATATCGGTAGCCATATTATCTCTTAAATAATCAAATCCTAATTCTGAATTTGTGGCATAAGTTATATCACAATCATAATTTTTCTTTCTCTCAACTGGATTCATATCTTGCTGAATCAAACCAACGGATAAACCTAAAAAACGATGAACTTGTCCCATCCACTCTGCATCCCTTCTAGCTAAATAATCATTTACAGTAACAACATGAACACCTTTTCCCGTAAGAGCATTTAAATAACAAGGTAATGTTGCGACAAGAGTTTTTCCCTCTCCAGTCTTCATCTCAGCAATTTGACACTCATTTAAAACCATCCCGCCTATTAACTGAACATCAAAATGTCTCATATCAAGAACACGTTTACTTGCTTCTCTTACGATTGCAAAGGCTTTAGGAAGAAATTCTTCTAGGAGTTCTTTTTGTTTTTTAAAATCTAATTCTGCTGAAATATTTGATTTAAGATTTTGAGTTTCTTTTCTAAGCTCATCATCAGTCAATTGAGAAATTTCTTCTTCTAAAAAATTTATCTCTTCCACTATTGGTTGATAGCGCTTTAACTTTCGTGTATTCGGATCTCCCAACAAAAGTTTTAGCATAAGTCAAAGTCCTTAAAAAATTCATCTTATTACAAACATTATAAATTAGTGCGTTACAACAGAATGAAGAAAACTATTATCTCTTTATTTTATAGAAACGATCGATTAAGGTATTTAGATTGAAGTCACAAAAATAACCTAGCTGACATCACTTTTCAAAAATCTTTTTAATAAATGAAAGAAATATCTCTAATCAAACATGCCAAAGGAGCTTTAGGGTTAAGGGTTTTTGGATTAGGTCCTAATCTTAAACCAACAAATGGATTAATTAAGCTACAAAAATTACTAGATACCAATGCTTTCTGGGCAAAAAATAGAACAATTAATGATCTAAAAAAATGTCTTGCTAACAGTGATGTCGTAATAAGTCTTTGGGTTGGTAAGGAAATAGTTGGTTTTGGTAGAGCTTTAACCGATGGGATTTACCGCGGAGTACTTTGGGATATTGTTATAGATCAAAATCACCAAGGCAAAGGTTTTGGCACATTAATTGTAAAAAATCTTTTATCTTCTAAAAAAATTAAAAGTACAAAAAAATTATATTTAATGACGACAAATAAAAAATTGTTTTATTCGCAATTTGATTTTAAAGAAGTTACTTCACAAAATTTATTAATTAGTGAAATATAAAACACTCTATTTCTAAAGAAAACAAAATCAAGATACAAATTTACTATAAAGCCATCTTATAAAAGGTCCTAAAATAGGAACTGGTCCAAAAGTTGGGCCGCAAAAATCAAAGTAATCTCTGTGCTCTTTTATTAATCCATTTTCACCAAATAATAAACGAGTAGTTCCAGGATAAATAAATTCTTTACCCATAATTTTTAAACCCATTGTCCATTCAACAAATCCACAATCCCCAGTTATGGAAATTGCATGAGTTTCTAAAAAAACATCATCACATCTTTTAACTAGCTTTTCTTGAGCTTTAACATAAGAATCTAAGCCCTCTGTTTCCTGAGTTGGGTCTGTAAAAATAACATTCTCATTATAAAATTCAGCCCATTTTTGTTTTGTTGGTGCATCTGTACCATAAGGTTTAGTAAATAATCCCTTTAAATCCTCAATAGAAATTACTCTTGTCATTACGAAATTACCTTTAAAAATATTCTAAAAGATACAAACATTAAAAGCGGATGAAGAGATTCGAACTCTCGACATTCTCCTTGGCAAGGAGATGCTCTACCACTGAGCTACATCCGCATAACTTTTTTATTTTATCTCAAAGAAGGGATCAATGATAAAAATAATTAAATTTTTTCAATTAATTTAAATTTTTAATTAAGGATCCCATCTCAATTGCTTGTAAAGCATAATTCCAACCAAGATTATTTTTAATCCCTGCTCTTTCTAAAGCCTGCTGCATAGTATCAGTAGTTAAAACTCCAAAAATAATTGGAACATTATTTTCATTTGAAACTTGCGAAATACCTTTGCTCGCCTCAGATATAACTACATCATAGTGGGAAGTTTCACCACGGATCACAGCCCCAAGAGCAATTACAACGTCATAACTCTTTTTTTTCATGAGGGTTTTAGCTGCGATTGGTAATTCGAATGAACCAGGAACCCAAACTATATCTACTTGATTGCTTAATTCAGAAGTATCTAAACCATGTCTTTTTAAACAATCAAGACAACCAGATAGAATTTTATTTGTAATTAAATCATTAAATCTTGCTATTACAATCCCAACTTTTAAAGTAGAGGCATTAGTAAAAGAACCCTCAAAAATAGCCATTAAATTTTACTTAGATATATTAATAGACTCTCACGAAAAGGTATTAAGTTCAAACTAATGAAGAAACTATCCCTGTAACAAAAACCAAAACAACCCAAACAGCAGCAATAGAATAAATTTTTCTCCTACTTTCTCGCTGTCCTTCCTCAGTAGAAGGTTGAGTCACATATAAAACGGGTACTCCAACTACCGCAATTAAAGAAGCAAATAATAGAGCATTTACAAAGAAAAAGTTAACAGCCTGCATAATTCAGTCTTAGGTTTCAAATATTATAAATACTATAATCTCATGAAAATGATAATTTTTAGAGAAAATTTACATACTTTAGCCACTTTAAATGCAAAAAAAAAATTTCTACCTAATATCTATTTAGGAATTAAAAAAGTATGCAAGAAGATACGATAATTCAAAAGAATTTATTTGCGATTGGTAATGATAATAATGAGCAAAAAGAAATAACAAAAATTCCAGAAGATTTATCTTTGGAAGATTTAAAAAAAGAATCGCAAAAAAGACCCAGACAAAGAAAAAATTCAACTAATTTAATAAATAAATTCAAGACTGATTTAATTTCAAATAACAAAAATGTTTGCATCAATGAAGAATCTTATAGCTATAAAACAGTTTCAAAACTGAAATTAACTCCTGTAATGAAGCATTATGTAACTCTAAAAGAAGAAAATAAAGATAGGTTATTACTTTATAGATTAGGAGATTTTTTTGAATGTTTTTTTGAGGACGCTGTATTAATATCTAACCTTTTAGAAATAACGCTTACCAGTAAAGATGCTGGCAAAGAGATTGGTAAGATCCCTATGGCAGGGGTTCCCCATCATGCAATGGAGAGATACTGTGCTGATTTAATTAAAAAAAATTATTCTGTGGTTATATGCGATCAATTAGAAAAAAGTTCTGGAAATTATGGGACTCCAATTAAAAGAGGAATAACAAGAATAATTACTCCTGGAACTGTAATTGAAGAGGGGATGTTGATAGCAAAGAAAAATAATTGGATTACTGCTATTTACTTATCAGAAGAAAACTCAGATGAATCTTATGAATGGGGTATATCAAAAGCTGATGTAAGCACAGGAGAATTAATAACTTTAGAAGGCCAATCTCTGTCAAAACTATTTGATGAAATTATTAAATTAGATTCTTCAGAAATCATTGTAGGAAGCAATGCAGTAAGAAATTTATTAATTAAAGGAAATAGTCAAATTACATATACTGTTTCTCAAGAGACTAATTTTGGAATTAATGAAGCAAATTATCTAATAAAAAATTATTTCCAAATTGCAAACCTAGAGGGAATAGGACTTAAAAATTTAAACAATGCAACTAGATCACTTGGAGGTTTATTAAATTATTTAGAAAAAATTAATCCTTCAAATTTAGATAAAGATTCTTCTTTAAAAATCTCATTAGACTTTCCACAAATCCAATATGGTCACAACAAATTAATTATTGATTATCAAACTCAAAAAAACTTAGAAATCAAAAATACACAACGAGAAAACAATTATGTAGGTTCGCTACTATGGAGTATTGATAGAACTTATACTTGCATGGGTGCAAGGTGTTTAAGAAGGTGGATAGATTCACCACTATTAAACGTTAATGAAATTTATAAAAGACAAAATATAATTACAAACTTTCTTGAATCTAAAAAATTACGTACAGATACCCAAAATTTACTTAGAGCAATGGGGGATTTAGAAAGACTTGCAGGTAGAGCTTGTGCAGGTCATGCAAGTCCCAGAGACTTAATTGCAATAGCTGAAGGTTTAAAAAAATTGCCTAGACTAAAATCCATAATTGAATTATTTAAATATGATCTCCCAGATTGGACTGATCAATTAAAAAATATTGATGAAGGACTCTTAGAATTAGCTGATACTATAAGTTTTAAACTAATAGAAAATCCTCCTCTAAATATTAGTGAAGGAGGCATGATCCACGATGGTGTTGACAATATATTAGATGGTTTACGCAATTTAATGGATGATTACTCTGAGTGGCTAAATAAAGAGGAATTAAAAGAAAGGAAAATTAGCAAAATTTCAAACCTAAAAATTCAATTTCATAAAAATTTTGGTTATTACATTTCTATAAATAAGTCAAAAGTTAATTTAGCTCCACAACATTGGATCAAAAGGCAAACACTTACTAATGAAGAAAGGTATATCACTTCAGAAATTAAAAATAAAGAAAATAAGATTTTCCAAATAAAAAGTAGAGCTTCATCAAAAGAATATGAAATTTTCTGCGAATTAAGAAATATAGTTGCTGAAAAAACAAAACAAATAAGATCAATCGCAAAATCCATAGCATCTCTTGATGCACTACTTGGTTTATCAATTACTTCAGTAGAAAACAATTTTATAAAACCTTCATTAATACCAATAAATGATTCAATGACAAAAAATAGTACAAAAATTATCGCAGGAAGAAATCCAATTGTAGAGCAATTGTTAAGTGATAAAAAGTTTGTAGCAAACGATATCTCTTTTGAGGATAATCAAAAATTAATTATATTAACCGGTCCCAATGCAAGCGGAAAAAGTTGCTTTATAAGACAACTTGGTTTAATACAAATTCTCACACAAATTGGTAGCTTTGTTCCTGCTAATAATGCTGAAATCAAGATTGCAGATAGGATTTTCACAAGAATTGGGGCGGTTGATGATCAATCATCTGGACAATCAACATTTATGGTAGAAATGTCTGAAACTGCATCAATTCTAAATCAGGCAACTTCTAGCTCACTAGTTTTACTTGATGAGATAGGCAGAGGGACATCTACTTTTGATGGACTTTCAATAGCTTGGTCAGTAAGTGAATATCTTGCAAAAAAAATTCAATGTAATACTATTTTTGCTACGCACTATCATGAGCTTAATTATTTAAAAAATTCAAATAAGAATATACAAAATTTTCAAGTTTTAGTAGAACAAAATAACGATCAGCTAATTTTTAGTCACAGGATTGTAAAAGGGGGATCAAACAAAAGCTACGGTATAGAAGCAGCTAAATTAGCAGGAGTTCCAAAAGAAGTTATAGAAAAAGCAAAATCAGTTTTAAATTCTTTAGAAGAAAATAACAACTTAAATTATGATATTAAGTAAATTTTTGACATTTTATAGAATAAATACTTTTTAAATAGTTTCCCTCAATAAGGCGTTAACCGCAGCAGCTGCCATGGCAGCACCTCCTCTAGTTGAATTCAAAACAATTCTAGGAAGATCGGTAGAAATTAGTTTGTTTTTGCTTTTCTCTACTCCAATAAATCCAACAGGCATTCCGATAATTAAACTAGGTAAATCTTTTGCATTCTCTAAAATATCAATTAAATAAGTTAAAGCTGTAGGCGAACTGCCAATAACTACAATAGGTGATTTGCTTCCAGAATTTATAGCGGATAACTCCTTCCAACCTTCACTTAAGCCATATGCAGTTTTAGTTAAGTTTGTATGATTATTTTTTCCAAACCACATTCTAGCGGTGAATACTTTATTCCTAGTGGTATTTTCTGCCATGGATTTTATTGCTGCTGCTGCCATATCGGTATCAGTTAAAATCGGAGCACCATTTTTAAGTGCCTGAAGCCCTTTTTCGCAAGCACCTTCACTAAAATTTACAAGATTTTGAACTGAAAAATCTCCTGAAGTATGGACTAATCTCTCTAAAACTTTTTTTTCCAAATAATTTAGATCATTGGCTCCTAAATGAGATCTTATGAATCTGATGCTTTCCAAAAAAATTGGATGATCTATTACCATTAAATTTAATTTGTGTTAGAAGTAATCATAGTTAATATATGGTTTTTATTGAGCTATTATGCCAATACAAATATTATGGGGTAATGATCTAAATGCTCAAAATACATTTATTCAAAAATTAATTGATAAGGAAGTATCCAAAGAATGGAAAGAAATAAACGTAACTAATTTAAATGGAGATGATGATGAGCAAGTCAATAAAGCTTTTGATGAAGTTCTTACACCTCCTTTTGGAGATGGATACAGAATAGTTACATTGAAAAATAATCCAATTTTTACTGCCAAAAATGAGGATCTAAGAACTAAATTTGAAAAAATTCATGACAATATACCTCAAAATACTTATTTCATTTTACAAAATACAAAAAAACCAGACTCAAGACTAAAGAGTACTAAATTTTTACAAAAACTTATCAAAAATAATTTAGCCAAAGAAAAATCATTTTCTTTACCAGAAATCTGGGACTATGAGGGACAAAAAAGATTTTTAGAAGATGCAGCAAATGAAATGAATATCAAAATTGATAAAAATGCAGCTGAATTAATAATTGATTCAGTTGGTAATGACAGCTTTAAACTAATAAATGAATTAGCCAAAGCAAAAACATACCTTTCTGCAGTATCAAGTGATTCGAATTCACAACTTTTTCTTAAAAGTATTGATGTAAAAAAAATATTTAGTGATCATCAATCCAATATTTTCAAAATCATTGATCTTCTCTTACAAAAAAATATTAATGAAAGCCTCATTGAAATAAATTATTCCTTACAGAAAGGAGAACCTGCTTTAAGACTAAATGCAGGTTTAATTAGTCAAATAAGAATTCATACCATTATAAAACTAGCAGTTAATTCAGGTAACGATAATGCAGAAAAGATTTGTAATCTTGCAGGCATTTCTAATCCAAAAAGAATTTTTTTTATTCGAAAAAAAGTAAAAAATGTATCTCAAGAATATTTAATTAATTTAATGAGTAACTTACTAGATATTGAATCATTACTAAAACAAGGTAATAATCCTATAAATGTTTTTACAGAGAAATTAATTAATTTAAGTTAACCAAATTATAAGTTTAAGAATTTACATTATGATTTAAATATGGCTTTACTAGTAAAAAAATTTGGCGGTACTTCTGTCGGTGATATTAAAAAAATTAAAAATATTGCAAGTAGCATTTGTCAAAGTAAAGAAGCAGGAAATGAAATTGTCGTAGTTGTCTCTGCAATGGGGCAAACTACAGATGATTTAAATTGTTTAGCGGAATCAATTAGTAAAAATCCTAATCGAAGAGAATTGGATATGCTTCTCTCAACTGGAGAGCAAGTAACCATAGCTCTTCTCTCAATGGCATTAAACGAATACGGAATACCTGCAATTTCAATGACCGGTAGCCAGGTTGGAATTATTACTGAATCAATTCATGGGAAAGCGAGAATTCTGGATATTAAAACAGAAAGGATCCAAAATTATATAAATCAGGGTTTTGTAGTTGTAGTGGCTGGATTTCAAGGAACAACATTAAGCCATACGGGTTCAATGGAAATTACAACTTTGGGTAGAGGTGGTTCAGATACTTCCGCAGTAGCTTTATCAACAGCTTTAGGAGCTGAGACTTGCGAAATTTATACAGACGTTCCAGGGGTTCTTACTACTGATCCAAGAATTGTTCCTAATGCAAAACTCTTAGATGAAATTAGCTGCGAGGAAATGCTTGAACTTGCAAGTGTCGGTGCTTCAGTTCTGCATCCAAGAGCAGTAGAAATTGCTCGCAATTATGGAATTAAATTGTGTGTCAAATCAAGCCAAAGTGACTCAAGTGGGACTCTCCTAGAAAGTCAAATCCAACCTCTCCCGCTAAAAAGAGGAAGCTTAGAATTAACAAAAACAGTCAATAGTCTTGAAGTATTAGAAAACCAAGCAGTATTCAGTCTCTCAAATATTCCTGATAGGCCTGGGATTGCTGCACAAATATTTGAAAAACTTTCAGAAGCAAGTATTAATGTAGATTTAATAATACAAGCGACAAATGATGGAAATAAAAACGATATTACATTTACTGTTAGTGAATTAGAAGTTAAAAAGACTGCAGAACAATGTGAACTTATAACTAGTCAATTAGGAGGAGAATATAACTTAAAAACAAACATGACTAAATTAAGTATTCAAGGAGCAGGCATTATGGGCAGACCTAGTGTTTCAGCTGATTTATTTGATACTTTATCTCAAGCGAATATAAATGTCAGGTTAATAGCTACTAGTGAAATTAAAGTCAGCTGTGTAATTGAAATCAATAATATACCAAAAGCTATTAGATTTGTTGCTGAGAAATTTAAGTTATCCGATACACAAATATTTGTTAATCCAATCAATGAAAAACAAGATCAACCTGAAGTAAGAGGAATTGCATTAGATAAAAACCAAGTTCAAGTAAGTTTTCGAAAACTGCCTGATCGTCCAGGTGTAGCAGCATCGATATGTTTAGCATTAGCTGAAAATAATTTACTTATCGATACTATCGTTCAGTCTGAAAGAATTTCCTCTTTAAAAACTAAGGATATTAGTCTTACAATGAATAAACAAGATAGAGAAAAAGCTAACTTAGTTTTTGAGGCCTTAACAAAAAAATTACCCGGATCATACATTGAAGATGGCCCTGCTATAGCCAAAGTAAGTACTGTAGGAGCGGGAATGGCATTTAAGGTTGGAACGGCTGGAAAAATATTTAGAGCATTGGCTGACCAAAATATCAATATTGAAATGATTGCCACTAGTGAAATTAGGACTTCATGTATTGTCTTAGAAAAAGATTGTGACAAAGCAGTTAATGCGATTCATAATCATTTCGAATTAGAAAAATAAGTTCTTTTTAATTATTTCTTGCCAATTTTTGTCTTAATTTTTTGATTCTATCCCTCAAATTTGCTGCTTCTTCAAAATTTAACTCTTTTGCAGCATCTTTCATTTTAATTTCTAACTTTTCTATTAAGTCAGGCAATTCTTCGAGCAAACATTGATTATCACTGGAACTGAGAATTGCGTCAGTTTTGTTATTAACTATATTTATTAAATCTTTAGATAAACCACCAGCATCTAGTTTTCTGGAAAGTTCTAGAAAAGATAATATTGAATTTTCTATTTTTTTGCCTGCAGGTTTTGGAGTAATACCATTGACTTGGTTATATTTTTTTTGAATAGTTCTTCTTCTTTCAGTTTCAGATATTGCTCTTTTCATTGAATCTGTGAAGTTATCTGCATAAAGCAAGGCAACACCTTCAACATGTCTTGCAGCTCTTCCTATTGTTTGAATCAATGACCTTTCAGCCCTGAGAAAACCTTCTTTATCAGCATCTAAAATGGCAACTAAGGATACTTCAGGAAGATCTAGTCCCTCTCTTAATAAATTAACTCCTACCAAAACATCATATTCGCCCATTCTAAGGTCTTGAATAATTTCAATTCTTTCAATTGAATGGATTTCGGAATGCAAATATCTAACTCTTACTTTATTTTCAGATAAAAAATCAGTTAGATCTTCAGCCATTCTCTTAGTAAGTGTTGTCACTAGCACTCGTTGATTCTTTTCAGCTCTAATTCTTATTTCAGATAAAAGATCTTCTATTTGGCCCTCACTAGGTCTTACATCAATTACAGGGTCTAATACCCCAGTTGGTCTTATAACTTGCTCAATAAATTCACCATCACATTGATCTAATTCCCATTGACCGGGAGTTGCACTTATAAATAATGTCTGTTTTGATTTTTCCCAAAACTCTTCACATTTTAAAGGTCTATTATCTGCAGCACTTGGCAATCTAAAACCATGATCTATTAAAACTTTTTTTCTAGATTGATCACCGTTGTACATCGCATGAAGTTGAGGACATGTTACATGACTCTCATCAACTACCAACAACCAATCTTTGGGAAAGTAATCTATTAAGCATTCTGGCGGTGAACCTTCCTCCCTACCTGATAAATGACGAGCATAATTCTCAACTCCATTACAATAACCAACCTCTTTGAGCATTTCTAAATCATATTTTGTGCGTTGTTCTAGACGTTGAGCCTCTAATAATTTTCCTTCGTATGTAAATTTATCTAGTTGAGTTTTTAATTCACTTCTAATTGCACTTATTGCACTCTCAAGTCTTTCTTTTGGAGTCACAAAATGCTTCGCTGGGTAAACGCTAACTTGTTCCAAACTTTCAAGTATTTCTCCTGTAGTAGGGTCAACATATCTAATAGCCTCGACTTCATCACCAAATAACTCAATTCTTATTAATCTATCTTCATAAGCTGGACCGATTTCTAAAACATCACCTTTAATTCTGAATCTACCTCTAGTAATTTCAATATCATTTCTAGTATATTGATTTTCAACGAGAGACCTCAAAGAAGAACGTAGATTTATTGATTTTCCCACTTCAAATTTAACTGCAGCTTTTAAATACTCACTCGGTATACCAAGACCATAAATACAACTTATTGAGGCTACAACAATTACATCTTTTCTTTCAAATAATGAGCGTGTTGCAGAATGCCTAAGCATATCTATTTCTTCATTAATTGAAGCAGTTTTGGCTATGTAAGTATCACTTACAGGTACATAAGCTTCAGGTTGATAATAATCGTAGTAAGAAATGAAGTACTCAACAGCATTTTTTGGAAAAAATTCCCTTAATTCATTACATAGTTGTGCAGCTAACGTTTTGTTATGGGCTAAAACAAGTGCTGGTCTTCCTGTTTGTTGAATTACATTGGCAATGGTAAATGTTTTACCAGTTCCAGTAGCTCCTAAAAGAGTCTGAAACTGTTTACCATTATTTACGCCTTTAACTAATTTTTTAATAGCTTCTGGTTGATCTCCATTTGGTTCGTAAGGAGCTTGAAGCTTATAGTTGTTCATCAACCTAGTAGCAAAAGGGTATTGCTATACTAAGAAATTTTTTCTCCAATTATTGAATTTTTCAAAGATTCTTTTAAGCCCCTAACAACCGCAATCATTGATATTAAATCATCTAATTTATTAACTACAGATCCAACGCCAACTGCTGAGGCTCCAGAGGATATTGCTAGTGGACAAGTTACTTGGCTTAATCCAGAGGCACTCATGATTGGTATATTCAGAGATTGTTTCTTAAATTCTTGATGAATAGCATAGGTAGCTGCAAGAGTTGGTACTGATTTTTCAAAAAAGCCTTGAATTCCTGAAGAGTAAGGAGTAGAACTGGTGCCACCTTCTGTTTGAATAATATCAACACCTTCTTCCACTAGCTTTACAGCAAGATCAACTTGTTTATCAATAGGCATAGTATGAGGAACAGTTACTGATAAAGGAACATTAGGCAATAAATCCCTCGTCTCTTTTGTAATGTTTAAAACTTTTTTATCTGAAAAATTAATGCCTTTTTCATAAAAAGTATCGTAATTTCCTATCTCAATTAATGATGCTCCTGCTTTTACAGAATCTTGAAAAGATCGAGGCACTACTGAACTAACACAAACGGGTAGTGTTGAATTCTTAAGTGCTAAATCAACGAGTTCAGGTTTACAAGCAATATCGACAAGATCTGCACCTCCTAATGAAGCAGCCTCAACAATTATTTTCACAGACTGAACATCGAAATTATTCAATCCTGAAATAACTTTGAGTAAGGATTTGCTTCTTAACTCTTCTTTGATTTTTTGTGGCAAAAGATTAATCAGACTCATTTACTTAATGAATTTATTACCCGATTGTGACATTGTTTTAGTAAAACAGTGCATTTTTTAAAAAATATTATCTGAGCAACACAAAATGACTGATAAAAAATTAAGTCAGAAAAATTGGTCATCATGGCATCATCAGCTTCATAAGGAGATTCTTACCAAAAAAATATTAATTCCCAAAGGATCCAATATTTTAATAAGTGTTTCCGGGGGGCAAGACTCAATGGCCTTATTAACCCTAATTAATGACCTAAAAAAACTACATAATTGGTCTATTAGTGTTTGGCATGGTGATCATCAGTGGCACGAAAAATCATCACTATATGCTCTTGAATTAAAAGATTATTGCGAAGATAAAAATATTTCATTCTCTTTTGATCAAGCAAATAAAGAAAGTATTTCTTCAGAAGAAAAAGCACGAGAATGGAGATATAAAAAATTATGTGAAAGAGCCAAAACTTTATTAAATAAAAACCAGCAAAAACATAATATTTATTTGTTAACTGGTCACACGAGTAGTGATAATGCAGAAACATTTATCCTCAATTTATCTAGAGGAAGCAATTTTGCAGGTCTGAGTAATATTGAGAGTAAAAGATTAATAGAAAATCAAATTTTTTTAATAAGACCAATATTAATTTTCAGTAGGGAAGATACAAAACAATTTTGCAATGATATGAAGATCCCAGTCTGGGAAGATCCTACAAATTCAGATCTTAAATTAAAAAGAAATTTAGTAAGAAAAAAAATTATTCCTACCTTAGAAGTCATCTATCCTGGTTGTTCTGAAAGGATAAATAATTTTTCCCAAAAAATGAGCAAATACAATAATGAACGTAATGATCTTAGTGAACTAGCATATTTATATTGTAAAGATGTAAAAGGTATCGATAGGAATCTCCTAAATGGTATGTGTATTGAAGCGAGGTGCACAATTTTAAATAGATTTTTAAAAGAAATATCTGCAAAGCAATGTAGTTCTAAAAATCTGACAAAATTAGCAACTTCAATTTATGAAAAAAATAAAGGTCAAATTAATCTGCAAGAGTTTTTAAAAATTGTTTGGGATAAAAACTATATAAATTTTGAAAAAAGTTAAGATGTTACAGCAGATCTTCTTCTTCTTGTTCTACCTTCAAATGAATCTTCTGTAGCAGTCTCAGCTGATGGATTCTGTGAAACTTTTGGACTTTTTTGGGTATTTTGTGGGTTATTTGAACTATTAGGATGATTATTGTTTGATTTCTTATGGAAATTATTATTATTTCTATTTCTATTGGAGAAATTTTGCTCTTCGGTAATCTTTGGAATATAAGCACGAGTTCCACTTGGAGCAGGTTGAACTAAACACAAAATAAGTGGTTCAACTTGTAATTCTCTTCTCATTCTTCTCGATAAACCATTTTCAATTTCTCTTTGTACACCAATCCAATCTACCTCAAAATTATTCGGCCCAGTTTGTCTGGATAATTGTTTCCATCTATTTTCTAAGACCCAGCTTATTTCTCGTTCTGTCCACATAGACATTTTTCTTGGCTCTGCAGTAGTAACAACTCCTCTTAAATTAACTCTGGGAGGCGCAACCATCTTCCCATCTGTACTAATAGGAGCTAAAACAGTTACTACACCATCCCCAGCTAATTGCTGCCTTTCCTTTAATACTCGAGCATCTACTATCCCATTTCGTGAGTTATCAAGCAGTTCAACACCAGCTTTTACAGGATCACCCTTTTGAATAGAATTAGGTGTTAACTCAACTACATCTCCATTTTCAATAATTAAAATATTGTCCTTTGGAACCCCCATAGTTTGTGCACTCTTGCCATGACAAACAAGCATTCTATGTTCTCCATGAACAGGAACAAAAAACTTAGGTTTTGCGAGTGCCAACATTAACTTTTGATCTTCTTGAAAACCATGACCAGAAACATGAATATTCTCACCCTTTCCATAAACAACCTTTGCTCCGAGTTTCATTAATCTATCTATTGTATTAACAACAGAAATAGTATTACCAGGAATTGGGCTGGCTGAAAATATTACAGTATCAGTAGTCTTAAGACGAACATGCTGATGTTCACCACGAGAGATTCTGCTTAACGCTGCTAGGGGTTCTCCTTGACTTCCCGTCATTAATAATAAGGTCTCCCTATCTGGCAAATCTCTAATTTGCTTGATAGGAACAAACAAATCATCTGGGCATTTCATATAACCAATATCTCTCGCCTTAGCAATAACATTTATCATCGATCTACCTAACAAACCGACCTTTCTTCCATGTTTCATGGCCAATTCTAAGATCATTGTCACTCTATGAACAGAACTAGCAAAAGTGGTAAGGATAACTCGTTCTTTTGCCTCTGCAATATGTTTTTCTAAAGAGGGATAGATAGTCTTCTCAGAAGGACAAAAACCTGGAACTTCGGCATTAGTCGAATCACTGAACATGCATAAAACACCCTTCTCTCCGTAATGCACCATTCTTTCAATATCAAATTGCTCTCCATCTACTGGCATATGATCAAACTTAAAATCTCCCGTGAAAATAATTGTGCCAACAGGTGTTGTAACTGCTAAAGAAAAGCTATCGCAAATAGAATGGGTATTTCGAATAAATTCAACAGAAAAATGTTGTCCTACTTTTACAACATCTCTTGGATTTACTGTCTGTATAGTTGTTCTATCAGATACCCCTGCTTCCTCCATTTTTCCTCTAAGCATTGACATTGCCAGTCTTGGGCCATAAATAATCGGAATATTAAAATGCTTTAGATGATGAGAAATACCTCCAATATGATCTTCATGCCCGTGAGTGACAATCATTCCTTTTATTCTTCTTTGATTTTCTTTTAAAAAAGTTGTATCAGGCATAACAACGTTTACGCCATGCATACCATCAGATGGGAAAGCTAGGCCAGCATCAACAAGCATTAATTCATCACCATATTCAAAAACGCAAGTGTTTTTTCCTATTTCATGTAGTCCTCCAAGAGGTATTACTCGTAGAGCTGGCGTATTACTTTTAGATCTAGATGAATCATGAGTAGATCTATTTACAGTTGAATTTGTACTTGATTGCATAATTTTGAAATTTATGAAGGCCTGCTTGTAATCAAATAAGGTTTATTTAAATTTAATTATCAAGTTAAATATAATCCCTATTATAGGGATTTCAGGATAAAAGATAGTTGCTTTTTCATGTCATTGGTTAATGGTGACAAAGGACTTCTAGGATTACCTACATTCCATCCCGATAGCTCCAAAGCAGCCTTAATTGGGATTGGATTAGTAGTCATAAAGAGTGCTTTGAAAAGAGGCTGAAGTTTTTCATGAATAGCAAGAGCATTGGAAACCTTTCCACTTTGAAAAGAATGAATCATCTCTTTCAATTGCAATCCAACCAAATGACTTGCAACACTTACTACTCCTACAGCACCTACAGATAACATTGGAAGCAACAATGAATCGTCGCCACTATATACAGAGAGTTCGGAGCCACAAATAGCTCTTAGTTCTGTTACTTCTTCTATTCTACCGCTTGCAGCTTTAATACTGAGAATATTTGAGAAATCCATAAGTTTCTTCACAGTATCAGGTAATAAATTGCATCCAGTCCTGCCAGGAATGTTGTAGAGCATAAGAGGCAAATCCTTTGCAGATTTAGCAATAGAACTGAAATGTTTATAAAGACCTTCTTGAGGTGGCTTATTGTAATAAGGAACAACGACCAAAGCACCGTCGGCACCAGAGTCATAGGCTTTTTTTGTAGCTTCCACAGCCTCGCTTGTACAGTTACTACCAGTGCCAACTATTACTTTACAGCTTGCATCCAAAGATCCTTTTACCGCAATAAATAAATCATGCTGTTCCGCCCATGAAAGAGTCGGAGATTCTCCAGTAGTACCGCACAACACAATTCCATCGGAACCGTTCTCAAAAAGATAATTTGAAAGTTTTATAGCTAGTTCATAATCTACATCTCCATTCTCAGTGAATGGAGTAACCATTGCAGTCAATATTCTTCCAAATAGTGGATTATTACACTCAGTTTTGTCTGTAATCATTTTTTTGGAATTAATAACTCAGCTATTTGAACAGCATTAAGAGCTGCTCCTTTTCTTATTTGATCTCCACATAACCATAATTCTAATCCATTAGGCTGACTTATATCAGTTCTTAGCCTGCCAACAGCAACATTATCCCTTCCCATAACGTCATTTGGCATAGGAAATCTATTATTTTTGTAATCCTCAATAATTTCAATTCCAGGAGATTTTTTTAATTCTTCAAGAGCATCTTTAGGCTCAACTACATCGGCAAATTCAATATTGATCGATTCAGAATGTGCTCTCAGTACTGGGACTCGAACACATGTAGCAGAGAGCTTTAAATCAGCAATATTTAATATTTTCCTTGTCTCATTAACCATTTTCATCTCTTCTTCGCAGTAATTATTTGAAAGCATAGGGGAATTATGTAAAAACAAATTAAAAGCAAGGGAGTATGGCAAAACTTCACTTTTTTGAGGATTTCCTTGAAGATATTGTTCAGTTAAAAGTTTTAGTTCCTCCATCGCCAGTTGGCCTGCACCACTGACAGATTGATATGTTGAGACAATAACTCTTTGAATAGTCGAAAGTTTGTTTAATGGAGCTAAAACTAATGTCAACAAAATGGTAGTGCAGTTTGGATTCGCTATTACCCCATCATGATTAAGTACGTCACTAGCATTAACTTCAGGGACTATAAGAGGAACGTTCTTATCTAATCTGAAAGCACTTGAATTATCTATCAGTAAAGCATTTTGATCAATAATGGTAGACAACCATTTTTTTGAAATACTTCCGCCAGCTGAAGCCAAAACTAAATCAAGATTCTTAAATTCTTCCTTAGTTGTTTTTTTTGTAACTAATTCTTCATCTTTCCAAATAATTTTTTTTCCTTCTGACCGCTCTGATGAAAGCAAGACCAATTCTGATATTGGGAAATCACGTTGTTCAAGAATTTTTAGCAATTCAGATCCCACAGCACCTGAAGAACCTAAAACAGCAACTTTTAATGGCCTATTAGGCAAATACGGAGATTGTCTCACACTTTAAAATGATTTTTATAAATAGATTGACTATTTTTTTTACTTTATCAAAAAATTAACTTTCAAGGAAATCACATAATGTGAAATAATTAAGATTCGGCTCATAGTAATAACTTAGAAAAACATGGCTAAAGAAGCATTAATAGTCAAAACAACTCCTCTGCCTCAAAGTAGAATTTCATTTGAATTAGAAATACCATCTGAGACATGCAAAACGTGTGTAAATGAAACAATCAGTTCTATCAGTCGTTCGGCTAAAATTCCGGGATTTAGACTTGGTAAAATTCCTAAACAAGTCTTAATCCAAAGAATTGGCATCACACAATTACATGCTTCTGCTCTGGAAAAAATTATTGATAAATCATGGCAAGAAGCGTTAAAAATAAAATCTATAGAGCCACTAAGTGAGCCAGAATTGGTAGATGGATTTGAATCTTTACTTGCAAAGTTTAGTCCTGAAAAATCACTTAAGGTTACTCTTCAAACTGATGTTGCCCCAGAATTAAAACTTAAAAAATCCAAAGGACTAAGTGTTGAAATATCAAAGACAAAGTTTGATCCTAAGTCAATAGATGAAGCGCTAGAAAAATCTAGAAATCAGTTTGCAAACATTATTCCAGTTACCAATAGAGCAGCAAAATTAGGAGATATTGCTGTAGTTAGTTTCAAAGGAAAATATAAAGATTCTGGTAAAGAGATTGATGGTGGAACAAGTGAATCAATGGATCTTGAGTTAGAAAAGAACAAAATGATTCCCGGTTTCGTTGAGGGAATCGTAAAGATGAAAATTGGTGATACTAAAACACTTAACCTTAAATTTCCTGAAGATTATTCTCATGAGGATTCAAGAGGCAAAGAGGCAATCTTTGAAGTAAATCTTAAGGATCTTAAGGAAAAAGAATTACCTGAACTTAATGACGATTTTGCAAAACAGTCTGGCAACAAAGAATCATTAAAAGAGTTAAAGAAAGATATTGAAAAGCAACTTAAAGACAATTTTGAAAAAACTCAAAAAGATATCAAAATTGAAGCTTTATTAGATGCCTTAACAAACGAATTGGTTGCTGAAATTCCAAAATCTATGATTGATATAGAAGTAAGGAATAATATTGAACAAACCGCTCAAAGATTTGCTCAACAAGGTCTTGATGTTAAATCTACTTTCACTCCGGAATTAGTTAAGTCATTAGCAGAGTCCACAAGGCCTCAGGCTGAAAAAAATGTTCAAAAAAATTTAGATTTAAAAGCATTAGCTGAAACAGAAAACATAAAAGTTGAGAAAGATGAAATTGATTTAAAAATGAAAGATTATGAAGATGCAATCTCTCAATCTTCAAAACAAATAGATATTAAAAAATTAACAGAAGTAATAAGTAACGATTTACTCAAAGAAAAATTAATAATTTGGCTTGAAGAAAATTCTGAAGTAAAAGAAAAAACTACAAAAACTTCTAAAGCTACCAAAACCTCCAAAACAACAAAAGCCACAAAAACTACAAAAACTACAAAAACTACAAAAACTCAAAATAAAAAAGAAAAAAAATAATTTATGAAATTTCCTACTAATTAAACAAAAACCCCTTAAATTATTTATAAGACGAAAACTAATTTGTGAACTCAGAAAAAAAACATTTAATCCAAAGCTCAATAAGTTCTTACGAAAGTAATAATAAAACTATTGCTGCTGTTCCTACTGTTATAGAACAATCAGGTAGAGGAGAAAGAGCTTTTGATATATATTCAAGACTATTGAGGGAGAGAATAATTTTTTTAGGTACTGGAATTAATGATCAAGTATCTGATTCACTTGTTGCACAATTATTATTTCTTGAAGCTGAAGATCCCGAAAAAGACATACAAATATATATCAATTCTCCTGGAGGCTCAGTAACTGCAGGAATGGCCATATACGATACTATGCAACAAATATCCCCTGATGTAGTGACAATATGCTTTGGAGTAGCGGCAAGTATGGGGGCATTTCTACTTTCTGGAGGAGCAAAGGGGAAAAGATTGGCTTTACCTAATTCTAGGATTATGATTCATCAACCTCTGGGAGGTGCACAAGGTCAAGCAGTAGAGATTGAAATACAAGCTAAAGAAATACTTTTTCTCAAGAAAACATTAAATTCGCTTTTAGCAGAACATACTGGTCAACCTTTAGAAAAAATTAATGAAGATACAGAAAGAGATTACTTTTTATCTCCCTCAGAAGCAGTCGAATATGGATTAATTGATAAAGTTATCAAAAAGTGACAAGGGATACTGATTTTTTAAGAATATGATGACGAATCGATATTTATAAGCAATCCTAGTGAATAGGGAATATTTAACACCTTTCACTTTAAAAACTTATAATCGATGGCTAAATTCGACGCCCATCTTAAATGTTCATTTTGCGGGAAATCACAAGACCAAGTAAGAAAGCTTATAGCTGGTCCTGGGGTTTATATCTGTGATGAGTGCATAGACCTTTGTAATGAAATTCTCGATGAAGAACTACTTGATAATCAAGCGAACACAAACAACTCTCCGCAAGTAAAAAAGAAATTACCAACTGATAATCCAAAAAAATCTGTTCCTTTAGAATTAACCTCAATTCCTAAGCCATTAGAAATTAAAAGTTTTCTAGATAATCAAGTTGTTGGACAAGAATCTGCAAAAAAAATATTATCAGTAGCCGTATACAATCACTACAAGCGATTAGCTTGGAAAGTTAAAGAAGATAGTAAAAATAACAATTCAACAGATTCACAAGCAACTAAATTACAAAAATCAAATATTTTACTCATCGGCCCTACTGGAAGTGGAAAAACATTATTGGCGCAAACTTTAGCAGAGTTTTTAGATGTTCCTTTTGCAGTAGCTGATGCAACGACTTTGACAGAAGCTGGATATGTTGGGGAGGATGTTGAAAACATACTTTTAAGACTTCTACAGAAATCAGAAATGAATGTAGAACTAGCTCAAAAAGGAATTATTTATATTGATGAAATAGATAAAATTGCAAGAAAAAGCGAGAATCCTTCAATTACTAGAGATGTCTCTGGTGAAGGAGTACAGCAAGCATTATTAAAAATGCTTGAAGGAACAATTGCTAATGTGCCACCTCAAGGCGGAAGAAAACATCCTTATCATGACTGCATCCAAATTGATACGAGTCAAATATTATTTATTTGCGGGGGAGCTTTTATAGGTTTAGAGGATATCGTTCAAAAGCGTATGGGTAAACACTCTATAGGATTTACCACCAATTCAGATCAAAACAAAGTTGATACAAAAAAAATAGTAGACCCAAGAGATTCCCTGAAAAATTTAGAATTAGATGACTTAGTGAAATATGGCCTAATTCCAGAATTTATTGGAAGAATTCCGGTTTGTGCTGTATTAGATCGTCTTACTAAAGAAACTTTAGAATCTATTTTGACTCAACCAAGAGATGCATTAGTAAAGCAATTCAAAACTTTGCTAAGTATGGATAATGTTGAATTATCATTTGAGCCTGATTCTGTTGAAGCGATAGCAAATGAAGCATATAAAAGAAAAACAGGTGCAAGAGCATTAAGATCAATAATTGAAGAGCTAATGCTAGACATAATGTACACTTTGCCTTCTGAAGAAAATGTAAAAGAATTCACAATTACGAAAAAAATGGTAGATAATTTGTTCTCATCTAAAATTGTTAAACTACCTTCAGGATCAAAAAGAATCATTAAAGAGTCTGCATAAAATTAGAGTTTAATTTTTTTAATTGAATCCCTAATTTTTCTAATTAATGAAAAATAAATGCCAAATATACATAAGCCTTTTCATCAAAAATATAGACCAAACAACTTAGACGAACTGGTTGGGCAAAAATTTATATCCATTACACTCAAACAAGCACTATTAACAAAAAAAATTGCTCCTGCATATCTTTTTAATGGTCCAAGAGGCACTGGAAAAACATCAAGTGCAAGAATATTTGCAAAATCTCTAAATTGCCAGGCATTCGACCAACCTACGATAACTCCTTGTTGTAAATGTGACTTATGTAGACAAATTACAGATGGGAGCGCTCTAGATATTATCGAGATTGATGCAGCATCAAATACAGGAGTAGAAAATATAAGAGAAATTATAGAAAGAGCGAGATTTGCACCTACTCAAGCGAGATGGAAAGTATATGTTATTGATGAATGTCATATGCTTTCAACGGCAGCTTCAAATGCTTTACTAAAAACTATTGAAGAACCGCCCTCAAGAGTTGTATTTATCCTTGCGACGACAAATCCTGAGAGAGTATTAAATACAATAAAAAGTAGATGCCAAAAGTTTGATTTTAGAAGAATAAGCCCTAGTGATATTTTTCAACATTTATCAGAAATCGCCGAAAAAGAATCCATTGAGTATGAAGTGCAGGCCTTAAAAATGATTGCAAAAAGATCTAATGGAGGTATGAGAGATGCACAAAGCCTCCTTGAACAATTGAATCTTTTACCAGAAGGAATAACAATTAATAATATCCAAAACCTCCTAGGAGAAGTATCAGAAAGTGAATTAACAAATCTGATTAAATCATTGGTTGAGAATAATCCAGAGTCATTAATTATCACCTGCAACAAATTATATGATGCCGGAAACGAACCTCTTCAAATAATTATCGGATTATTGAATATAACAAGAGATCTACTATTACACACTACAAATAATAAATATTCAGATCTTTATTATACGTCTGATGAATTTCAAGATGAATTGGATAAAATCTCAAAAACAATAAATAAATCAACAATAATTAATTGGCATAATAATCTGAGAAATATTGAATATCAAATCAAATCAAGTGATAATCCAAGGCTTTGGTTTGAAATACATTTAACTGGTCTTCTGGATAGTCAAGAGATAAATAGTTTTGAAAATAAACAAGAAAGTAAAAATAATACGACTGAGGAGAAGCATGAAAGTAGAAAAAACATTCCAATTAATAAAGAAAATATTTCAGATGAGATTCCAAAACCAAGTATCCAAGAAGAGATAACTCACAAGGAATTGATCGAAAAAAAAGACGAAAAATTAGAAAAATTTGAAGTTCTTGAAAAAGAAAGTATTGAAAATATTTCTGACAATAACCAAAATAATCCTGGATCAAATAATTTAAAAGATAAATGGGAATTAATTCTTTCTAAAGTAGAGTTACCATCAACAAGAATGTTACTTTCACAACAAGCCGAACTTGAAAGTTTTGATTCGGAGAAAATCACAATTGCATTATCTCCAAACTGGGAAAGTATGATAAAAAGCAGAAAAGTTATAATTGAAAATACTGTAAAAAAGATATTTGGAGATGGAATAATACTTAATTTTTCAACCAAACAATTAAATAAAAGTAACCCAACAAACACTCCAGAAATAACCCAAAATGAAGTAAATAATTTCCGACCAATAAAAAAAATAGAACCAAAAACTAATTCGTCAACAAAAATATCTAACGAGGAAACTTATGATGATAGTTCAAAAAACTTAGCAAATTTTTTTAATGGAGAAATTATAGACCTTGATGAATAAATTAAACTCCAGTATGAAGAGTCTTTCGCCAGAGTATCTTTTTGGGAAAAATAGACATCTTTATAGTTACCCAAGGGATTACTAAAAACCAATGTGATAAATAAAAAACCGATACAAATACCATCAAAAAATTGCTTTTTTGCAATACAGGTACTTCACTTTTACAAGAAGAACCGTACCAAAAAGCAATTCCAGATAACATAAAAGCTGTAAATGAAATAGGCCAGTAAATTGGTGAATCTAAAAAAGCAATACTGAAAACTAAATCAAAAATAGAAATGATTGGTAATGCATATTGCAAGATGAAAAAGTAAGTTAAATCAAATTTCTGCAAATAATCAATTTTATTAGTAAATAATTGATCTCCATAATCAAAGAATCTTTGCAAACCCCCCTCTGCCCATCTTTGCCTTTGCGCTAATAAAGCATTTAAATTCTCAACTGCTTCCTCCATGACTGGAGGATCCCATAAGATTCCAATTCTAGATTTTGATAATAATAATCTTAAACTCAAATCAAGATCATCTGTAACTGTATCTTCATTAAAAGAACCACATGCCAATAATGTTTCTTTCTTAATTAATTGGCCATTTCCCCTTAATTCAGAAACTCCAGCAACTGATAATCTTCCATATTGAAAGATTGCATCCATAGCCATCTCCATTGACTGACAGGAAGTTAAAAAATTCTTACTTACATTTGTTACTGATTTTCTTAGTTGAACTGCAGACCAATCACCCTCTTCTACAAAACTAAATAACCTTATCAAAGAATCTTGTTTTAATTCAGCATCAGCATCCAAAACTAATAACCATTCACCATGAGTAAACTTCAAGGCATAATTCAAAGCTCCTGACTTTCCTCCTCCTGCATTTGGAGAACGACTTATGACTTTTAGCTTGTCATATTGTCTAGATAATCGATCTAAAATTAAAGGCGTCTTATCAGAACTGCCATCATCGATTATGTAAATATTTAATTTATTTGTTGGATAATCTAAACTAAATAATCTTTCAACTAATCTTGCTATGACATTCTCTTCATCTCTAGCTGCGACTAAAATATCAAGCACAGGTAACTCTTTATTGCTAATTCTTCTGCTTACAGTATTTAAAACGTTGTTCCTTTTGAAATTTCTAGAAATAACTATTAAACCGTAAAAAACAATCACAAAAGAAAGAGTCAATATTATGTAAAAGAAATTTTCGATATTGTTAGCATGAGGAATAAAAGCTACTAAAAAACAAGCACTAAGAAATATAAACGACTTCAATCTTCGATTTTTATAAAAACCCTTACTCATAAAAGTAAATTTTTAATTACTTAACTTTCATTGAGACAATATCTCAATTGTTTTAAGTTTTGCATTTGTATAGTAATGATTCAATATTTGTTCATAAGAAAATCCTAATTTAGCCATTTCAATTGCTCCTGACTGAGATAAACCTACACCATGACCGAAGCCTCCTCCTCTCAAAAGCCATAAATCATCATTTAATTTATTAATAGTAAACAAATTACTAGGTATAAAATTTAATACCCGTCGAATATCATCTTTAACAAGAACAATAGATTTATTACCTTTGTCCGTTTGTATTTCCAATTTTGTCACTCTGCCACTAGACCCACGTTCAATAGAATTTAAATCCAAAACATCTTCATTAATATTTATAAGTTTGTTTTTAATTAACTTTTCTTTAATTTCAAGACTAGAAATTTTCTTATTCCATCGAAAAAGAGAATGATTACTCCCATAAAACTGTTCTTTATCAAAATCTAAAAAATTATTTAAATCAGATTCATTTGTAATTGGAAGTTTAAAAATTTTATTTAATGATTTAGAACCATCAATGATTGAATTAAAATAAGAATAATCTTGAATTTGCCAAGACTCTCCTGCAGTAGCAGATACGCCACCATTAGAACCATGGTAAAAAGCATTTATTGGTTGATTTCCATACGTGAGAATTATATTTGAAGTTGCTTCTATAGCTTTTTGTACGTTTTTATTTGAAATCTTAGGAGGCTTATAAACTTGACATTGAGTGCTTATACATAAATGATATTTATCCATATTAAATCTATCAGAATTAAATATTCCCCAAGTTCTTGCAATAACTGCTTGAGCCTTGAGTGCTTCTAAAGGAGAATTCGGTCCAATTTCATATGGCAAAACACCTGCCAAATAGTCATCAAATTCAATTTTTTGAACTAAGGTCCAAGTTCCATATAAATCCTTTATTAAATAAAAATTTTTGCCAAAATTAACACCATTTATTTTTATTTTCTCTTCAGAATAAATATATATAGGACCTTCAAGTTTCATACCACTGTAGTCATTTCTAAGAACAGGAGTAATTTGAAAATTTTTTATTTTTCTGAAAATCTTATTTTTTAATTCAAACTCTGGCAGATCATCTTCAAATGGAATCCATACTTCCCAATTTTTAGGGTAAGCAACAGTCGTCTCAAATCCTTTATCTTTAAGTTTCTCTGCTTGTTTTTTTGCTGATTCATAGCTAGCAAAAGGACCAAAAACAATTCTTTCAATTGTTTTTGGATTTTTGACGGGAATATCCGCCCAGGTAATATTTATCTGTTTTGATTTATGTTTAATACCGTTGGACGATATCAAGTTTAAAAAACCTTTATTAGTTGTAAAGTTTATATTCTTTTTCTCCGAAAAACTATCATTCTCCCCGCCTAAATATTGCTTTAAACCAATTAAAAATTTTCCTTTTTTAATTTCATTATGGAGTTCAACCTTTAGCAATTCTTCTCCTTTTGCATTTGAAATAAATTTAGTGTTTATTATTAAAAGAGAAATACAGCCTAAAAATAAGTTTAAAAAGGCAAATTTAAGTTTCATAAATTAGAACTTTCCTTATCAATTAAAAACTTTAATTTGCACCAATGCGTATAAAGGTTTAGATTATCCTAATTAAACACATTTGACTTAAATGTCTAAACTAAAAACTCGTAAATCAGCTGCCAAAAGATTTAAAGCTACTGCGACGGGTAAATTCATGAGAAGAAGAGCTTTCCATAATCATTTACTTGATCATAAAAGCTCAAAATTAAAAAGACATCTATCAACAAAAGCTGTAGTTGATGAAAGAGATGCTGATAATGTAAGATTAATGATTCCATACGCATAAATCTTTAACCAATTTTTATTAGATATTCATGGCACGCGTAAAAAGAGGCAACATAGCCAGAAAAAGAAGAAACAAAATCTTAAATCTTGCAAAAGGTTTTAGAGGCGGCAACAAAAATCTTTTCAGAACCGCAAACCAAAGAGTGATGAAAGCTCTTTGTAATGCTTATAGGGATAGAAGAAGAAGAAAAAGAGATTTTAGAAGACTTTGGATCTCTAGAATTAACGCATCTGCGAGGATAAATGGAACAAACTATAGCAAGTTAATAAATGGGATGAAAAATGCAGAAATTATCATCAACAGAAAAATGCTTGCTCAATTAGCCTTAAACGATCCTAAGTGTTTTGAAAAAATTGTTTCTTCCATAAGTAATTAGAAAAAAGAATATAATTTAAAAGTTTAATTATAAATAATGGAAATTTCTTCCTTTCAATCTTATTTAATAATTCTTTTTGTTGTATTAATAATAATTTCTATTTTTGTATTCAGACAATTTCTAAAAACAAGAAGTGAAGAATTAAATTTAGTAAAATTCGAGCAGAAAGGTTTAGATTCTCTCACTCAAGCTACAGAATTATATGAATTTGGGTCTATTCAGATAAAAAAAAGATTATATTCTGAAGCAACTAAAACTTTTTTAAAAGCAATTGAAAATTATGAAAATGAACCTGATGAAGCCAAAGCGATAATAAATAATGCTTTAGGATTTTCTTATGCTGCTCAAAATGAATTTAAGAAAGCAATTAAACACTATAACTCTGCAATAAAATCACTCCCAGAATATCCTATAGCCCTAAATAACCTCGCATCAGCACAACAGCGTTTACTTGAGTACGACTTGGCATATGCAACTTATCAAAAGGTTTTGGTGATAGATCCAAAAAACAAAACAGCAATTAAAAAAAGTAAGGAGTTAGAAAAAAGAAACAATTATAAACCTTATAAAGGTATTAAAGATAAGGGATTCTAAATATGGAAAATTATTCTTCTTTACTAATTGGTGGAAAACAATTTTCCAGTAGATTAATGGTTGGTACTGGCAAATACAAATCTACTCAAGATATGGTAGAAAGTTTGTCAAATTCTGAAACGGAAATTATAACCGTCGCTGTTAGAAGAATTAAAAATGATCAGACCGGAGAAAATTTACTCGAAAAGATCAACTGGAAAAAATACTGGATGCTTCCTAATACAGCTGGTTGTGTTAATTCCGATGAGGCAGTCAGAATAGCAATTTTAGGTAGAGAACTTGCAAAATTATCTGGTCAAGAAGAAAATAATTTTGTGAAGTTAGAAGTTATTCCTGACAAAAAGTATTTGCTACCAGATCCAATAGAAACTCTTAAAGCAGCCGAAATTTTAATAAAAAAGGGTTTCGCTGTACTTCCTTATATCAATGCAGATCCTATTCTTGCAAAAAGACTAGAAGAAATAGGTTGTGCAACTGTAATGCCATTGGGCTCGCCCATAGGCTCCGGGCAAGGTTTATTAAATTTATCAAATATAAGGATAATTATTGAGAATGCAAAAGTGCCAGTAATAATTGACGCAGGAATTGGGGTGCCTAGTGAAGCTTCTCAAGCTATGGAAATTGGAGCTGATGGTGTCTTAATCAATAGTGCAATAGCACAAGCTGAAAATCCTCCTCTAATGGCTCAAGCGATAAATTATAGTGTGAAAGCTGGCAGGCAAGCTTTTCTGGCAGGAAGAATTAAAAAACAAGACTTTGCAGTAGCAAGTTCACCGGAAAAAAACATATCTATCTAATTCTCTTTATTTAGCAAAGTTTAAAAAGAAAGTAAAAATTTATTATTTGCTTTTATTTATCGTATTAAGAAAGAAGATTTGAAACTATTTACAATGTTTTTTCGCAAATTGGAAGCACACTGTAGTAATTTAATAAATATATTATGAATCTATTAATTCTGGAGTTCTGAGTGAAAGTTATTGTTCTAGGTGGAGATGGTTTTTGCGGTTGGCCTTGTGCGGTGAATTTAGCAGAGCAAAATCATGATGTAATTATTGTCGACAATTTAAGTCGTAGAAAAATTGATATTGATCTAGAGGTAGAATCTTTAACTCCAATTGCTTCGATAACAGAACGACTTTCTGCATGGGAAGAGATTGGAGGTAAGCCTATGAGATTTCTTAACATGGATATCTCTAAGCAATATCAAAAATTACTCAATTTGCTCATTGATGAAAAACCAGATTCCGTGATCCATTTTGCAGAACAAAGAGCAGCACCTTACTCGATGAAATCGAGTTTTACCAAAAGATATACAGTAGATAATAATGTTAATGGCACCCACAACCTTCTTGCTGCAATAGTAGAGAGTAATTTAGATATTCATGTTGTTCATTTAGGAACAATGGGAGTCTACGGATATGGATCACATAGAGGTGCAACAATTCCAGAAGGTTATCTAAAAGTTGAAGTTCCACAACCAGATGGAAGCCGCTTTGAAGAAGAAATATTACACCCTGCAAGTCCAGGTAGTGTTTACCATATGACTAAAACTTTAGATCAATTATTATTTCTTTACTACAACAAAAATGATCTTGTAAGGATTACTGATTTACATCAAGGCATTGTTTGGGGAACAAATACAGAAGCAACTTTAAAAGATCCTAGATTGACAAACCGATTTGACTATGACGGAGATTATGGAACTGTTTTAAACAGATTTCTAATGCAAGCTGCAATTGGATATCCATTAAGTGTTCATGGGACAGGAGGGCAAACAAGAGCATTTATACATATAAAAGACTCTGTAAAATGCGTACAACTTGCTCTTGAAAATCCTCCAAAATCTGGAGAAAGAGTCAAAATCTTTAATCAAATGACTGAGAGTCATCAAGTTGGAGAACTAGCTAAAAAAGTTGCTTCTCTAACAGGAGCTGATATCAATTATTTACCAAATCCAAGGAATGAAGCAGTAGAAAATGATCTAATTGTTGATAATAAATGCTTTATAGAATTAGGTTTAAACCCAACGACTCTTGATAATGGCTTATTAGAAGAAGTTGTTGAAGTTGCTAAAAAATACTCCAATAGATGTGATCTTAAGCGCATACCTTGTGTTTCATCCTGGACTAAAAAACAAGCTGAGGCTATAAAGACTAATTAAAATTTCTGAAATAATTACCTTAAGAAAGTGAAAATTGCATTGTTTACTGAAACTTTTTTACCTAAAGTTGACGGCATAGTCACAAGACTGACTAAAACGATTGAATTTTTAATAAAAAATGGTGATGAAGTTATAATTTTTTGTCCAGAGGGGTGTCCAGAATCATATATGGGAGCAACTGTAGTTGGAGTTGCTGCAATGCCATTACCCTTATACCCAGAGTTGAAGCTTGGTTTACCAGGTCCTGCAGTCTCAGATAAGTTAGAAAAATTTAACCCAGATTTGATACATGTTGTTAATCCAGCTGTACTTGGCTTAGGTGGTATATGGTTGGCGAAAACTAATAATATTCCTTTAATTGCTAGTTACCATACTCATCTTCCAAAATATCTGGAACATTACGGTATGGGTATGTTAGAGCCACTTTTGTGGGAATTACTTAAAGCAGCTCATAATCAAGCCTTGTTAAATTTATGTACTTCCACCGCTATGGTCAATGAGTTAAAAGATAAAGGTATTCAAAGGACTGCTCTATGGCAAAGGGGAGTAGATACTTTCAGTTTCAGACCAGATTTGAGAAGTGAGAAAATGAGAAAAAAATTATTTGGGGAATATAACGACGCTAATTACTTATTGATTTATGTAGGAAGATTATCAGCAGAAAAACAAATTGAGAGAATTAAACCAGTCTTAGAAAGTATCCCTAATGCTTGCCTAGCACTTGTAGGTGACGGACCATATAGAAACCAGCTTGAAAAAATCTTCGAAAATACCAAGACTAATTTCATAGGATATTTATCTGGCGATGAACTTGCTAGCGCCTATGCCTCTGGAGATATATTTTTATTTCCATCTAGTACAGAAACACTTGGGTTAGTTTTACTAGAAGCAATGGCAGCAGGATGTCCAGTTATCGGAGCCAACAAGGGGGGGATTCCAGATATTATTAGCGATGGGATTAATGGTTGTTTATATGATCCTGATGAAAAAGATAATGGGGAACAAAGTTTGATTGAAGCGACAAAAAAAATTCTAGAGAATGAAGATAAAAGAGAAGTTATGAGAAAAGAGGCACGAAACGAAGCAGAAAAATGGGATTGGAATCAAGCAAC
>OAPF01000007.1_pt1 | contig 27906 bp, 22 predicted proteins | sample 1516271 | NCBI WGS metagenome assembly OAPF01 (sample SAMEA3275584, study PRJEB22092) | marine metagenome | biome: ENVO:00000447; feature: ENVO:00002042; material: ENVO:00002010 | collected 2014-06-24T21:38:00+00 | depth 0 m
TTTTATTTTGCCTTAATCTCAAAAACTCAGGAATACTGGCTCCTGATTCTTTATTGTCGGAATAATTATATAAGGGTTGATTAGATAATCTGTTTTTTATTCTTTGCTGGTTTAATGGTTGGGTTGTTTCAAATCCTGTAGCAATTACAGTAACTTGTATCTCCCCTTCCATTGCCTCATCGACCACTGCACCAACAATAATATTTGCTTCTTGATCAACAACATCATAAATAATTTCAGATGCAGAGGTCATGTCTTCTAAAGTCATGTCTTTGCCACCAGTAATATTTATAACGCAGCCTTTAGCTCCATCAATTCTTGCTGCTTCTAATAAAGGACTATTCATTGCTGCCTGTGCTGCCTCTATAGCTCTCGATCTTCCTGAACCTATACCTATTCCGAGAAGAGCAGTGCCAGCTTCCGTCATAACTGATCTTACGTCTGCAAAATCAACATTAACTAATCCTGGGCAAGTAATTATGTCACTAATGCCTTTGACTCCCATCCTTAGAACATCATCAGCATTCCTAAATGCTTCTTGAAGAGGAGCTCCTGCTATAACGTCTTTTAATCGGTCATTTGGAATAACTATAAGAGTATCAACGTTTTCAGCTAGTCTTGCGATCCCCTCCTCTGCTTGACGCATTCTTCTTTTCCCTTCAAAAGAAAATGGTTTGGTTACTATACCTACTGTTAGAGCCCCACTTTGTTTGGCTACTTCTGCAACAACGGGAGCTGCACCAGTACCAGTTCCTCCTCCCATTCCAGCGGCTATAAAAACTAGATCAGATCCCTCTAAAGCTTGTTGAAGCTCTTCTTTGGATTCTTCGGCTGCTTTTTGCCCAATACTTGGATTCCCACCTGCACCTAAACCTCTAGTGAGGTTTTGTCCAAGTTGAACCCTACTCTCTGCAGAAGATTGTAGTAGGGCTTGAGCATCGGTATTGAGGACTCTAAATGAAACACCTTCTAAATCACTATTTATCATTCTATTGACTGCATTACTGCCACCACCACCTACACCAATAACTTCTATTTTGGCGTTTTGGCTTGGAAGGATTTCTCTCGATTGATCAAAGTTTGGATTGTTACCGAAGCTCATCTCTTAATAGGAATCTAATACTAGTATTGGGTGCATTATGAACTTACTGAGCTCATCTGTAGGAATTTGTTGAGGAAAATCCTAAAAATATTTATTTATTAAATATTTTGTTTTGAATGCAAAACCCATATCAACACTACAATAATTAAAAAAAATTATTCAAAATCTTTTTTCAAATATTAGGGTTTGAACACTTTTATTTTTGGTTTATCTGGATTAGTAAGATCAATATTATCTATTTTTTTTGAAAAGCTATTTTTCTTAAATTCATTTTTAAGCTTATTGATTATTTGTAATTGATAGTTGATTAAATTTGGCTTAAATCCTAAGAATATTGTTTTTAAATCTTTTTCCTCAACAGTGAGAAACCCATCGGATGAAAAAGTGATTCTAACTATCTCTAATTCATAATTATCTATAGCGATAAAAATTTCAGATAATATTTTTTTAAATTTTTCTTTCCATCCAAAAACTTGTATGGTTAATTTATTCAAATTTTTTTCATCCACATTTTGTTTATTTATAAAAATTCCATCTTTATCAATGAAGCCTAATATTTTTTCGTCGTTTAATATTCTCTCACCGTAAGCTATTGGAATTCTTGAATTAATATAAACTTTCAAACCAAAAGGAAATAATTCTCTGTTTACCGAAACATTCTTGAGAGATAAATTTTGTTTTAACTCTTTTTCTAACAAATTAGTTTTAACAAAAATTAATCGGATCGGAAAATTTAAAGATGAATTTTTTACCACATCATTCTGCGAAAATAATTCACTACCAGAAATCCTAATATCCTGAGTATCAACTTTTTTGAGTGTTTTTATGCTTAATAAGCTTGTTAAAAATAAAAATGAAATTAGAAAAAAAAAGCTTCTATTTTTGATTCCTTTTTTGTTTTTCACAAATCACATCGAGCTTTTTCCATCAGTTGGTCCATCCATTCTCTCGCTTGCTCTGCATCTGAAAATGGTACATCCATCTCTTTCCCATCCCCTACTAATCTCAACCTGCACTTACCTTGAGATTCACTTGTTAGAGGAGCTTCTCCTGAAGTTAGTGCCATTAATTCAACTAATTCCAGTTTCTTGATTGTAAAACAATCTTTTTCTTCAAATTTACCAGCTTCAAATGCGCTCCACTTTAACTCCCCATCTTTTAAAGACGCTGCACCTGAACTATCTAACTTGCACAGTTCAGAATCACTCGCCCAACTTCTAAAAAGATTTTGCCTTCTTCTTTCTAACCATCCAAGTGCAGTTAATAAAATGAAGATTAAAAGTAATGGTAACCAAAGTAGTCCATGCAACATTTGATTTAAATTACAAATCTAAAGATATATCTACCAGTTTAGCCACAAGTTGTTCAATTTTTAAACCTGAAGCTTCCCAAAGCATTGGAAACATACTGTTTTTTGTAAAACCAGGAATTGTATTTATTTCATTTAGTAAAATTTTATTTGAAGATTTTTCTAAAAAGAAATCTACTCTTGCAAAACCGAAAATATTTAGTGCTCTACAACTTTTAATAGCAATTTCTTTAATTTCTTTTGTGATTTTAGAATCTATTTCGGCTGGGATAATTATTTTATTATTTGAGTGATATTTTGAATCGTAATCATACCAATCACTTTCGTAATTTACCTCGCCTATCTCAGAGGTTAAGAGTTTTGAATTCCCAATTATTCCGCATTCAATCTCCCTTACCTCTAAACCTTCCTCTATTAAGATTCTTGGATCTATTTCCCGAGCCTTTTCTAATGCTTGTAATATTTCTGATTCATTTTTGACTTTGGAGATGCCAAGAGATGATCCAGAGTTCGATGGTTTAACAAAAACAGGAAAATTTAATTTTTTTAAAATTTCATTAATTAACTTATTTTTTACTTTCTTATCGTTGAGATCTTCATTTTGAAAAACTAGATAATTAACTTGTGGAAGTTTAAGATTTGAGAAAATTGTTTTCATCAATATTTTATCCATTCCAAGTACAGAGCCAATAATTCCGCACCCTACTAAAGGTTTCTTTGTAAATCTAATTAAGCCATGAATTGATCCGTCTTCACCATTAAATCCATGTAAAAGAGGAAACCAAACATCAACATTTTGAAATTCAATTCCGTCAAGGAAGTTAATTTTTTCTTGATTAAAAATTTCTTGTTTTTTTGTTTTGTAGTTTTCAATTTCACCAATTAGGATTTTTTCTGAAATATTACTATCAAGCCAATCTCCATATTTGTTTATGTAAAAGGCTTTAACTGTAAAGCGTTCTTTGTTTATTTCTGAATTAAATGCTTGAAAAACTGTTTTTGCAGAGGATATCGATACTTCATGTTCATTGGAATTCCCACCAAATATTAACCCAATAGATTTTTTTTTACCCCCTATCATTTAGAAAAAAATCATAAATTAAGTTCGCCGGTTAAAGAAAAAGGTCTTGCTTCATTTATTTTGACATCTATCTCATCTCCCAATGAAAAATTAAAGTTAATGTTTTTGGGAATCTCTACGAAAGTTAATCTATTTGTTCTAGTTCTACCCATAATTTGCGAGGAATTTTTTGGATTTAAACCCTCAATTAAAACGCTTTCGATATTATTGATATATCTTTGATTTCTACTCCTAGCAGTTTTCTCGACCAAATCATTAATTTCCTGTAATCTAGCTTTTTTTACCTCTTCCGAAAGTTGATTCGTCCAAACTGCTGCAGGCGTGTTTGGTCTTGGAGAGTATGCTGCTGTATTCACCTGATCAAAGCCAATTTCTGATATTAGCTTTAATGTATCTTGATATTGTTGTTCGGTTTCTCCTGGGAAAGCAACTATTGCGTCAGCTGTGATTGATGCATCTGGCATTAATGACCTTATGTTCTCGATAATATTTTTATACTTTTTGATAGTGTATCCCCTTGACATTTGCTTTAAGATTTCATCATTTCCACTTTGGAAGGGAATATGGAAATGTTCACAGACTTTATCAAGTTCATAACAAGCTTGAATCAACCTTTTTGAAAAATATCTTGGATGACTAGTAGCAAATCTTATTCTGCGAATTCCTTTAACATCATGAATATAATATAAAAGATCAGTTAGAGTATTTTCTTTTCTCCCCTCTTTTGTAGTTCCTGGAAGGTCTCTACCATAAGCATCAATGTTCTGACCCAAAAGAGTAATTTCTTTAAAATTATCATCAGCTAATTTTTGGATCTCACTTTTTATCGCATTTGGATATCTTGATTGCTCTTTTCCTCTGACAGAGGGGACTACACAATATGAACATCTTTCATTACATCCATAGATGATATTAACCCAGCCACAAATAGAGCTTTCTCTTCTGGCACTTGTTATATCTTCAGAAATGAAGGTTTCTTCTGTAGCAGCAACTTGATTTCCTAAATCAACTTTCCCCAGAAGATTCTCAAGATTATTTACGTGTTGAGGCCCCATAACCAGATCAAGTTCTGGGACTCTTCTTAGTAAGGACTCTCCCTCTTGCTGAGCAAGGCAACCTGCAACAACAAGTTTTAAGCTAGGTGTTTTGTGCTTTCTTTTTGCTTGTCTTCCTAGAAAGCTATAAACTTTTTGCTCCGCATTATCTCTGATTGTGCATGTATTGTACAAGACCAAATCGGCATTTAATTCATTATCTGCTCTGGTGTATCCCATTTTCTCTAATGTCCCAGCCATTCTCTCAGAATCAGCCTTGTTCATTTGGCATCCAAATGTGGTTATCCAATAACTGCCAGTAGTTGAATTCTTTTGAGTTTTTTTTTCGTCTGATTTTGTTTTTGTTAGCACTTTGCTAGGAATTTTTTATGATTCTTTAATTCAAAATTACAAGTTAAATAATTTTGCTGCAATTTTTTTGAGGGCGAGCGAGGGGATTCGAACCCCCGAATAGCGGCGCCACAAGCCGCTGCCTTAACCACTTGGCGACGCCCGCCTCACATTTATAAATTTAACAACTCAAGGGTAATTTTTCATAGTTATTTTTATCTTTTAGCGAAATTTGAATTATTTTCTAATTCAGTAAAGTTTTCTTATGATTTAAAATAAAAGAAAATTTAAAAATTTGAGTAATTCCGGCACAGCTGAGGTTCTTATTCCCAGAAGCCTTTGTTTAATAGAAGATATAGATAACCTCATTATCGATGTAGAGGATTTATGTTCAGTTTCCATTAGTTGGGAGGATGGATTTGTTTCTGAGTTAAAGCCTTTAAAAAATAAAGTTACAAAACCAAAAAATATTTTATTCCCAAGATTTGTTGAAACGCATTCGCATTTTGATAAATCTTTTACATGGGCAGACTTTCCTAATCTGGAATCAAACTATGGAGGAGCATTATCAGTAAATCTTGAAGAACATAAAACTAGAACTACAGATAAGGTTCTTGAAAGAGTTGAGAAATCATTAAAACTTGCCATACAAAATGGATACCGAGCTATTAGAAGTCATATTGATACATACAAAAGTCAATCTATTGATATTTGGATTGAACTTTTTAAATTACAAAAAAAATTTTCATCTGAGTTGACTTTACAATTCGTTGCTCTAGCTCCATTGGAATTCTGGGATACAACTAATGGAGAAGATTTGGCAAAAATATTTTCCTCTAATGGAGGTATTTTAGGCAGTGTAATTGTTCCTCCTTTCAATAAAAAAGATACAAGCAAATTTCTCGCAAAGATGCTTCTTCTAGCTAGTAAATATAAATTAGAAATTGATTTGCATATAGACGAATCGATCATTGAGCCTGGAGCGGGAATAAAAGTTTTATTGGAGACAATCGAAAATTTAAAAATTAATAGTATTCCAATTACTTGTAGTCATTTGAGTAGTCTTATTTCTCTAAGTCATAGAGAGATTTTAAATTTAGGAGAAAAAATGGCTGAGAAAAATATTAAGGTTATTGCTTTACCCCTAACAAATTTTTGGCTGCTCAATCGAAGTAATAAAACTACTTCATTAAAAAGACCAGTTGCGCCAATAAAGCAATTACAAAAATCACATGTGGATGTATCTCTTGGTAGTGATAATGTTCAAGACCCTTGGTACCCATTTGGTAATTTTGATCCTTTTTATATGTTGTCTTGCTCGATACCTATGCTTCAACTAAATCCCTGGGAGAGAATGACTCTATCTTCTATTTTTTTAGCTCCAAGCAGATTATTAAATTTAAAATGGGATGGTTTAATTAAAAAAGGTTGTCCTGCTGATTTTGTGATTTTAGATGCACAAAGATGGGCAGATGTTTTTTCGAGCAATTTAAAGAGAAAAGTATTTATAAACGGCGATTTATATTGCTAATTGGCTAATTTATATACAAAGCATAAAATTTTTATTAATGATATCAAAACTTAAATTTATAGACAAATTTAGAGAAGTCAAAAACTTAGAGATCATTGAAAATAAATCCGATGTAAAAAGACTTTCAAAAGATTTTTATAACTACTCTCCAATCCTTACTGAAAAATTAGACGAATGTATTGCTGATTTGGTGGTAAGACCTAGTGATCACAAAGCAGTAAAGGAAGTAGCAGAAATTTGTTGGGAATTTTCTATCCCACTTACTTTAAGGGGTTCAGGTACAGGTAATTATGGACAAGCTGTCCCATTGTTTAAAGGAGTTGTAATGCAGATGAGTCACTTTAATAAGTTAGAAGAATTTGATCCAGATACAGGTTTTGTAAAAGTACAGTCTGGCTGTGTTATGGGAGATTTGAATAAACAATTAGAGAAATATGGGAGGGAATTGAGGTTGCTTCCTAGTACTTGGAAAACTGCAACAATTGGAGGTTTTATTGCAGGTGGATCAGGAGGTATTGGTTCAATTAGGTGGGGATTTTTAAGAGATCCAGGAAATCTTATTGGTTTAGAGGCAGTAACGATGAATGAAAAACCTGAATTATTAAAATTTGATGCTGAAGAATCCGAACCTCTAAATCATGCTTATGGGACTAATGGAATAATTACTTCTTTATTACTTGCTACTGATATCAAACGTAAGTGGTATTCAATAGTTATCGACTGTATTGAATTTGAAAAAACAATAGAAATATTAAAAACTCTTACCAGCGCAGCAATTGATCTGAAACTAGGAGCAATTCTTGAAGATGAAATTGTAGATCAAATGCCAAAATGGTTTAAAAGTAATTCTAGAAGTCACAAGATATTAATTCAATCTACTCTTGGAGGAATAAAAACCATCGAGCTAATTTGTAAAAAATTCAAGGTTGAATGTACCCTCCTTGGGGAAGAAGAAAAACTTGTCAATGGAATTTCTGAAGTCGTATGGAATCATACAACTCTTCATATGAGGTCTAAGGATAAAAATTGGACTTATTTACAGATGCTTTTGCCACTTAATAATGAACTAGAATTAATTAATTTTTTGAGAAAAAAATGGGGTAAAAAAGTTCTTTGGCATTTAGAGGCAGTTTCTCAACAAGGATCACCGCGATTAGCGGCTTTGCCTGTATTAAGGTGGAATGGGATAGATGAATTAAATGAAATAATGGAAGATTGTAAGAAACTTGGGGCGTTTATTTTTAATCCCCATGTTTTAACTGTCGAAGGCGGAGGCCTAGGAGTGGTTGACGCAGATCAAGTAAAAGCGAAATTAAAATTTGATCCTAAAGGGCTATTAAATCCAGGGAAATTGGAAGGTTGGGAAGTAAAGGAACAATTTAATATTTAACATTTCTGTTTATTTGCAAATTTAATAAATTCAGCAACTAAAAAAATAGAACCTGTTAGAACAGGATGATTAGGTGGCCATTTTTCTAGGGAAAATAAATACTCAATGGCAAGTTCAAATGTTTTAAATTCAATTGTTTTTTGAAAGTCAATTTCTTTAATCTGAGAGAGATCGTTTAATTGCCAACTAGGTTGGTTTGGAACTGGCACAAGTAATAAGTGATCATTTTTCTTTAGAAGTGTTTTTAATATTGCGTAAATATCTTTTTGTCTTTGGACACCTAAAATCCAATAAATTCCTTTATCTTCATTCTCCCAATTGCTTCGCTCATTAGAGAGTGCTTTTGCAGCAGGATAATTATGCGCACAATCTACAAGAATTTCTTTGTTGAAATAATTTATTATTTCTAGCCTTCCGTTCCAAGTTGTCTTTTTAAGACCTTCAGATATGTGTTTTTCTTTTATATTAAATCCCAAATTATTCAGCGCTTCAATTGCTCCAACAGCTACTGAAGCATTTTGCTTTTGAAAAATTCCTTTTAATCCAAGCTCATAGCTGTTTGAAATTGAATCTTTCCAGATAATTTCTGCTCCAACCTCTTTAACTTTTTTGGTTATTAAATTTTCAACTTGACTATTTTGATTGCATGAGATGACAATTGAGTTTTTTTCAATAACTGCTAATTTTTCTTCGGCAATTTTTTCAATCGTATCTCCAAGAAATTCTTTATGGTCTAAGCCAATATTCCCAATAGCAATTATTGGTCTAGATTTATGGGCTGTTGTCGCGTCTAATCGTCCCCCTAAGCCAGCTTCAAGAATGAGTAATTCAACTTTTTTATGGTCAAAAAAATTTAGTGCGCAGCAAATGATTTTTTCAAAAGGAGTTAATTCAAATGTTGAAAATTTCTCTTCTATTAATCTATAGATTTTTTCAAAATCAGTCTTGTTAATATTTTTTTTATTAACTCTAATCCTCTCGCATACGTCGAAAAGGTGGGGAGATGTCGTTATTCCAAAATTTCTTTTAGCTTCAAAAAGTATACTTTCTAAATATGCCGCGATTGATCCTTTCCCATTGGTTCCAATAATCTGTATCGCAGGGATATTCTTGCAAGGATTACCAAGTTCTTGAAGTGCTTTTTTAATTCTTGATAAACCTAACTTGATATTATCCCTTTCATATTTAGGAGATAATAATTCAAAAATTTTTAAATTTGCATTTTTCAAAATTTAAATTGCTATAACTCTTCAAAAATTGAATTTAGCTTATCCAAAAGAATATTAATTTCTCTTCGAGAAATAACTAATGGTGGGACAATCCTTACAACATTTCCTCCTGCAGGAACTACCAGTAATCCTTTATCAAAAGCTTTTAATGTAATTTTTTTTGCATCAGCATAATCATCATTGATCACAAGACCTTGTATTAAACCTAAACCTCTTTTCCCGCTAATAATATTTGGAAATTTTTTTGACAATTCTTCAAACCCAGCACTTAATTGTTCCCCTCTTAGATAAACATTATTGATAATATTTCTTCTATTTATTTCTTCTAATACAGTTAGGGCAGCTTTACAAGCAAATGGGTTCCCTCCAAAAGTGCTTGCATGATCTCCTGGAGAAAAAATGTTGGCTTTTTCTTTTACCAATAATGCTCCAATTGCATGACCTCCTCCTAATCCTTTAGCAAGGGTGAATCCATCAGGTTCAATTCCTAAATTCTCATAACCCCACATTTTCCCAGTTCGACCTACTCCACTTTGGACCTCATCTAAAATGAGAAGAGAATTATATTTATCACATATATCTCTCAGGCTTTTAAAAAATATTTTACTTCCAGGAATTACGCCACCTTCTCCTTGTATTGGTTCAACTAAAACGCCGGAAATTTTTTGATCATTATTTTCACACTCTTCAAATAATTTTTTTACCGAATCAAAATTGTTAAATTTAAAAAATTTGAACCCTTGAATCATTGGTTCGAAACCTTTTTGATATTTGGGCTGTCCAGTGGCACTCAAGGCTGCAAGCGTCCTTCCATGAAAGCTGGATTCTGCTGCGAGAATAATTGATTCTTTACCTTTATTTGTTGTATTACCATATTTTTTAATTAATTTAATTGCTGATTCATTTGCTTCCGCACCACTATTGCAGAAGAAGACGCTTTTAGCACAACTCATATTCGTTAAAGTTCTGCTTAATTGTTCTTGTTCTTCAATGTTGTAGAGATTTGAAATGTGCTGAATCTTTTTTAGTTGAGTTGATAACCTTCTTCTTAAAACTCTGTCGCTATGTCCAAGACTACAAGTTGCTATACCAGCGACTGCATCAAGATACTTTTTACCTGTTTTGTCCCATAGCCAACAACCTTTTCCTTTTTTGAAAGATATATCGAATCGACTATAGGTATTCATCAAAGTGGGAGCGGTCGGACTTGAACCGACATACCCGAAGGTGCCGCATTTTGAGTGCGGTGCGTCTACCAATTCCACCACGCTCCCAAGGCTTTTGAAAAAATGAACTTTTTTATTATAACAAAAATCAACTTATTGACTATTGTTTTGGTCAAGGAAAAGTTATCAAGATAACGTTTGTTAATAGTTAATCTTTTCGATAAAAACATAGAATTATTTATTGCATTTGCTGACAAGAAATGAGGAGGAAAAAGAAAATTAAACATTTATGATACATTTTTGTGATTAAATACGCTTAAAAGTCTTTTTTAAAAGGAAATAGCTTCATAATTAGTAATATTGTGTTATATTAGGAAAAAAAGCGAATGTCTAAAACTCAAGCTAAAAAATTATCCTTTAAATTTGTCCCTTATCTTTTTATTGCAGTAACTATACTTACAACATTCGGATCTAATAGTGGAACTTGGGCATGAACGAATTCAAATTTAATGGTTTAAATAAAATTTGGTCTAATCGCTTTCTAGTTTTGTTTATATTATTTTTGGGTTGTATTTCACTAATCAATATTGCTTACGTTTGAATCAACTTTCTTAATTTTAACAATATATCTGGACAAGACTAAGCTGCTTCGAGTCTTGATAGATTCTCAGATTTAGGTTCGATTTTATATCCATTCTCCTCAATAGTATTTTTACTGATCTCTCTAATTATTTTTACACCTAAATTTTTTAGTTTTAATTCAAAATTTTCATAACCTCTATCTAAATGTTCTAATCCATAGATCTTACTACTACCTTTTGCGATGATTCCTGCAATTATTAATGCAGCTGATGACCTTAAATCTGAGCCAACTAGATTCATTCCTTTAATTGTTTTAACACCTTTGATGTGAGCTACGTTTTTGTTTAGTTTTATACGAGCACCCATTTCATTAAGTAAATAAATATGATTCATTCTGTTTTCGAAAATTGTTTCAGTTATCTTTGATTCACCATTTGCGATTGTCATTAGAGTTGTAAATGGTGCCTGCAAATCAGTAGGAAAGCCTGGGAAAGGAGCTGTTTCAATATCTACTCCTTTAATCTCTTTACTCTTGATAGAAATCGAATTACCTTTAATCGTAATTTTACTTCCACTCTCTTGAAGCTTATTAGTAACAGCTTCAAGATGATGAGGGATTACTGGAGAAATTGTTATTGAAGAGGAAGTTGCAGCAGCAGCTATTAGAAAAGTTCCAGCTTCTATTCGGTCTGGAATTACTTTATGGGTACATCCGCCAAGCTTATTAACACCATCAATAATAATTGTTTCTTTACCGGAGTCATAAATTTTTGCCCCCATTTTATTAAGCATTTGGCATAAATCTTGAACTTCAGGCTCTCTAGCAGCATTTTCAATAGTAGTTCTTCCTTTGGCTAAAGATGCTGCCATTATTAAAGTTTCAGTCGCACCTACACTTGGACAATTTAATTTAATATGAGTGCCATGAAGTCTATTTTTGTTCCCCCTTGTTTTTGCCTTGACAATTCCCTCTTCAATAATAATGTCTGCTCCTAATGCGATTAGTCCATTAATGTGCTCGTCTATTGGCCTTGAACCAATATTGCATCCACCTGGTAACGGTACTTGAGCTTCTCCAAATTTAGTTAATAGTGCACCTATACAAAAGAAACTAGCTCTTAATCCTTTAACAAGTTCATATGGAAGTTCTTTAATCGAAATAGTTGTTGGATCTATTTCTAGTTGGTTGTTTTTACGAACTAAATTCACTCCTAAATTCTTTAAGATATTCCCCATCTTTTCAATATCAGTGAGAAAAGGTACATTTTCAAGAATTATTTTTTCATTAGTTAGCAATGATGAGGCTAATAAAACTAAGGCGGAATTCTTCGCACCACTTATTTCAACTATTCCATTTAACTTGCCTTGGCCAAGAATCTTTAAATTTTGCGATTTAAGATATGACTTCGTTTTGCTTACGCAAATCATTAAGACTTAATTTATTAGATTTATCATGTCAAACTAATAATATTAAGTCCACCCTATGTAACGTCATGAATATTAATTAAAAGTGAAAATCTATTTTTTTGATTTCTTGGGAAATAAAAATTTAATAAATAATTGATCAAAATATTTATGTAATTAAAATATAGTTGATAACCTATTTTCCAAATTACTCATAGAAAATACTTTTTTAAAAATAACTAGTAAAAACAATAATCTAGTTAAAAGATTTAGATCATTTAAAAGAGGGTCATCTCCAAAAGATCAAGACTTTTTTTGCATAGAGGGTACACATCTCATTGAAGAATTGCTGAAGTCTGGGAAAAATCCCTCTAAGATTTTAGTTACCGAAAAATGGCTAAGAAAGAATCAAAATCTAAGCAAAAAATTTGATGAGTCATTAATAAATATTGTCTCAGAGGAAGTCTTGGCATCTGCGATTTCAACAATTAATCCAGATGGGATAGCAGCTTTAGTAGAGATTTCAGCAATACCTAATTATCAATTTAATAGAAAAGATGATTTTGTTCTTGTTCTCGACAGAATTCAAGATCCTGGGAATATGGGTAATCTATTTAGAACCGCTTTAGCTGCGGGTGTTAATGCAATTTTTTTAGCTGGAGGTGCGCACCCATTAGGCCAAAAGGTATTAAGAGCATCCTCAGGTGCAGTTTTTCATCTGCCATTTTTAAGATTTGATGGCATTGAAGAAGAAATATTAAATTCTTTACTTAAGTCTTTGTCTGAATTATCAAATGTAGGATTTAAGATTTTCTCTACTAGTAGCCATAATGAGAGTTCAAAAAAACCTTCAAAACCTTACTGGGAAGTTGATTGGTCTAGACGTACCGCATTAATTTTGGGTAATGAAGGTCAAGGTATTCATAAAAAAATTCAAGAAGCTTTTAATGAAACAATTACAATTCCGCATAGTGAGATTGTAGAATCATTAAATGTGGCTTGTGTTGCAGTTCCGTTATTACTAGAACGAAAAAGAGTCGCATACACCTCTAAATAAATAAATAAAAAGTGACTGATTCAAGTTTTGATTTTGATTTAATCGTAATAGGAGCAGGATATGGAGGTTTTGATGCCGCTAAACATGCTGCTGGTAAGGGACTGAAAGTCGCAATAGTAGAATCTTCTGATATGGGAGGCACTTGTGTTAACAAGGGTTGTGTTCCATCTAAAGCTCTTTTGGCTGCAAGTGGAAAAGTTAGAGAAATAGCTGATTATGAACATTTAGCTAAATTTGGTATTCATGCTTCCCCAGTAAGGTTCGAGAGATCAAAAATTGCAGATCATGCAAATAATTTAGTTTTAAATGTTAGAGAAAATTTAACAAAAACTCTTAAAAGGAGTGGAGTTGAAATTATTTTGGGCATTGGAAGAATTGAAGGAAATCAAAAAGTAGGTGTAAGAGATAAAAACGGAATTGATAAAATTTTCACATGTAAGAATATTGTTATAGCAACAGGCTCTTCTCCTTTTGTGCCCCGTGGAATAACTTTGGATAATAGGACTGTATTTACTAGTGATGATGCGGTTAAACTTGAGTGGCTTCCAAGATGGATAGCAATTATTGGAAGCGGATATATAGGTCTAGAATTTGCTGATGTTTATACCGCGCTTGGTTGTGAAGTTACCATGATCGAGGCTTTGGAGAATATTATGCCAACATTTGATCCAGACATCACTAAAATTGCTAAGAAGAACCTTATTCAAGCAAGAGATATAGACACAAAATCAAATGTCTTTGCGACAAAAATAACACCTGGATGCCCTGTAAAAATAGAACTGACTGATGCAAAATCTAAGGAAGTTGTAGAAACTTTAGAAGTTGACGCTGTACTAGTCGCAACTGGCAGAAGTCCTAATAGTAATAACTTAAATCTTGAGTCGGTTGGTATCGAAACAGTAAAAGGTTTCATTCCTGTAGATGATCAAATGAGAGTTAAGAATGGTGATGAAATAATACCTAACATTTGGGCTGTTGGAGATGTAACGGGCAAACTAATGCTTGCCCATACAGCTGCAGCGCAGGGTACTATTGCTGTTGATAATATTTGCGGTGGTAATGTCGAAATTAACTATAAAAGTATCCCTGCAGCAACCTTTACTCACCCAGAGATAAGTTCAGTTGGTCTCTCTGAAGCTGAAGCTAAAGAGATATCTACAAAAGAAAATTTTACTTTGGGAGTTGTCAAAAGTTTCTTTAAGGCTAATTCAAAAGCATTGGCTGAATTGGAGAGTGATGGATTGCTAAAGTTGATTTTCAATAAAGATAATGGGAAAGTATTAGGTGCTCATATTTTTGGGTTACATGCAGCTGATTTAATTCAAGAAATTTCGAACGCTATTTCAAGGAACCAAGATGTAATTGAATTATCTAAAGAAGTTCATACTCATCCTACTCTTAGTGAAGTAGTTGAGGTCGCATATAAACAAGCGGCTTCTCAAATAAAATAATATCTAAAATTAATGGAGATAAGACGCAGGCCACCAAATCCAACAGTAAGGGTAGAAAATTTAGAATATGCTGTACCTCATAGAGAAGCACAAGCAAAAAATATTCTGGAAGAAATTGTATGGCACAAGGATATTGAAATTAAGAATTTTAAAAAAATAGTCTCTTTAGAAGATCTCATCAAAAAGATTGAAAAACTTCCTACTCCCAAAGATTTTTATAAAAATATCTTGGAGTCAAAAATAAAACCAGGAGTTATTGCTGAAATAAAAAAAGCTAGTCCGAGTAAAGGAGTTATTAGAAAAGATTTTAACCCTGAAAACATAGCAATTTGTTATGAAGGATTAGGTGCATCATGTATCTCAGTACTTACCGATAAAAGGTTTTTTCAAGGTAGTTATGAAATACTCGAAACTGTAAGGAAATCAACTAATCTCCCTCTACTCTGCAAAGATTTTATTATTTCTGCTTATCAGATTTATAAAGCAAGGGTATCTGGTGCTGATGCAATATTATTAATCGCTGCGATTTTAAGTGATGACGATTTAATTTATTTAAAGAAAATAGCTGATAATTTAAAGATGAGTGTTCTTGTTGAAGTCCATAACTCTAATGAATTAGAAAGGATTCTAAAGTTAAAATCTTTTAATTTGATTGGAATAAATAATAGGGACTTAAAGACTTTTAAAACGGATTTAAAAACATCAATAGAATTGATGCATACATATGCAGATATATTTTTAAAACAAAATATTATTCCCATAAGTGAATCTGGAATTAATTGTGCCGAAGATTTAGAATCGCTTAGATCTATTGGAATCAAGGGAGTATTAATTGGTGAAACTTTTATGAGAGAAACTGATATTGAACAATCGTTCAAGAAATTATTTAACTCAATTTAATATTGACTTCAAATCGTGCTATAAAATTGAATAAACAGAGTTGTACTGAATATATATGCAGGCTGTAATTTTAACAGGTATAGTCGCAGGATTTGTGCATGTAGTTAGTGGCGCTGATCATCTAATTGCAATGGCACCAGCAGCGATTAATAATCCCCAAAAAGCTCTTAAAAATAGTTTCTCATGGGGCTTGGGACATTCTTCAGGAGTCCTCTTGTTAGCTTTTCTAGCGATTTTTATTAAGGATATTACGCCATTAAACAAATTTTCTAGTATTGCCGAATTCCTAGTTGGAATTTCACTTCTAATTGTTGGAGTATTTGCTATAAAAAATTCTTTTCAATTAAGTATCCACTCGCATTCCCATAAGCATGAGAATGGAATTGCCCATCGTCACTTTCACTTTCATGTTAAGGAACAAAAAAATAATAATAAGCACTCACATGCTTTGACTGGTTTAGGCTTGCTACACGGTATAGCTGGAGGTTCACATTTTCTTGCAGTTCTTCCTGCTTTAGCACTACCTTTAACAAGCGCTTGCTTATATTTGATTTCATATTTGATTGGTTCACTCATAAGTATGAATCTTTTTACTTGTTTAATATCTTTTACTACCTTTAAAGCAAGTCAAAAATTTATTAAAAGATTAATAGCTGTAGCAGGAGGGCTTTCCTTTTCTTTGGGATTATTTTGGATTCAAAGAAGTGCTTCTGTTTTTTTGAATTAAAAAATTTTTTAATTTAGGAATAATTAATTTAGAGGTGACAATCCCAATTATTTTTTCGTTATTGATTAATCCAAATTTATTACTATCTTCGCTAAATTCAATATTGTCGCCAATAACCTCAACGTTATTTTGATTTACTGAATTTATCCTTTTTATTAGGTTTTTATTTTTAATTGGATGATTAAAAATAACTATTTGTCGATTTTTAAGTATTGATTTATTCTTTTTATATTTTTTAAAAAATACAATATCACCTTCTTTTAGGTAAGGAAACATCGATTCACCACTAATAATCGCGGTTTTTCTTAAACCTAAAAAAAATAAAATAAAATCAAAAAAACTTTTGAAAATAACTCTGATTAACTAGCTTTTACAAAAGCGTCTGATCTTCCTTTTGAAGCCCAGAAAATACTATGAATCTTTTCTACATAACTCATGAGTTCTTCAGCTTGAGCTAAGTCAATATTAACTTTGCATGCACTGCATAATTTGGCCGCCTTCCAAATGGTTTCATGTAAGTCTGGATAAGTTTCTAAGTGAACTGGTTTAAAGTAATCTGTCCACAAAATTAGAATTTCTTTCTTTGTTTCTTTTGCTTGCTCTTCTTTAACTGCAACATATCTAGAAAATGTATTACTGTATGCAGCCCACTCTGCTGAATCAGTGCTAGAAGGAGCTTCTAATGCAATAAGTTTTTTTGTCATTGATAAAACTGCTTCAGCTGCAACTCTCGTAGATGCTGGGTCGTAAACACCACAAGGACCATCGCAGTGAGCATGGACTGTCATTGGGGATTTTTTATCTAGAAAAGAATTGATGAATTTACTTAACATTTCAAATATTTGGTGTTGTATATATATTACTTGGAGATTAACTAAATTGAAAAGTCTTAGATATTTTTCTTACTTAATTTAATTGACTTTTAATAATTCAACTTCAAATATTAAAGTCGCATTAGCAGGTATTACATTTCCAGCTCCTCTTGATCCGTATCCAAGTTCCGGAGGTATTGTTAATTTTCTTTTGCCTCCAACTTTCATGCCTGCTACACCTTCGTCCCAACCTTTTATTACTCGTCCAGCACCCAAGGGAAAGCTGAATGGAGCTCTGCCGATACTGGTATCAAATTGTGTCCCGTCTTCTAGAGTTCCTGTGTAATTTACAGTAACTGTTTGCCCAGCACTAGCTTCATCTCCTTCCCCGTTTACGATATCTGCAATAATTAGACCACTTTCTGTAGTCCTTGAATTGCTGTCTGATGGTGTTTCTTCTGCCATAGCGAAAAGTATAGGATTTGGATCTGATGGGTCTAGTTCAAATAAATTATTATTTGAGACATTTGATGATTTTGCAACAGGTGTTCTTTGAACTGACTGAGTTTCTGATTCAGCAGCATTAACAACTTGAGGTGAATTAAATTGACTGAAAAGAGTTAATGAAACACAAAAAACAAAAACTGCAAAACTAATAAAGACTTCTTTCACTTAAATTTTGAAAGTTACTAAAACTTAGTCTACAGAATGAAGGTACAATAAATGGGTGATTATAAATTTAATTTCGTAATTTTAGATTGTTAATCCCAACTCAAATTAAAAGTCTAAGACAATATTTTTACCCTTGTTTAGGAGGGATTTTAGGAGGAATTTCAGTTTCAACTCATTTTTGGCTGATTTTTATGCCGATATCATTATTTATTTTATGGAAGGGAAGTGAAAGGAGAATAGCAAATTTTTGTTGGGGTTTTTTCTTTATCTTGATAAGTCATTCTTGGCTTTATGATCTTCATCCATTGACATGGCTTGGGTTTTCATGGCTTACAAGTTTAATTATTGCCATTTTAATATTATTATTTTGCGCTTTTTTGGGTGGGATATTAGTTTATTTATGGGGATTGTTAGTTGAAATTATTCTCTGGAAAGAGGATGTTTTTAAAATGAAAATATTACCTTTAACCGTAAAAGTATTTTTTTTATCTTTGACTTGGGGGATTGGTGAATTGATACTTTCTCAAACACCTTTTTTTTGGATAGGTTTAGGAGAGAGTCTTATCCCAGGTGATATTTATCTTGCTGGTTTAGCAAGATGGATTGGTGCAAGTGGTTTATGCGTATTACAAATATTGATTGGATTTTGGATTTTTTATATTCAAGGTAGATGGGAAAGAAAACTTCACTTTAAAAAAATATTTCTTTTAGGACTTTTGGTTTTTATTTTCTTACATTTATTTGGAGGTTTAACAACCCCAATAAAAAGAAATTATGAATATCCAGTAGCTATTTGGCAAACTAATATACCAACAAGAGAAAAATTAAAAATAAATGATGAATTTATTGAAGAAAAGCTATCTATCGCTCAAAAATATGCTTTATCAAACAAAGCGAAACTTCTTGTTGCTCCTGAAGGAACTCTATCTAATAATTTTTATTTTTCTAAAGGCATTAAGGTTAATACCTTGTCAGGAGGTTTCAGAAATTCAAATAATGAGTTAAGAAGTTCTTTACTCGGATTTCAAATTGGAGATAAATCTTTTACCTCATTTATAGATAAAAATAGACTTGTTCCATTAGGTGAAAAAATACCTAGATTTCTAGATAGTTTTTCAAGAGGATTATCTGCAGTAGGAGGAATTCAACCAGGCTCTGATTCAAGATTTTTTGATCCTAAATTTACACAACCTCTAGCAGTGGCTATTTGTTATGAAATTAGTGATGGATTGAAAATAAGAAAGGCTATTAATAGCGGTGCAAAACTAATAATAACTGCAGCAAATTTAGATCCATATCCAGCTAAGCTTTATAATCAATTCCTATCTTTGGCTAGATTAAGAAGTATTGAAAATAAGAAAAATAATTTACTAGTATCAAATACCGGCCCTTCGGGCTTAGTTCAAGATGATGGAAAAATAATTCAACTTCTAGATTTAAATGTGGAGCAAAATAAAGTAGTTTTCCCTAATTTTTCATCCGACAAGACCTTCTATACAAAATTTGGAGATAAACCTATTTTGTTATTGTTTATATTTTTTATGGGATTAAATTTCTTTTGGAAAATTAATTAATTAATCCGCCACCTAATAAAATTTCTCCTTTATAAAAAACTGCAGCTTGTCCGGGCGTTACCGAACTTTGACTTTCTTCAAAAATTAATTTAAATGTTGTAGTTGGATTATCTAAATTTTTCAAAGGTATTAAAGTTCCTTTTACTGGATGACTTCTATATCTGATTTGTGCTTCTACTTCTATCTCTTGCTTAGGTTCTTCGATTGAAACCCAGTTAACCTCACTAATTATTGCTTCTTTATTAAATAGATCACTTTTATCTGCTACATAAACTATGTTTTTTACCCTGTCTAAACTTTTTACATATAATGGTTCAGGCCAAGCAATGCCCAAACCTTTTCTTTGACCTACTGTAAAGTGCTGAATACCATTGTGCGTTCCAAGGACTTTCCCATTTACATGCACAATTTCTCCTTCTTTGGGTTCAATGTGTTTGTCGATAAATCTCTGCATTGATCCATAATGCTCAACTAAACATAAATCTTGACTTTCTGGTTTTTGAGCAGTTCTAAGGCCTAATCTCAGGGCTTCCTTTCTTGTTTCTTCTTTTTTCATTTCACCAAGAGGAAATTCTAATCTGCTTAGTACTTCTTGTGAAAGAGAATAAAGAAAATAACTTTGGTCTTTGTTTTCGTCAGCACCTCTGAGAAGAAGGAAGTCCTTAAATACAAAGCTCTTGCAATCAAGTGTTTCAGCATAAGATGATTTTTTTATCCTTGCGTAATGTCCGGTCGCAATATGAGTAAAGTCTTTTTTGCTTATTGCGTAATTAAGCATCTCTTCAAACTTCACATTCTTGTTGCACATCGAACATGGAAGTGGAGTGAATCCTTTCTCATAGCTTTCAGTAGTTTTTTTAATTACCTCTCTTTCGAAAATTTCTCTTGAGTCTATTATTTTATGATTAATTCCCAAATCTTCACAAAGGCCAGCAGCATCTACTAATCCTTCAGAACAACAGGAGCCTTGTCCTTTCATTAGCCAAAGAGTTAGTCCCTCAACATTCCAGCCTCTTTCTACAAGAAGAGCAGCTGAAAGGGAACTATCTACGCCACCAGAAAGACCTACAATAATATTTTTCTTCTTTTTAGTTTTATTATTAGAAGAAAAAAAGTTCTCTAATTTTTTATCCTTTTGTGTCTTTAACATGGAAGTTTAAATTTTTGAACAGTACTTCAATTGCTTTGTACTAATTATGAACGAAATTGTATGGCCAACAATTGACTCTAAACATTTAATTGTTGATTCAAAGCAAATGTTGATATTAGAGAAAGAAATGTTTTCTGATGGAATGCCACAAGAAGCATTGATGGAAAAAGCTGGTATCCAAATTAGTAGATGGCTCTTAAAAAAGAAACCTCTTCTCAAGAATGGAATAACTGTTTTTATAGGTCCTGGGCATAATGGCGGGGATGGTGCAGTAATAGCTAGAGAGCTTTTTTTGAAAGGTTTTTATGTTCAGGTATGGTGTCCATTCCCGATAAAAAAAACATTAACAAATAACCACCTTAATTATCTTACATCTATTGGTGTCACAAAATTAGTAGAGCCTCCTGATGCAAATGGGAAAGAGCTTTGGATTGATGCAGTTTTTGGTAATAATCAAACAAGAAAAGTTGATGATAAATTAATTAAACTGTTTAATCAAAAATTTCATAAAAAATCTGGAAAGGTAATAAGTATTGATATTCCAACAGGATTATGTCCTGATAAAGGAGAGCCTTTTTTAGATAACGCAGTAAAGGCAGACTATACCTTGGCCATTGGTCTTTATAAGATTGGGTTGACCCAAGATTCTGCTTTACCTTTTATTGGAGAATTGCACCATATAGATATTGGGATGCCTACTAGTAAACTGTCCAAAGTTGATAAAAAGATTTTTAAGGTTACTTACAAAGATATAAAAAATATTGATTTACCTTCTTTACCAAAAAATTCCAACAAATATCAAAGAGGTAGAACATTACTAATAGCCGGAAGTGAAAAATATCCTGGTGCTGCATACTTAGCATTAAAAGGGGCCATATCAAGTGGAGCAGGCTTTATCTCTGCGGTCCTACCTGGGATAGTTGCTGAATCTATTTGGCAAGTTGCTCCAGAAATAGTTTTAAAAGAAACTATGCAATCTAATCAAAATGGAAATGCATCTTTATTTAGTGCATTAAAGAATATTGATTTAAGTGCGTTTGATTCATTAGCTGTCGGTCCAGGAATAGGAATTGATAATGATGATTGGCAAAAATCAAAAGACTATCTTATGGCTTTTGGAGGATTATTGATCTTGGATGCAGATGCACTTAATAGAATTTCGGAATCTAAGTTAGGGTCAAATTTCTTTTTAGAGAGAAAGTTTAAGACATGGATTACACCACATAGCAAAGAATTTGGAAGATTATTTCCCAATATCAAATATAAGACCAATGTTGAGCTTGTTCGTGATGCGGCAAAAGAATTCAATATTAGTATTTTATTAAAAGGAGCTAACAGCATAGTTGCTGATAATAAAAAAGTATGGCAACTTTTTGGAACCGATTCTCAGACAGCTCGAGCTGGATTGGGTGATCTTTTATCTGGTTTTGTAGCTGGTAGTTCTGCGATTGATTTAACCTTGTGTAGAAATATATCAACAGATTTTTTTGCTAAATATGTACTTTTGCATTCATTTGCTGCATCAAAGTGCAAAAGTGGGTCAAATGCTTCTGCTATTGGTGATGAACTGACAAAATTAATGAGAAATATAAAAACGAGACAAATATCTTGAAAGAAACAATTTAAGAGAGTTATTTATAGTTTTAAACACATAAGTGTACAAATATTACTTGAAATCTGAAGCGCGCATTAAATATTTGGCCATTTCTCTAAAAGTGTAGGAAAGTTTTACTACCTAAAAGGTCAAAAAATGGTTTCTTCATTACCAACTCAATCAGAACAACCAAAAAGGAGGAGTAATGATCCAATAAGTTGGTATTTGCAGAATATTGGTAGAGTTCCCTTATTAACACCTGCCGAGGAGATTGAATTGGGTAATCAAGTCCAGAAGATGATGATTCTTACAGAAGATGGACAATTAAATGAAAAGATTAATGATTTTACAACTCAGCAAAAAAGAACTATAAAAATTGGTCGAAGAGCTAAAGAAAGAATGATGAAAGCTAATTTAAGATTAGTTGTCAGTGTGGCAAAAAAATATCAAGGCAAAGGATTGGAATTACTAGATTTAGTTCAAGAAGGTTCTCTTGGGTTAGAGAGGGCTGTTGAAAAATTTGATCCGACAAGAGGATATAAGTTTTCTACTTATGCTTTTTGGTGGATTAGACAGAGTATGACAAGAGCAATTGCCTGTCAATCAAGAACAATCCGTTTACCTGTTCACTTAAGTGAAAGGTTAGCTTCTATTAGAAAAGTTAGTAGAGATTTGGCTCATAAACTTGGTGCTATGCCCAGCAGGATTGAAATTGCAGAGGCGATGGAAATTGATGTAGAAGAATTGGATTCAGTTTTGAGACAAGCCTTATCGACAAGTAGTTTAGATGCTCCAGTAAATGGTGATGATGGCAGGAGCTTTTTAGGTGATTTGATTGCAGATAGTAATAATGAAGAACCTTTAGATCAAGTTGAACAAAAAATGCATCAAGAGCAACTTGGTAAGTGGTTAAGTCATTTAAGCGAGCAAGAACAACATGTTCTCAAACTAAGGTTTGGACTTGATGCAAATGAGAGACATACGCTTGCAGAAATTGGAAGATTATTAGAAGTTTCTAGAGAAAGAGTAAGACAAGTTGAACTTAAGGCACTAAGAAAACTAAGAAATTTAACCCGAAAATTACCTAGTGGTATTTAATCTAATCTTCTGCCCAAATATATTTGGTTAATTCTTCTGAAGGGGGTTCGGGAGCTTCAATAGCATTTTTAACTGACTCCGATATCTCTGCATCAATTTTCTTTTCAATAATTTTTAATTCTTCTTCCGTTGCGAATTTACCGTCAATAATTTCTTTGGCTAATTTCTTAATAGGATCTCTTTTTCCCCAAAACTCCTTCTCTTTTTCAGACCTTAATTCATCTGGATCTGCAAGAGAATGCCCTCTGTATCTATAAGTTAAACATTCTAAAAGTGTGGGGCCTTCTCCTGCCCTAGCGCGCTCAATTGCTCTTTGTGCTGCCCCTCTTACTGCTAATACATCCATTCCATCAACTTCCTCGCCGTGCATACCAAAAGCAGACGCTTTTCTCCAGATTTCAGGATTACTAGTAGCTCTATCGTGAGCCATACCAATAGCCCATTTATTATTTTCAACAACAAAAATTATGGGTAATTTCCATAACTGGGCCATATTTAAACATTCAAAAAACTGCCCATTATTGCAAGTCCCATCCCCAAAGAATGCTGCAGTTACTGCATCACTATTACTATTACCAGTAACTTCCTTTTTGTATTTACTTGAAAAGGCTGCCCCTAAGGCAACTGGAATTCCCTCTCCAATAAATGCATATCCTCCGAGTAGGTGATGCTCTCTTGAAAATAAGTGCATGGATCCACCTCGGCCTTTGCTACAACCAGTGGATTTACCAAAAAGTTCACTCATTACTTCAAATGAGGGAACACCCGCACTTAGTGCATGAACATGATCGCGATAGGTACTACAAAACCAATCATGTTTCTTTTTCATGGCGCCAATTACTCCCGTGCTTATAGCCTCTTGACCGTTATATAAATGAACGAAACCAAACATTTTTCCCCTGTAATACATTTCTGCACACTTATCTTCAAACCTACGACCAAGCGTCATGTCTTCATAAAGAAATAATCCGGTTTCTCGATCTAATTCGGCTTTTTTTATGTCTTGAAGATTTGAGATTCTCTCTACGTGTGTTTCCAAGAAAAATACCTTAATGAAGTTTTGATTTGTTAACATTCTAAGCCGTGAAGGGCGATTTTCATGATTTTTTTTAATAACTCTGTAAGACCTTGTGAAAAAAATTTTTAACTTGATAAAATTTGTCTAAGAATTTTCAATAGGATATTTGTTTGGAACTTCCTTTAGACCATTTTCGTTTAATTGGCGTAAGCCCCTCTGCAACTTCTGAGGAAATATTAAGGGCGTTTCAATTGCGGTTAGATAAAACACCCGATGAAGGTTTTACTTATGAAGTTTTAACCCAAAGATCTGAGTTGCTTCGCCTCACTGCCGATCTACTTACAGATCCAGAAAGCAGAAGAGAGTACGAAAATTTGTTATTAAATGGGAATTCTGGATTGGATTTTTCCTCAAATAGAGAAGTAGCAGGATTAATACTTCTTTGGGAATCGGGTTCACCAAAAGAAGCGTTTAAAATCACGAGAAAAGCATTGCAGCCCCCACAAACTCCAGCTTTAGGAAGTAGTAGAGAAGCTGATTTAACATTATTGGCTGCTTTAACAGCTAGAGATTCTGCAATTCAAGAACAACAGCTTAGATCCTATTCAAACGCGGCAGACTTTTTACATGAAGGTATACAACTTCTACAAAGAATGGGAAAGCTTGGAGACATAAGAAAAGAACTTGAAGAAGACTTGGTTGCTTTGCTTCCTTACAGAATCCTAGATCTACTTAGTAGGGATCTAAATGATCAAGAGTCTCATAAAAAAGGCTTAAGTATGTTGGAAAATTTAATAATCAAAAGAGGTGGTTTGGAAGGTAATAATAAATCTGAATATAAAGATTATTTAAATCAGCAAGAGTTTGAAGCTTTTTTTCAACAAATTAAGCCATTTTTGACAGTGCAAGAACAGATTGATTTGTTTCTTGAATTACAAAAAAGAGGATCATTAGAAGCAGGATTTTTAGCGTTTCTATCCTTAACAGCTATTGGTTTCTCTAGAAGAAAGCCGGAAAAATTATTTGAAGCGAGGAGAATTTTAAAGAAACTAAATTTATCAGGTCTTGATTCAATGCCTCTAGTTGGTTGTTTAGATTTGCTTTTAGCTGATATTGACCAAGCCTCTGCAAGGTTTTCAAGTAGTTCTGATGAAAATTTACGAGATTGGCTTAATAATTATCCTGGAAATAAGTTAGAAGCGATATGTATTTTCTGTAAAAATTGGTTAGAGAATGATGTTTTAGTTGGGTATAGAGACATTGACTCAAAAGAGGTGGATTTAGATTCTTGGTTTGAAGATAGGGAAATTCAAGAATTTATTGAAAAATTAGAAAAGAAATCAAATAAAATTGTAATTAGATCAAATCTTCAGAACCAACAAATTGAGAAGGAGTCTTCTATACAAACGGCTGAAGATTTTGATAATTTAACAGGTAATATTGAGGACAAAAGGTTACCTTAGCCAGGTGGTATAAAACAAGTTTATGAAAAGCTTGAGAGCAAGGAAAACGAATTCAATGAGGAATACTTTAAGAAAAAACCAATAGAGTTTTATAATTTTTTAATTGAAAAAATTGCTGAATTAAAGTTTAGTTTTGGGGAATTCTTAAAGGATAAAGAGATAATTAATCGGTCGCCTTATTTAATTTATATCTATGCGTTTTTGATCTTATTTGCATTTGGTATTGGTATTGGATTTTTAAGAAATAATTTTAAAAAATCAATTCAGGACGAATCTATTGCTGAAAAACCTTTAATTGCCTTAGATAAAAATCAAAAGATTAGTGAGAAAGATATTATTCAAGAAATAAAAAAAAATCCTTCAAGTAAATTGAATTCTATTTCTGAGAAATCTACTTCAATTATTTCCTATGAATTCAAAGAACTTAATACCCCTTCACCTTCTTTGGAAGATATAAGGAATTTAATTAATGGATGGCTTCTAAGTAAAAGTAATTACTTAGCGGGAAAGAGTGAAATTAATCTTTCTAGGATTGTTAGTAAAGGTTTGATTGATCGAACAATCGAAGAAAGACAGAACGATATCAAGAAGGGAATTTATAAAGAAATTAATTCCCAAATTCTTAAGATAGATCTGGAATCACAAACTTCATCTCGGATAGTTGTTTTAGTTGAATTAAATTATTCTGAGAGAATAGTAAAGAATTCTGGAGAATTTGTTAATGAAACATCATTGACTCCCCTTAAAGTTAAATATATTTTTGGTTTTTCAAATAAATCATGGAAATTGGTTGATTTCGTGAGTGGCTTGTAATTACAAACTTCAAGATCATCTATAATAATTAAAATTACTTTTTAATAATGTTTGATGAACTCTCATCACGCTTTGAAGACGCAGTAAAGGGTTTAAGAGGCGAAGCAAAAATTAGTGAAAATAATATTAACGATGCCTTGAAGGAGGTAAAAAGAGCACTCCTTGATGCAGATGTTAGTTTGTCTGTAGTAAAAGAGTTTATATCAGATGTCAAAGATAAAGCTATTGGAGAAGAAGTAGTTAGGGGTGTAAACCCAGGTCAAAAATTTATAGAAGTTGTAAATAAAGAATTGATTAACATTATGGGGAATGAAAATTCTCCATTAAACGAAAATGAAAATAGTCCCACAGTTATTTTAATGGCTGGACTTCAGGGGGCGGGTAAAACAACTGCAACAGGAAAATTAGGCCTTTATTTGAAGGAAAAAGATAAAAAAGTTCTTTTGGTTGCTGCAGATATTTATCGACCAGCAGCTGTAGAGCAGCTTAAAACATTGGGAAGTCAATATGAATTGGAAGTTTTTTCAGCTAAAGAAAAAAATAGTAAACCAGAAGAAATAGCAAAGGAAGCATTGAATTTTGCTAGTGAAAATGATTTTAATTCGATAATTATTGATACCGCAGGAAGACTGCAAATTGATGATTCCATGATGAGTGAAATGGTTCGAATAAAAGAAGTTTCTAATCCTGATGAAGTTTTGCTTGTTGTTGATTCTATGATTGGGCAAGAAGCTGCTGACTTGACAAAGTCATTTCATGAAAAAGTAGGAATTTCAGGAGCGATATTAACTAAGTTGGATGGAGACTCAAGAGGCGGAGCTGCTTTATCAATAAGAAAAATAAGTGGTAAACCAATCAAATTTATAGGTGTAGGTGAAAAAATAGAGGCATTGCAACCATTTCATCCAGAGAGAATGGCTAGCAGAATTTTAGGCATGGGCGATGTATTGACACTTGTTGAAAAAGCCCAAAAAGAAGTTGAACTTGCTGATGCAGAAGCGATGCAAAAGAAACTTCAAGAAGCGACTTTTGATTTTAATGATTTTGTTAAGCAAATGAGATTAATTAAAAGGATGGGATCACTTGGTGGATTGATTAAATTGATTCCTGGAATGAATAAAATCGATGATGGGATGATAAAAGATGGAGAAGATCAACTTAAGAAAATAGAATCTATGATCTCTTCAATGACTCTTGAGGAGAAACAAAAACCTGAGGTTCTTGCTGCTCAGCCTTCAAGAAGACAAAGAATTGCTCAGGGTAGTGGTTATGAAGCAAAAGATGTAGATAAAGTATTAGCTGATTTTCAAAGAATGAGAGGTTTTATGAAACAAATGTCTAACGGAGGGATGCCAGGAATGGGAGGGATGCCAGGAATGGGAGGGATGCCAGGAATGG
>OAPF01000008.1_pt1 | contig 24450 bp, 28 predicted proteins | sample 1516271 | NCBI WGS metagenome assembly OAPF01 (sample SAMEA3275584, study PRJEB22092) | marine metagenome | biome: ENVO:00000447; feature: ENVO:00002042; material: ENVO:00002010 | collected 2014-06-24T21:38:00+00 | depth 0 m
TCATCTTCAGATTTTTTACTTAATAACTTTGCTTTTTCAAGAAGTTCTTTTCCTTCTAGCATTATTTGACAAATTCATAATTATATATTCTTACTAAAAAGGAGAACAGTGGCAATATAAATTAATAAAAAATATATTTAATTTTTGAAATTTAGTTTTTTATAAAAGATACAAAATAATAAATAAAACAACCCATATTCCATCTACAAAATGCCAGTACAATTCAACAGCTTCCAATGGGAACATATTTTGACTAGTTAATCTTCCGCCATTGATTCTCGATTGCCAAGCAATAATTAAAATCATTAAAGTGCCTAAAGTGACATGTAATCCATGAAAACCAGTAAGAGCATAAAAAGTACTTGCAAATAAATTATCGGTTAATCCAAAAGGTAAATGAAAATATTCAAATAATTGACATATTAAAAATATAATTCCAAGAAAAGCAGTAAAAAATAACCATTTTTGGGAATCAGAGTTTTTATCTTTTAAAAGTGCTTTGCCTGCTTTATGGAAAGTTGCACTACTAACAAGTAACAAAATTGTATTGAGTGTAGGTATTGGTAGTTCTAATTCATAAATAGCACCATCAGGTAATGGATTTACTGCTTTATAAGTTAAATAAGCAGCAAAGAATCCAGCAAAAGTCATTCCGTCCGCAATTAGGAAAGTTATAAGACCAAACATTCTGAAGTCTTCATGTGTTTCATTAACTTCAGAATTATTTTTTTGAATTTCTTTTGAGCTATCTAGAGTTGTCATATGTTTTTATTTTTGTTCAGAAATTTCTTTACCATAACCATAAGGTTCTTCAACTAATGGAGCTTCTCCTTCCCAATTTTCAACTGGAGGTGGAGAAGATGTTAACCATTCAGGTGTAAGAGCATTCCAAGGGTTATCTCCAGCATTTTTTCCATTTCTCACACTAAGAAATACGTTAATTAAGAAAGGAATTGTACTTATAGCCATCAAAAGAGCCCCAAGGCTACTAATTTGATTAACGAACTGGAATTGAGGATCATATTCTGCAACTCTTCTTGGCATTCCATTTAAACCAAGCCAATGTTGAGGAGCAAAGCACAAGTTAAATCCAATAAAGGTAATGATAAAATGTAAAATTCCTAATTTTTCATTGAGCATTTTTCCAGTTACTTTGGGGAACCAATGATAAATTGAAGAGAAAATAATAAAAACAGTCCCTCCATAAACTATGTAATGAAAATGGGCTACAACGAAATAGGTATCATGTACGTGAATATCGAAAGGTACCTGTGCCAAAGCAACTCCTGTAATACCTCCAAAAACAAAATTTATAATAAATCCGCAAGAGAATAACATTGCACTATTGATGGAAATTTTACCTCCCCATAATGTTGCAACCCAATTGAAAAATTTTATACCTGTTGGAACAGCAATAAATGCTGTGGCAATAGTAAAGAACAATCTCATCCAAGGGGGCGTTCCACTCGTAAACATGTGATGCGCCCAAACAACTAAACCTAAAACTACTATCCCCATTATTGAAAAAACCATTGTTGTATATCCAAAAAGTGGTTTTCTAGCATGTACAGGAAGTATTTCACTAACTAAACCAAAGGCAGGAAGGACCATAATGTATACAGCTGGATGAGAATAAAACCAAAATAAATGCTGATAAACTACGACATTGCCACCTAAAACAGGATTGAAAAAACCTGTATTAGCGATGATATCGAAGCTAAGTAGAATTAAAGTGCCTGCTAAAACAGGAGTTGACAAAACAACTAATAGACTTGTTCCAAGCATTGCCCAACAATACATTGGCAATTGCATAAGTTTTAATCCTGGCCTTCTTAGTTTGATAATGGTCGCGATAAAGTTTATTCCACCAAATATAGAACTGCCTCCAAGTAATAGAACGCTCAGAATCCAAATAATTTGTCCCGATTGAGGAGTAGTTATGCTCAAAGGTGGATAAGCCGTCCATCCAGCCTGAGCAGCACCCTCAACAAAATAGCTTGCTACCAGCATCAAACCTGAAGGAGGAATTAACCAAAAAGCTACGGCATTTAATCTTGGGAATGCCATATCTCTCGCACCTACATAAAATGGAATTAAATAATTTCCAAAAGCACCGTTAACTACAGGCACTATCCAAAGGAATATCATTATTGTTCCGTGTAAAGTTAAAACTTGGTTATAAACATCTCTTGGCATAAAATCAGACATTGGACTAGCTAGTTCAATTCTTATAGCGCTCGCTAAGGTTCCTCCTATTAAATAGAAAAGAAAACCGCAGACTAAGTATTGTATCCCAATTACTTTATGATCAAGGCTAAAACTAAAGTATCTAAGCCAGCCTTTAGGTTGAAGGCTTTCATTATTAGTTTTTTGTGGATCAATTGATATTGTCATAAATTTACCTCTGGTTTTTTATTTTTGTTAAACCATTCGTTGTAATCAGATTCTTCTTCAACAATTATGGAGGCTCTCATTCCTCCATGATATGGGCCACATAATTCTGCGCAAATTATCGGATATTTTCCTACTTTTGTAGGAGTGAAATTTAGAATAGTCGGTTGTCCAGGAATAATATCCTGTTTAATTCTGAACTCTGGTACCCAAAAAGCATGAATCACATCTTTGGATTCCATTTTCATTGATACTTTTTGATCAACAGGAACGTGTAGTTCTCCTGATATGAAATTGCCCTTGGGATAATTGAATAGAAATGCAAATTGCATAGCTGAAACTTCAATTGATAAATTATTTATTGCTATTTCATTATCAGAAGTTTGACTTATTCCAGCCCATATTTTTTCAGTATTAGAACTCATCATTTCGTGGTTATGATTTAGTTCTTTCATCCCTCCCATTCGATCGTAGATGTTGTAGCTATATAAACCTATTAATAAAACAATTATTGAAGGGATAATTGTCCATACAATTTCTAAGCTTAAATTTCCCTCTAAAGCTATACCATCGCCTATCTGATCATTTCTTTTCCTAAACTTAAATAAGCTATAAATAACAGCTATTGTCATTCCTATAAAAATAATTAATCCAATGATGAAAAGAATTTTAAAAAGTTCATCGTAAATTGGTGCATTAATACTTGCTTCCGCTGGGAGCAAATTTACATTAAAACCAATCCAAAAAGATATAGCAAAAACGAGGGAAATAATTAGTATTAAATAAATGTTTTTATTTAACAATTGATCTCTAAAAACTTGTATTTATATCCTCAACATATTCAATTTTTTTAATCTTGCATCCTTTGTTAAAAGAAAATCATTTAAATTCACAACTTCTTAAGATTTATGAAATAAAAGGCGTATTATTAATAACTTTTTAGGGTTAATTGTCAGGGAAAAAAGATTAAATTAGTAATTTTTTTTTTAAATTAAACATATTAATTTTTAATTAATGTTTGGTTTTTGAATCTAATTTATTATGCAAAATAATAGGTTTTATCCATTTGATTAATAACCAATTATATAAATCAAAATATCTGACAATTTTTAAAAGGTTGGGAAGTCATAGTGTATTTGCACTTATCGCACTAATCGTAATTGGAGGTGCTACGAGAGTCATGGAGGCGGGACTTGCCTGTCCAGATTGGCCATTATGTTATGGATCTTTTTTGCCTTTTAATCATATGAACCTAAGAGTATTTCTAGAGTGGTTTCATCGTCTAGATGCTTTTCTGGTTGGAATATTAATTCTTTTTAAATTTGCCCTTTCAATTATTTGGAAAAATGAAATTCCAAATTGGTTACCTAAAACTTATTCATTATTACTTTTTCTCGTTATTGTCCAAGGATCTTTTGGAGCTTTAACAGTAATAAACCTGCTTGATTCATATACTGTTACTGGCCATCTTTTAATAGCTTTTCTACTTCTCATTACAACAATTTCAATAAATCAAAATTTAGAAAATGACGACATAGAAGAGCCATTAATTTGGTGGAGATTATTATTGTTTGTTCCTCTTTTACTTACTCTGATTCAATCTTTTATTGGAGTAAGGCTTTCATCAACCTGGTCAGCACATATTTGCTTATCTTTTAATAAACAATGTCTAATTCTAAATACTCATAAATTATTTGCTTTTCCAATTGCTTTTTCAATTCTATTGATTATTGCTACTGCAATTTATAAGAGAAGTTTGCTTAATGAAAATTGGAAATATCTCACAACACTTATTTTTCTCTTGTTTTCCCAAATTACTTTGGGTGTTTTAAGTCTTAAAACAAATTTGAATGAACCTATTTTTATTATCGGTCATCAACTTAACGCCTCTTTATTTATTGCGATATTAACAACATTAATTTTTAGAAATCCTTTTACCAAAAAAGGTCTAAACCACTCCCTTAATCCCCAAACGGTCGGTATCAACTCATGAACAGTAGTAACTTAGAAAACTTGAACTATAAATCTTCAATTAGGGATGAAGTTGTACCTTCAAGAAAAAGATTAACTTTGCCGCCTTGGCTTGAAGTAGCAAAACCTAGATTAATCCCACTTTTACTGGCCACAACTTTGGGAGGAATGGCTTTAACAGAAGAATGGCCTTTGTCTTCACCGAAACTTATCTGTACTTTAGGAGGCGGAGCTTTGGCAGCAGCAGCAGCAGGAGCTCTTAATTGCTTGTGGGAAATGGAATTAGATAAAAGGATGACAAGAACTAGCAAAAGAGCCTTGCCAGCAGGAAAGTTGTCATCTGAGACTGTATTTTTAGCCGCCGTATCATGTACTTTGGCAGCTTCGATGCTTTTAGTAAGTGGTGTAAATTATTTGGCTGCGGGATTAACTCTTCTTGGTTTATTTAGCTACGTAATTTTATATACAGTTATTTTGAAACCTCGTACAACAAAAAATATTGTTTTCGGAGGAGTTGCTGGTGCGATACCACCCTTAGTTGGAGCGTCTGCTGCCACAGGGCATGTAGGTCTTAGTGGTTGGTGGTTGTTTGGTTTAGTAATGTTATGGACCCCAGCTCATTTTTGGGCACTTGCAATTTTGTTGAAGGATGATTACGCATCTGTTGGTATTCCTATGCTCCCTTCTGTTAAAGGATCTGTTTTTACTGCTAAAGCGATTTCTCGTTACGGATGGGCAACAGTTTTAATGAGTATTATGGGAGTCTTTGCTTTACCTGAAGGGGGTCTCTTATACGGAATTATGTTATTGCCATTTAATGGAAGACTTTTGCAATTAATAAATGAATTAAAGAAATCTCCTGATGATCTTTCAAGAGCAAAGTCTCTTTTTAGGTGGTCTATTCTCTACATGTTTGGCATTTGTCTTTTGTTATTAATTTCCAGAACCCAACTATCCGTAGAATTTGAGCAGCAATCTATGCAAATATTTTTATCTATAGTATCCCTGCTTAGTAATTAAATTAGATGTAAAATGTTTTTTAAGTAAATAGTAAGTTTGATGAATTATATAAAAGTTAAAGGGCTCTCAAAATCTTATTCAGATATCAATGCATTAAAAAATTTATCGATGGAAATTGAAGCTGGCACATTATTCGGAATACTAGGTCCAAATGGTGCTGGCAAATCAACACTAATAAAAATACTCGCTACTTTAATAGAGCCTGATAGTGGAGAAGTTTTTATAAATAATATTAATCTGATAAAAAATTCAAGGAAAATTAGAGAATTAATTGGTTATGTTGCCCAAGACATTGCACTTGATAAAATATTAACTGGACGAGAGCTTTTGGATTTTCAATCAGATTTATATCACATCAACAAAAACAAAAAATTTGAAAGGATAAAGAAATTAATAGATCAATTAGAAATGAATGATTGGATTGATCGTAAGTGCGGAACTTATTCAGGGGGAATGAAAAGAAGAATAGATCTGGCAGCTGGACTTTTACATTTGCCCCAAGTATTAATTTTGGATGAACCTACAGTTGGTTTAGATATTGAAAGTAGAAATATTATATGGCAACTTTTGAAAGATTTGAGAAATAATGGAATGACCATTATTTTAAGCAGTCACTATCTTGATGAAATAGATAAATTGGCAGACAGATTAGTGATAATTGATGATGGAAGAGTTATAGCAAAAGGGACTCCTGCAGAGCTCAAAAATAAATTAGGAGGAGATAGAGTAACTTTGAAAGTAAGAGAATTTAGTAATCAGGAAGAAGCAAAAAATATATGTCAAATTTTATCTTCAATAGATGGAATTAGTCAGATTATCATAAATGAAGCTCAAGGTTTCTCGATAAATTTTGTAGCAGATAAGGAAAAAGATTTACTTACGAAGCTAAAAGTGGAATTGGCCTTCTCAAAGTTTGAAATTTTTTCTCTTACCCAAAGTCAGCCAAGCTTGGATGATGTATATCTTCAGGCAACTGGGAAAACATTATTGGATGCCGAAATTTCTATGGCAGGGAAAAGAGACCTTAAAAAAGAATCAAAGCAATCCATGCGATAAAAAAACTTTTGGTTAACTAACTATAATGGAAACTAATTACTGCTAATTATGGAATTACAACAGTATAATTTATTTTTTTTATATCAAGAAACATTTGCCTTAACAAAGAGATTATTTATTCAATTAAAAAGAAGACCATCAACTCTTTTAGCAGGAATATTACAACCAATAATTTGGCTTTTTTTATTTGGGGCATTATTCTCTAAAGCTCCTGAAGGTTTTTTACCAGGAGTTGATTCTTATGGGAATTTTTTAGGAGCAGGACTTATTGTTTTTACTGCTTTTAGCGGAGCCCTAAACTCTGGTCTTCCTTTAATGTTTGATAGAGAGTTTGGATTTCTTAATAGATTACTTGTGGCTCCTTTAACCAGTAGATTATCCATAGTTTTATCTTCTTTTTTTTACATAACAATCTTGAGCTTTGTTCAGAGTATTGTAATAATGGTTGTTTCATACATTTTGGGTTATGGATGGCCCAACTTATATGGTTTAGGAATTGTATTTACAACACTAATTTTATTAGTTCTTTTTGTGACATCAATAAGTTTATGTTTAGCGTTTGTTTTGCCGGGACATATTGAATTAATCGCTCTTATATTCGTAATAAATTTACCTCTTCTATTTGCGAGTACTGCTTTAGCTCCAATCTCTTTTATGCCAAATTGGCTGGGATGGTTAGCTTCATTAAATCCATTAACTTTTGCTATTGAACCTATTAGGACTGCCTATACACAAACTATGGATTTAGAATTAGTGGCTTTACATGCCCCATATGGTGATTTAACTTGTAAGAGTTGTATCTCAATTTTATTTTCTTTAACAGTTTTTTCCTTGATTATTATAAGGCCTCTGTTAAATAGAAAGTTAAATTAGAAATTTTATGCTTTTAAAAAATCATTTAATAGAAGTTTTTAAACAAGCCTCTTTAGAAAATAATTTTTTGCTTAAAGAAAATGTTGTTCTTAAGTGGGTCCATAGATTTGGGATTGATTCATTAAATGATTTATTAATCCATAGTTCACTACAAAAAGAAAATCAAGAACAGATATCTTTAATTGATGAAGTGCATGAAGAAAATCAAGAACAAATTAAGCTTGAATTATCAAAAACTTTTGAAAATATTGAAGAAACAAAGTGGGAATCAAATGGCCTGGAAACTGCCGGCAGCAATGAAATATCTAGCAAAAATCAAAATTCTAATAAAATAAATCAATTTACTGAAACCCCAAAATTACCCCTACCTTATATTAAAAATTTAAGAAAGTGGATTAACAACGATAAAAAAGCTAGTTAGCTTTTACATCATACCTGGCATTCCCATGCCACCCATACCTGGCATTCCCATGCCACCCATACCTGGCATTCCCATGCCACCCATTCCTCCCATTGGATCTCCACCTGGTCCTCCAGGGGCTGCGGCTTCAGGCTCTGGAATGTCGGCCATCGCAACTTCTGTTGTGAGGAGCATAGCTGCAATAGATACTGAATCTTGAAGAGCTAATCTTATTACTTTGGTTGGATCTAATATTCCTGAATCTTTTAAATCCTCATATTTTCCTGAATTAGCATTAAAGCCTTTGTTAAGTCTTTTAATTTCAGCGACAACTACATCACCATTAAAACCAGCATTTTTTGCTATTTGTTTGGTAGGTTCCAAAAGGGCTTCTTTAACTATATTTATCCCTGTTCTTAAATCATCTGAAGATGTTTCACTTAAATTTAAAAGGTCATCTGATATTTCAATTAAAGTTTGTCCTCCTCCAGAAACAACACCCTCTTCAATAGCAGCTTTCGTAGCATTAAGGGAATCTTCGATTCTCAACTTTTTATACTTCATCTCTGTTTCTGTAGCAGCTCCTACTTTGATAAGAGCTACTCCTCCGGCTAGTTTGGCTATCCTTTCATTGATTTTATCCTGATCATACTCAGATTCAGTTATATTAACTTCTCTCTTTAATTTCTCTACTCGCGCTTTAACTAAATCTTTAGTGTCTTCGAAGGCAACAATTGTAGTTTTATCCTTTGTGATAGTTATTTTTTTTGCTTTGCCTAAATCATTAATCGATACTTTATCAAGTGTCATCGATTTATCTTCGCTAATTAACTTAGCCCCTGTAAGAATTGCAATATCTTCAAGGGCAGCTTTTCTTCTCTCACCAAATAACGGAGCTCTTACGGAAGCTACATTTAAAACCCCACTATTCTTATTTAAAACCAGAGTAGTTAAAGCCTCTCCTTCGATATCTTCAGCAAGAATTAGAAAAGGTGAGCCTGACTTCTGAATTTCTTCAAGTATTGGAACTAGATCAACTAAAGTTGAGATTTTTTGATCAGTTATTAATATTTTAGGGTTTTCAAGTTCACAAACTTGTCTTTCTTGGTCTGTTACGAAATATGGAGAACTATAACCTCTATCAAAAGACATTCCTTCAGTTATATCTAATTCTGTTTCTAGTGATTGAGATTCTTCGACAGTTATTACACCATCTGAAGTAACAATATCCATTGCTTTCGAAATTATAGATCCAATTTCTTCATCACCTCCAGCACTAACTGTTGCAACTTTTTGGATATCAGAACCACTTAATGAAATACTTTTGGAACTTAATTTTTCTAAAACAAAAGCTAGGCCTACCTCCATACCTTTTTTTAACTCCATAGGACTGGCACCAGAAGCAATATTTTTTAATCCCTCTTGAACCATCTTCTGAGTCAAAATAGTTGCTGTTGTTGTTCCATCACCAGCACTCTCTTTTGTCTTGGATGCAACTTGTTCTATTAATTTCGCACCTAAATTAGAAATAGGGTTTTCAATCTCGATCTCTTTAGCAACTGTAGATCCATCTCTTACTATATCTGGCGAACCAAATTTCTTTTCTATTACAACGTTTTTTGCTTTTGGCCCAATAGTAACCTTTACTGCATTAGCTACGAAATTTACACCTTTTTCTAGCGCTTCTCTTGATTCATTAGAAAAACTTAACTGTTTAGCCATGTTTACTCGATCTTTAGTCTTATTCTAATCTCCCATAGAATCATTTTTAAGGGATATTTAATTAAGTGGGGAAAGCCGAATTTCTTTTAATAGGACATACAAATTAACTCAAATAAGAGTATCTTTAAGTTATGGAAGAAACAAATAATCTTATTTTTACTCTTACCGCAATCCTCGCGATTGCTATGACACTAATATACTTTCCTTTAAGATTTTTCTTGACATTAACTGCTAGAAGTCGAAGACTAAAACTTTTACAAAAAATTAGAAGGTTGAGAGATGAATTAGGCCAGCCTTATGAAAGTACATAACTAAATACTCATACCCCCGTCTATACTGATTGTTTGCCCTGTAATGTAACTTCCTGCATTACTTGAAACTAAGAATGACACTAAGTTTGCAATTTGAGTACAACTTCCTAATTTCCCTAAAGGAATAACTTTAAGAATCTCTTCAGTATTAAGTTTTTCAGTCATCTCTGTTTCTATAAAACCTGGAGCTATTGCATTTACGTTTATACCTCTTGAAGCAAATTCTTTAGCGCAAGTTTTGGTGAATCCAATAACTCCAGCTTTGGCTGCAGAATAATTTGCTTGACCGGGATTACCAATTATTCCAACAACAGATGAAATATTTACGATACTACCACTTCTTTTTTTCATCATAAATTTTGAAGCATATTTTGTACAAAGAAAAACTCCTTTTAAGTTTGTATTTAATACATCATCCCATTGTTCCGATTTCATTCTCATCAATAGTCCATCTCTAGTAATACCAGCATTGTTAATAAGAATATCAATGGAACCATTAATTTTTATGATTTCTTCAAAAGCTGAACTGACAGAATCCTCTCTTGATACATCAAATTTTAATTTATGAGCTTTACCTCCCGAATTTTTTATTGAATTTACAACTTCTTCAGCTTTTTCATCAGAAGAAGAGTAATTAATAAAAACTTCTGCTCCTAAGCGGCTTAGTTCTAAAGCAATTTCTTTACCAATTCCTCTGCTAGCTCCAGTGATTAAAGCAACTTTGCCTGATAATGAATCTGTATTGGACATTATGAAATTTTATAATTTTCAATCGTAGTACTATTTGTGTAAAGATATTGCTTTTATTTATAATTGTCTAGAAAATATTAAGACCTTCTATTGTGCACTTTTTAATACCAGCTGCAGGGAGCGGTAGCAGAATGAAAGCTGGAAAAAATAAATTACTTATTGATTTAGAGGGAGAGTCTTTGATTTATTGGACACTTAAATCTGTATTTTCTGCAAGCTCAACAAATTGGGTTGGAATAATTGGGCAACCGAAAGATAAAAATTTATTATTAAATTCAGCAAAGGATTTTGCCCATAAAGTTCATTGGATTAATGGTGGTGACACCAGACAACAGTCAGTTTTTAATGGTTTAAAAGCGTTACCAAAAGATGCTGAAAAAGTTTTAATACATGATGGTGCTAGATGTCTAATTAATCCTGAATTGATAGACCTTTGTGCCAAGCAATTAGATGAAAATGAAGCTGTAATTTTGGCTACTAAGGTAACTGACACAATAAAGATTGTTGATAATGAAGGTTTTATTAAAGAAACACCAGATAGAAATTATTTATGGGCAGCGCAAACTCCTCAGGGCTTTTTAGTAGATAGATTAAAAAAAGCTCATAAGATGGCAATTGATAAAAACTGGAAAGTCACAGATGATGCCTCACTATTCGAAATGCTTAATTGGAAAGTGAAGATTATTGAAGGAACTTATTCAAATATAAAAATTACATCCCCTATAGATTTGAAAATAGCAAAACTTTTTGTGAAGAACTCCTAGTTAAAAAGGTGTATCGATACTAAGAATGCCATCATCACCATTTAAGGTGGCTTCGTATCCTAAAGGAATGCAAGCATTTCCCGATATGTGGCCTATTGGGAGGTCAAAAAGAATAGGAAAATCAAACTCTTGGAGTCTTTCAATAATGCAGTTTTTTAGTAAATCTTTCCATTCAAGGTCGCAGGAATCATTAGAAAAACTTCCGAATCCAATACCAGCAATTTCAGTAAGTGTTTTAGTCATTCTGAGGTAAGTCAACATGCGATCAATTTTATAAATATCTTCATTAATATCTTCAAAAATTATTATTTTCCCTTTGCAATCTGGAAAGTGATTAGTACCAATTAAAAAAGTAGCAATAGTTAAGTTAGAAACGATAATTTCTCCTTTAGCTTTCCCACCTCTTAAAGGAATTCCTCTTATGTCCTCAACATATCCCTCAAAAAGTAAATTTCTTAATCTCTCAAGACTCCACTCTGGCTCTTTGAAAAGGCCAGTAACCATTGGCCCATGAATAGAACCTATAAATCCTTGAGAATATTTAGATAGTAATAAAGAACATGTATCTGAGAATCCAAGCATTAAACCATGCTGCCAAGAAGGTTCTTTTTCTAATAGTCTTGCTGAACCCCAGCCTCCTTTTGCAAAAATGATTAGCTTACTATTTTGTGCTTTTTCCAGTTCTTCAAATCTAGTTAGATCATCACCTGCAAAATAACCAAATTTTTTTGATAGAGAATTATTTTCATTAATTTCCAAGCCCCAGTTTTTTAAGATTTCTATGCCTTTTTGAAAATTTTCGTCTTCATCAATAAAGGAGCCTGGAGCTAAAATATCTATTAGATCACCTTTTTTTAATCTAAAAACCATATTTAGAATTTATGAGGCAATAATAATTCCTAATAAAATGACGCCACCATAAATTGATTGATTTTTGAAGTGATTGCTAATATTTTTTATTGATTGCTTTTCCTCAGGAAATACTTTTAGTATATCTCTATGCATTAAGATTGTCGTTGCAAGCCAAATTGGCCAAAAAATAAAATCCATTTGATTAATAAATCCGCATATTGCAAGAAAAAAAGAAGTTAAAAAATAACAAATTTGAATGGTTATTCTTGTATTGTTCTGGAGGTTAACAGCGGAACTATTAATTCCAATTTTGATATCATATTTTTTATCTGCTAAAGCATAAATCGTGTCAAAGCCAAAAGTCCAAAAAATGGTAGCTAGCCAGCAAAACAATAAAACAATACTATTTAAATTGCCTTCATTTGCGGCCCAGGGAATTAAGACAGCAAAACCCCAGCATATGGATAAGATTAATTGAGGATATTTAAACCATCTTTTGGCAGAAGGATAAATTAAAATAATAGGTAAAGCTAAAAAAGCAAGTGAAATGGAAAGGATTCTTCCAGGTTGAGGTAGTGACAAAGTTAAAAAGAAGCTACATAAAATTAAAAAGAAAAGAATTGAATAAGCTGTTTTAAGACCGATTTTATTTGCAGCTAGAGGTCTATTTTTTGTCCTAACAACTCTTTGATCAATTTTTTTGTCCCAAATATCATTAACCACGCAGCCTAATCCACTTACTAGTAGTCCTCCCAGTATTATTCTTAGCAACATTAAAAATGTTGGATTAGCATCTGGGGTTAAATATAAACTCCATCCAGCAGGAATAAGTAAGATCATTCTTCCAGTCGGCTTATTCCACCTTAATAATTCAAAAAAAGTACTTAATTTAATTTGTCGATTTTTATTTTGCATATGACCTATTGTATATTTCATAACTTTAAATAATCTTACTAGGATTAAATGATTTCTATTATTTAATAATCAATCTTGGGTATATTTATTAATGGATTAAAGATATCTGCATCTTATAAAAAGAAATGATACAGAAACAAGATTTAAGATATTTTCAAGAAAAGCAAATTTTAGTAGCTTCTATAGATATTGGAACTAACTCTACACATCTCTTGGTAGCAGAAATTAATCTAGAATTAAAATCATTTTCAATAAAATTCACTGATAAATCAACCACTCGTCTTGGAGAAAGAGATGAGGAGGGTAATCTTACTGAAGAATCAATCCAAAGAGCATTAGTTACTCTTAAGCGATTTAAGGAATATTGTAAAAGTAATGGAGTAAAACAAATAGTAACAGCAGCAACAAGTGCAGTTAGGGAAGCTCCAAACGGTCAAGATTTTATTAGAAGAGTTCTTGATGAAACTGATATTCAAATAGAAATGATAAGTGGTTCTGAGGAAGCCAGATTAATTTACCTTGGTGTTCTTTCTGGTATGGCTTTTGAAGATCAGTCTTTTGTAATCATAGATATTGGAGGAGGATCTACAGAATTAATACTTGCAGATAAAAAAGATGCTATAGCTCTTACCAGTTCGAGAATTGGTGCGGTAAGACTTAAAAATGATTTTTTAAATAAAGAGTCTATAAATTCAGAAAGATCGAGTTTTCTAACAACTTTTATTAAAGGATCTTTAGAACCATCTGTTCGAAAAATAAAGAGTAGATCTAAGGGAGATAAGCCTTTATCTATGATTGCAACCAGTGGCACTGCAACCTCATTAGGAAATTTGATTTCAGATGATTTGGGAGAATCTAAACAAAAGTTGCATGGTTATAAATTTAAAAGGGAAAATTTACAAAATGTATTGGAAAAACTAATTAAATTGCCAGTTTCGGAAATCAAGAAAATACCTTCATTAAGTGAGAGAAGAGCAGAAATAATTATTCCAGGAGCATTGATATTAAACACCGCAATGGAGATGTTGAACTTTAATGAATTAATAATAAGTGAGAGGGCGCTTCGAGAGGGTTTGGTTGTAGATTGGATGCTTCGTAAAGGGATAATTAAAAACGAGTTAAATATTCAAAGCAATATTAGAAAAACAACTATAGTTCATCAGGCCAGAAAGTTTGGAGTAGATAATACAAGAGCTGAGAAAGTTATTGATATTGCCTTTCAAATCTATGATCAGACTAAAAATATCTTTCATAGCGATAATGACCCTAAAGCTAAAGAACTTCTTTGGGCAGCTTCTAATCTTTATAATTGTGGGAAATACGTGAATGTTGGTTCATATCACAAACACTCTTGGTACTTAATAAAAAATTGTGAGTTGTTGGGATATTCTGAAGCAGAAACAAATATTATTGCTTCAATTGCTAGATACCATAGAAAGACTCTACCCAAGAAAAGACATGAGTCTTGGCAAAATTTAATATCCAAAGAAGATAAAACATTAGTTCTTGAAATGTCATTAATCCTGAGACTAGCAGCATCTCTTGATCAAAGACCTGACAAGGTGATCTCCTCAGTTCAAATAAAATTGCAGGAAAATAATCTTACATTTCAACTTTTACCTTTAGATAGAAACCATGATCTTCTTCTTGAAAAATGGAACTTAGGATTATGCCGTAATGTAATAAAAGAACTAAAGAATTTGGATTTAAAAGTTATTTAGTTTTTTTAATAAGTTCTTGTTTTGGAGTTTGATTCTGAGAAGAGTCTGAAAATAAATTGAAAATTAAGGACGAGGCGATTAGTCCGAGAAAGCCTGAAATTAAAATAAATATTAGGAATCCTAGTGGATTAAAATTCTTAGATTGCCTAGATTTGTAATTTTTTTTGGAAACTTCTTCAACTATTTCTTCAATTTTCACTTCTTTCCTCTCTGTCTTGAATTCATCCATTAAAAATTCTGTATCAAGTTTTAGCTTCTGTGAAATCCTTCTAATCATTGCTTTGATAAATACTTTTTCAGGTAGTTTTTCTTCATTACCTTCTTCTATGGCTTCAAGTTGATGAGCTCCGATTTTTAAATTAGAAGCCAATTCTTCAATAGATTGATTTCTACTTAACCTAGCCTCTTTAATGAAATTTCCAATTCTCTTTAAAGAGGAATTTTCTCCTTTATTGTCGTTTCCCGAAACAGATTTTATTTCTTTCAAAGCAAATAAATTTTTACTAATTATAGTAATTAATATTTTTCTATCAACTTTAAGATTTTTTATTCCTAAAGAGATGCCTGTAAGATGGATTATAAAGATTAGATCTTTTTTGAGAATTACTAATTGCTGGGCTAATTATGTAAATGGTTGTTCTAATTAGTTTTTTCTCAATAGAAAATTTTTCCATATCTTTTAATTCTATTAATGATGTCCAACCATCATCCCAAGATACTCTAAATCCAACAATCACTTTAGTCTCTGGAGGGTAAAACTCTAGTAAAGTTTCTTGAGACCTTTTCACATGCCTAGCACTTAGATAAAGACATATAGAGGAATTGTGTTTCGCAAGATCTTTCAGAGATTCTTTTTCGGGCATCCCTGTTCGCCCTCCTGCTCTAGTTAAAATTATTGTTTGCGTTACGTCAGGGATGGTTAACTCAGCTTCATGATATGCTGCAGCAACTTGAAAAGCACTTACTCCAGGAACAACCTCGATTTCAATTTTTTCGTTTTTTAAAATTTCGATTTGCTCTCTAATTGCTCCAAAAAGGCAAGGGTCTCCATCATGCAACCTTACAACAGTTTTCCCTGCCTGAAATTTTTCTATCATAATTGAGGTGATTTGCTCTAAGTTGAGCGAACTCGTTTTTATTTTTTCAGAACCTTCTTTAGAAAAATCTAAAATCTTTTCAGGAATTAGAGAATCAGTCCAAATAATGACATCTGCAATTTTTATCTTTTTTAATGCTTTTAAAGTTAATAATTCTGGATCGCCTGGACCAACACCAATAAAGGATATTTTTTTATCCATTCTTTCTATTTTTCCCGCTATATGTTCTTAATCTTAAAAAAAATATTCCAATTAATCCAGAAGAAAATAGAAAAATACTTATAAATTGAGCCATTCTTATACCGCCATCACAGAAAGGTGGAAGTCCACCAATGCATAGTGGGTCAGTTCTTAAACCTTCAATCCAGAATCTTCCAAAGCTATAACTTATTAAATAAAGACAGCTAATAAAGCCAGGCCTGAAAAAATCTGTTTTATTTTGTTTATTAAAGGTAATAATAAGGACGATGAAAATCAAAAGATTCCACAATGACTCATAGAGAAATGTAGGATGAAAAAATTCATAATTAAGAAATTCTAAAGGCCTATTTTGGATAGGTATAAATAATTTCCAAGGCAAATTTGTAGGAACTCCAAAGGCTTCATTATTGAAAAAATTTCCCCACCTTCCTATTGATTGTCCAAGAATAATCGAGGGTATTAATATATCTATAAAAGTTTTTAAATTAATTTTTTTCGACTTACAGAAATAGATAATAGATATTAATCCTCCAATTAGACCTCCATGGATTGCTATGCCTCCTTCCCAAACTGCAAGAAAAGAAGGTATTTGAATGATGTTATTGAATAGTTCAAAAGAAGTAAAAAAGTTCTCTCCGCTATATTGCCTCCACTCAAAAATTACGTAATAAGCTCTAGCTCCAATTATTGAAGAGATTATTAATGATGGAAGTATTTCACTAATGTACTCTGGGTTAATATTTCTTGCCTTTGCTAGTTTTTTAGAGACAAATAGGCCTATTAAAACTGAAACCGAAATAAGAAGTCCGTACCATCTAATAGTTATAAATCCTAAATTTAAAAAAGTTTCTCCTGGAGATTGTATAAAAGCTTGAAGTATAAGCATTTAAAGAAAGTTAGATACCCTCTGCTGCTTGCACTTTTTCTACTTGTTTTTTCTTTAATACTAAAAGTATTTGTGTTAGGCCTACACCAATGAAGAATGCAATCAATCCAATAACTCTATAAGGGCTCTGAAGTACAACCTCAGCATCTAATTGCCCAAAGCCGCCAACGTTGGGATCATTAGTAAGAGGGTCACCTGCATTAATTTTGTCTTGTGCTTTTACGATAAGTTGAGGACCAACAGGCACTGCTTCAGTAGTTATTTCACCATTATCGTTTTCTATATTGACCTTATAGCTACCATCTTCAATTGTTTCTATTGAATTTATAGTTCCTGCGGTGGAAGAAGTGAATACTACATTATTGCTCTTGTCTCCAGTTGGATATACCTGACCTCTACCTCTATTGCCTCCAATATGTAACGAGTATTTCCCATAGTGATATTCTTTATTAGTGGATGGGTCAGGGGAAAGTACAGGGAAAACGATTTCTTTATTGGTATCGCCAGGTAAAGGTCCGACAATAATGATATTATCTTTCTCTTCACTGTAATTAGTGAAATAAACCCCTTCTGTCTCCTCTTTTATTTCTTCGGTCCATCTTTCTTGTGGAGCAAGTTTAAAGCCATCAGGCAGCATTACAACAGCACCAACTTGTAATGGGACTTCCGAACCATCAGCCCCTATCTCTTTTAAATCATTTTTGTAGGGTATTTTGACTACAGCTTTGAAAACACTGTCTGCTCCAACAGATTGTGGAACCTCTGCAATTGTAGGCATCTGAGCTAGATGACAATTTGCACAGACTATCTTACCTGTGGCTTCTCTTGGGGATTCGTAGTTTTGCTGAGCCCAAAATGGATAAGCAAAAGTGATCTTTGGATAAAATACAATGCTTGAAATGAAAAGCAGAGTACAGATAAATAAACTTGTTTTTTTCATGATTTGATTTTTAAGACCTTTCATTTTTTTATGCCCACCATGGATTTTCATTAGTTCTAAAGTCAGTTTCTGACCATTGTTTGACGAGTACAGCATCATCTTCAATATCGACATGAGCTAGAGCTAAAGATAAAGGCGCAGGCCCTCTTACTACCTTCCCGTTAGTATCGTACTGACTGCCATGACAAGGACATATGAATTTATTAGCACCACTATCCCATGGGACAACACAACCTAAATGAGTACAAATTGCATTTAAACCAAATTCTCCTATTTCCCCACCCTCATTAACTATTAAATAAGTTGGATCTCCCTTTAGACCCTGAACTAGACTTCTGTCTCCTGCTTGATGGGTAGCTAACCAACCTGTCTTAGTTATTGGATTCCCTAATTCATCTTTAGCAGAAGTTCCACCTCCACCACCGCCTGCTCTTAAAGGCATGAAATAATTCGCTACAGGGTAAAGGGCTCCTAAAGCTACACCAGTTGCAGTACCAAATGTAAGAAGATTCATAAATTGCCTTCGACCCATTGAAGGGACATCATTGGAACTTAATTGAGTCATTCGCTACTTGGTTCTGTTATTTATTAGTTATTATGGAGCAAATTGTTCAATTTCTGTTGCAAATAGATAGGACTTTTAATAATTTAAAGTAAAAGTTTAGGAAGTCTTAATTAATTGATTTAAATGAACCCATTGCTAGTAGATGAAGTTATACATTATTTGATTCATCGCTGGGGGAAAAAATATGATTTTAGACTCTTTAGAAGAGGAAAATTCGTTTATTTTCAAATGATGTGGGGATTTCTTGGACAGGAATCATTCCCTTTAAGTGAAGATGAATATAAAAAATCGATAGCTGATAAAATCGAGATTTTAAATAGATGTGGATATTCAGAAGAAGTAAGGGAATGGCTAAAGAAAGTCAATGCTAAGCCAAGGTTAGGTAGAGCTGTCAGCTTGCAATTAAATCTTAATGAGAAGATGAAAGAGTTTTTGACTTAAGATTTTCTGATAAGTAAGTTAATCCAGTACCCACAAAAAATAAAAACACAATCGATATAGATAGCAATGACATAGTCAATGGGTCTGTTGAAGGGGTAATCACTGCAGATAATATTGCGGAGGAAATTACAACTATCTTCCAATTCGAAATCATTTTTTCTGTTGTGATTATTCCAAGAGAACCAAGAATAAATTGTAATACTGGCAATTGAAAAGCTATTGCAGTGCTAGACATTAATAAGAGAACAAAATCAAAATATCTTTCTATAGACCAAGTTGGTTCAACAATATCAGCACCGAAACTAATGAAGAAATTTATTGCTGCAGGGACTAATATCCACCATGAAAAAATTAATCCTAAAAAAAACAGAAGACCTGAACCAAAAACTGCAGGCAAGATAAGGCTTTTTTCTTGTTTTGTTAAACCAGGAGAAATGAATAATATTATTTGATAAAAAATATAAGGCATAGAAACTATCAATCCGCTGTAACCTGCAACTTTAATAGCGACAAATAAAAACTCTCCTGGAGCAAGTTGTAGTAAATGAATATCACCAGCTGGAATTTCTAAAAAAGATATTAATGGCTTTATGATGAGAAAACTAAAGAATATTGAAATAAGTATTGAGTAAATTGAGTTTAGTATCCTTTGACGAAGCTCCTCTAAATGATCACTAAAAGTCATCGAATCTGATAATTTTTTTTCACTTTGACCTGTACCTCTCATTATTATTTGATAAAAATTGTGTAAGAAAAAGGTTTAAAACTACTATTGTCAAAGTCCAATTTATTTTTCGATAAACTTAATTATTTGCTTAATTTAGGATTAGTTGGATCTGGTAATAAGAAAGGAGGGGCATCATTTAAAGATGATTCACCATAAGTTTCATATTCTCTATATCCACCCATTTTCCCATTTGTTTTCATTAAAGCGCTTACGAAGGCAAGTAGTAAGAAAACAGTAGGAGCTCCAATTATTAATGCAGCACCAAATAGATATCCAACAATAAATTCTGGAAAACTATGATTTCCTAAAAATTCATGAGTGCCCAAAAGAAAATCAAACATTTAGATTTAAAAATTTTTTTTATTATAAACTAAATTACTGTTTTAAGATTTTTTTTAATGTAATCTTCTCCTCTTGTAGGATTTCCCCAAATAATTTCTCCATTTTTAAAGGAAACGCAACCCGGTCCTCCGTTTTTGATTTTTTGCAAATCTTTAATCTTTACTAAATTAATTGGAACTTTAATGTTTCTTTTTGCCTTACTAAATAAAGCAGCTAAATCTGCAGCTATTTGAAGATCTTGTTCAGATGCTACTTGAGATGAAGACTTCAAAACTACATGACTGCCTGGTGATTCCTGTGCATGAAACCATAAATCGCCTTTTTTTGAGAACTTAAAGCTTATTAAGTCATTTTGCCTCATATTTCTCCCTACCTGAAGCTTCAATCCTGTAGGAGTATTAACTTGAATTGGTGAAGATTGTATCTCAGATATGCTTTTGTTATCTTCTCTTTGCCTCTTGATATTGATATTAAACTCGTTACAAATTTCTTCCATAATTTCTTCTAGTAGTTTGATTCTCATAAAAAGTTTTTCATGATTTAAAGAATTTAAATTTTCTAGAAGCGTAGTGAATTCGTCTAATCTCTCTATATTTGTTTTGTAAATACTTAATCTTTCTTTTATTAATTCTCTAGATCTCTTTAGTTTTTTTGATTTTTTATATAGTTTTTGTCCCTTTATAATGTCTTGTTTTTTAATTTCATGTGAAGAAAATATATTATCAGCTTTTTCTCTATGTATCTCGTAGTTTTCTGATTTTGTCAGAAGATCATATTGAATATTTAAATTCTTTTTCTCAGTATTGGTCTGTTTAAAAATTATCCCTTCAATTTTCTTTTCCAATAATTCAAGTTTTTTTTGTTTCAGATGATAATCATAATAATTCTCTAAACTGGTGCATAAATCTATTTTATTTTCGCAATTAATTTCCTTATCAAAAAACCAAACGCAATAAAAATCTTTGTTGAATGTAGAAAAGTTAAAGTTATTGTTTTTAAACCTGTTTATCCAAATCTTCCAATTTTTAAATATCTCCTTTAAGTCTGAGTTGCTAATGAAATCGATATTTTTTTCCATTATTTCTGAATTAACAGTTGCGCTAACAACCTCTAATTGTTTTGTGAGGATAGGGCTTACTCCTTGATAGGTATTTATTAAACAGTATTTCAAAGACTCAGGTACTATTGAAATTGAGTCTTTCCATGATTGAAAAGACTCATCTTCTCTAGGTTGTTTTTTGAGATTGACTGGAGGGCCAGAATAAATTGATCCTGTTGAAATTGTTCTAAAACTAGATTGACTTGATTTAATTTGTTTACCAACGGCAATTATTTTATGTTTATTATCCAAATAAAAAATATTACTATGTTTTCCCATTAATTCAAAAATTAAATACTTATTAATTTCATCTCCAGGTTTTTTTGCAAAACTAAATTTTATAACTCTCTCGAAATCATCTTGATCAATCGAAATTAAAGCCATATACTTTAATCCGTATCTTATTTGTTTAGAAAGTGTGCTTTCTCTCCCAATCTTTTCTGGCTTATTTATCTTTAGTATTCTTGGAGAGTCTCCATTCCATGAAACTTCTAACCATGTTTGAGAATCAACTCCTCTGAAACATAATTGAATTGTATTAGGCTCTGGTTGTTGGGCAGTTTCAAACTTTGTAGGTAAGATGTTCTTTGTCAAATAATGCAAGACAGATCTAATAGATGTAATATCCATTATCTGTGGAACACCTTTTTGCATTATTCCTTTTTAATTCACAAGATGTCTATTTTACTGTAAAAAATTTAATATGAAAAATCAAAAAAAACTTATTATCCTTACTGGACCCAGCGGGGTAGGTAAAGGAACAGTTGTTAAAGAAATATTATGTAAAGAAAAAAATTTTTGGCTTTCAATATCTGCAACTACTAGAGAACCTAGAGAGGGAGAGAAGGACGGAGAAAATTATTATTTCTTAAACCAAGAAAAGTTTAAAGAAATGATTGAACAAAACCTTTTCCTTGAATGGGCTCAATTCGCTGGAAACTACTATGGAACGCCTTTGTCTTCTGTTAATGAGAAAATAAAAAAGGGATTTACCGTACTACTTGAAATTGAAGTAGAGGGTGCAAGGCAAATAAAAAATAAGTTTCCTAATTCACTGTCAATATTTTTACTTCCTCCGGATAAAGAAGAGTTAGAGAGAAGAATAAGAAATAGAGGTACAGAAAAAGAAGAGGCAATTAAAAAAAGACTCTCAAGGGCTAATTATGAGATTTCAGTATCAAATCAATTTGATTTTGCATTAACAAATCACAATGTTGATGAAACAGCAAAAAAAATAATCAAGTTAATAAAAACTTGATTATTTTCTCTTTATCAACTCATTGGATGGAATAATAAATCTGGGAAAAACCTATTAAATTCAATAATTATTCCAGCTGTAAGGCTTAGCCAAATTGCTGCTACCACTGGAGCAGATCTGACAAATTTTGTGTTTAGAATTTTGAACATTTTTTTATGAAAGTTTAAAGATGTTTAGCGAGGACCATTAAGTGTAATGTTGTTATCTTTCTCTCTTAAATCTCCATTTCTACCTTGTTTATTAGCAAGAAGAGGCCATTGCGCTCCTTTTACAAGACATTTTCTGGCTAAGTCTAGGTCAATAATGATCTCAAGATCTGCTGGATTCTTAGTCTTTTTTGATTCAATCAGATACTCTCTTCCTGACCAACCTATAATTCCAGCAATGTAAATGAACAATACTCCAGGAATAAGTAAATCTCCTTCATGACCTCTATTTAAAAGGGCTCCCCATGGCTCAAGAGGAGGTCCAATTATTAAATGTGGAAGACCATCATCTCCGCATGATGCTTTTCCGTATCTTTCAAATCTTGCGATGTCTTTTTGAGTAGTTGCAGAATTTGCTCTCTCAATGAATTTAGGATTTTCAGAGCATTTTGTGAGGGCTGAAGCAGTATATTCTGTGCTAGCTCTATCTGCGTTTAAGGCAGGCCCATTTGCAGCTAGAGCAATTGGAGTAATTCCGAGGAACAGAAAAACTGAGGTTATGATTGAAAAAAAGAATTTCATAAGTTGCAATCTTTAATTCCTTATAGTGTGTTAAGTAAGAAATTAATATTAAAATAGAACAAGTTGAATCAAAAATGCATAAAGTTTTAGCTATTGAAACAAGTTGTGATGAGACATCTGTCTCAATAGTTTCTAATATTGGCGATACTTTCAAAATACATTCAAATATAATTGCCTCTCAAATTGAAGATCATTCAAAATGGGGAGGAGTTGTGCCTGAACTTGCAGCTAGAAAGCATTTAGAGTTATTACCTTTTGTTTTAGATAAGGCTTTAGAAGAATCAAAAATCAAAATTGAGGAAGTCGATTATATTGCATCAACTGTAGCTCCTGGATTAGTTGGTTGTTTACGAGTTGGCTCTATAACTGCAAGATCACTTTGCATGTTACATTCAAAACCATTTTTGGGAATTCATCATTTGGAGGGGCATTTATCTTCAATTCTATTTTCAGAAAACTATCCAAAGAAATCTTTTCTTACATTACTTGTTAGCGGCGGGCATACTGAATTGATAAAGGTTGATGATAGAAGGGGAATGCAAAGACTTGGGAAAAGTTTTGATGATGCTGCTGGAGAAGCCTTTGATAAAGTTGGCAGACTATTAGGTCTTAGTTATCCAGGAGGACCGGCAATTGAAAAGATTGCTAAAAATGGGGACCCAATGAAATTTAATTTACCAAAATGTAGGATTTCTGATAAAAAAGGTGGATTTCTTAAATATGATTTCTCTTTTAGTGGTCTAAAAACTGCCGTATTAAGATTAGTTGAGAGAATAAATTTGGATGGGAAGACCGTTCCAATTCCTGATATTGCTGCAAGTTTTGAGAGAGTAGTGGCAGAGGTCTTGGTAGAGAGAACAATAAAATGCGCAGAAGATCATAGCTTGGATAATGTAGTTGTGGTTGGGGGAGTGGCTGCTAACAATACATTAAGAAAAATGATGATTAGTGAAGCTAGTAAAAAATCTATTAAAGTTCATTTAGCGCCTCTTGATCTTTGTACAGATAATGCGGCAATGATTGGAGCGGCGGCGTTGTTCAGAATCAAATTTAAGGATCATTTAAGTTCCCTTAAATTAGGTGTCGCAGGAAGACTATCAATTGAACAAGCAAATACCCTTTATGAAGAAAACCCTCCTTTCTAATTTCAATGAACAAACAACCTAAAATCGAGATTAAAGAGACAAAAAACTTCGTTGATAAAAAGGAACTGAATTTGTGGAAAAGAGGTTTTACCCCTCAAGCTGAAATATGGAATGGAAGGATGGCAACTGTTGGTATAGGAATTATTTTTATAATTATTGCTTTAATAAGTCAGTTTTCTTAATAGAAATAAAATTCATTTCTTAAAAGTAGTTTTGAATGATTTAATGAAAATTACTTTTGTTCAGCCAATTAATTAAATTAAAAAGTATTCTAT
>OAPF01000009.1_pt1 | contig 19879 bp, 20 predicted proteins | sample 1516271 | NCBI WGS metagenome assembly OAPF01 (sample SAMEA3275584, study PRJEB22092) | marine metagenome | biome: ENVO:00000447; feature: ENVO:00002042; material: ENVO:00002010 | collected 2014-06-24T21:38:00+00 | depth 0 m
AAAATCAAAATTGAAAAGATACCTCCAAAAGTTATTACTACTCGCCTCATTAATTAATGTTGGTATCACATGTCCTGGACAAGTAATATCCCAATCTTTAAGTAAACCAAAAATTAATGAAGTTAATTTATATTCAAACAAATCTTTTATTACTAAAGCTGTAGAAAGAACCGGTGCAGCTGTGGTGACAATTGATACTCAAAGATATGTTAAAAAAAGAAAATTTCCTAGAAATTCTCAACTATTTCTAGACCCATATTTTGAAAGATTTTTTGGATTAGATTTGCCTAACGAAAATCGACCAAGGATAGAGCAAAACCAAGGCAGTGGATTTATATTTGCAGATGGACTTGTAATGACCAATGCTCATGTAGTGAATGGATCAGATAAGGTAATTGTTGGTTTAACCAATGGCAAAAAATTAAACGCTAAACTGATAGGCCAAGACTCTTTTACTGATTTAGCTGTGCTAAAGATTGAAGGGAAAGGACCTTGGCCAAAAGCAAAATTGGGCGATTCTGCAAAGATTAAAGTTGGTGATTGGGCTATAGCAGTTGGAAATCCATTCGGACTGGAAAACACAGTTACGCTTGGTATTATTAGTAATCTAAATAGAAACGTAACTCAATTAGGAATATATGATAAAAAACTTGAACTGATACAAACAGACGCTGCTATTAATCCTGGCAATTCTGGAGGTCCACTATTGAATAGCGATGGAGAAGTAATTGGTATTAATACGTTGATAAGATCAGGTCCAGGAGCGGGTTTGAGTTTCGCAATCCCAATTAATAAAGCTAAGGAAATTGCCTATCAACTTTTAAACAATGGGAAAGTAATACATCCTATGATTGGAATTAACCTAATAGAAGAAAGAATTCCTGAGAGAAAAAATAATGTCATAAAAGTTGGATATGTAGTACCGAACAGTCCAGCTGAAAAAAGTGGAATCAAGATAGATGATATTTTAATTAAAATAGGCAATAAAGATATTGAAACCGCATCAGACGTAATAGAACAAATTAGTAAAAATGGTATCAAAAAACAAGTAAATATATTATTGAAGCGTAAAAATAAATTTATTAAATTAAAAGTAATACCAACTGATATTACTAATCTAAAAAATAACTAAAAAATTTAATTGTCATTCCGTTTAAGTATTTCCACACACCTAGAAATACATTTACCATCCCTTATATCGCAGGTAGTAATGCATTCAAAATAACTTTCAATAGGATCAGAAATTTGAAAATGTTTTTCTTGGAAATCGTAATTTTTCATTTAAATTATTAAAACCTATTTTTGTATTTTTAAGATTAATCAAGGACGGTAAACTATGTAAAGATAAATGAGTGATCTTACTTAGCCAATTGTAAATTTTATTAAAAGTAATCAAATTTTTTGGCTTTGAGTTTTTTCTAAAAAATATTCGTAATTACCATCATATGAAAATAACTTTGAATCTTTAATTTCAATAATTCTATTTGCAACCTTTGAAATAAAATACCGATCATGAGAAATGATTAATAATGAACCTTTATAATTTTTAATTGCTAATTCTAAGTTTTCCTTAGATTGCAGATCCAAATGATTAGTTGGTTCGTCCAAAAGAAGGAAATTACTAGGATTAATAATCATGAGCGCCAATGCTAATCTTGCCTTTTCTCCCCCACTGAGTTGTTTAATATATTTAAAAACAGTTTCATTTTGAAAGCCAAAACCTCCTAAAAATGTTCTTACTTTTTTTTGTGACCATTCTGGAGATTTATTACATATTAAATCAATAACCCTTTCGTCAAGTGAAAGTGCTTCAGCCTGATTCTGTTCATAATAGCTAGTAATTATATTATGTTTACCAAGATTAATTTCTCCAATTTCAGGAGATATTTTTTTCATAATAATTTTAAGCAATGTAGATTTGCCGCAGCCATTAGGTCCCAATATTGCTATTTTCTCCCCAGAAGAAATCTTTAAATTAATATCTAAAAAAAGAATTTTATCCTCGAAACTATGAGACAAATTTTTGATATTTAGAACTAATTTTCCTGAGCGAGGGCACTCTGGAAAATTAAAAACAGGACTTTTTGATTTTGCTATGGGAGCCTCAATTTTAGAAATCTTTTTTAATTGTTTTTCTCTACTCTTTGCTTGAGAACTTCTAGTTGCACTAGCTCTAAATCTATCTATATACCTCTTCTGTAACTCAATTTCTTTTTGTTGTAATTGATATGCCTTATTTTGTGATTCTTCATTCAAAGATTTCTGTTCGACAAAAAAAGAATAGTTCCCATTATATGTTTCAGATGTTCCTCTATCTACAAAAATTATTTTTTTACATAATTTATCTAAAAAATATCTATCATGGCTAATTATTATAACTGCAATTTTAAGCGATAATAGATATTCTTCCAACCAAAAAATAGTTTCTAAATCTAAATGATTGGTTGGTTCATCCAGTAAAAGTAAATCAGGTTTTTGTAAGATTATTTTTCCAAGTGCAACTTTCATCTGCCAACCACCTGAGAAATTGCCAACTAATTTATCAGCATCTTCTATAGAAAAGCCTAATTTTGGTAATATTTTTTCTACATCAGATTGCATTTTATAACCACCTAAAGCTTCAAATTTTGCTTGATATTTTGCGAGTTGATTTACAAATATTTCAAGTTCATCGGAATTTTTTTTTATATCCAATGATTTCATTTTATTCTCAATTTCTAAAAGTTTAATGGCAACAATTTGTATATCTTTAAAAGAACTTTCTAATTCCTGTCTCACTGAAAAATTCAAATTACAATCAAACTCTTGCTTTAAATGGGCAATTTTAGGATTTCCCTCTTTGATGATCGTTCCACTTGTTTGCTCTTCCTCTCCAATTAAAATCTTAAATTGGGTTGATTTACCTGCACCATTAGAACCAACTAAGCCAACTTTTTCTCCTTTCTTAATCTCCCAACTAATATTTTTTAAAACAACATCTGTAGAATAAATTTTGCTTACACCTTCAAATCTAATCACTGTTTTAAAAATAGAATTTACAAAATCTGTGGCTTATTTACTAAAAAATATTTTGTGGAATAAAATTAAATCATGAAAAGAATAGAACAAATTGTAGTGATTTTCATAGCTGCAGCTCTTGCAATTCCAAGTTATTGGTTTTTTTGGACTTTAGCTGGTGGAGGTGGCTACAACAAAAGAACAAATCCCATGAATAATCAAAATAATAATTATTCGAAACCTTTTCCTAAAGACCTCCTCGAGCCTTAATTAACCACATTTTAGTTGCCTCATCATCAATAGTACTCAAATATTCAATAACCTCTTCTTTAGTCACAGAAATATTTAACTCGTTGCCAATATCGCATATTTTATCTAAGGCTTTTTTGGGATTAGTTAAGGCTGTCATAAACAAACTTTGTTTCTTTTTGGAATCGTTGGCTATTAACTTATAGAGCTTTTCAGCATTACTGGACATGTTTTTAAAATCTATTTATTAATAGATTATTACTTCAAGCTACATTTTGTTCATTATATTCATTATTAGATAAATCATTATCCACATCTTTTATCTCTTTTGCAGAGGCATCTGCCATACTTCTTGCGTCTAAACATAAAACTTTTCTTAGTTTCGCAAAGTTAGCTGCGTGAGATTTTCTACCATCTTTTTGAGCATAATACTCAGACTGCTGAAGAATATGGTGAAGATGAGTTAACAAATATGGACTAATTACAGCTGATACCAAAACATCACTATTTTCATTATCGTGAGAATCAGAATTGACTAATCTTTTTTTCGGTTTATCAATTATCGACCTTTTAGGAGAATCAATTTTTCTTGAATTTTTCATGGGACAATAAAACAATTAATTGATACGGACATAAATTTCCTTACTAATAATATACACAAAGATAGTATCCTTGACTAACTGTGTATACTAATAAGTAACAGTTATCAACTTTGACTCATGGCTACCCGCCAAAACTCAACTAATGGGAAGCCTAAATCCCCTAGAATTCAAGTAGTTCTTCCAGAATTAATATGTGAGCAATTAACTATTTTGGCTAATAATGAATCTAGGACAGTTAGTAATATGGCAAAAGTGTTAATACAAGAGGGTATAAAAAAACATTTGGAAAAAGAAAGTCAATCAACTGTTTCAGAAAATAATTTAAATACTGATAAATTTAGAGATGAACTTGAAAAACAAAGCGTCAGAAGATTAAAAAGAGCTCCTCAAAGGATTAGATACTATAAAAAATCTGATTAAAAGTAGTTAATTCTGAGGCAATTTCTGTAAATCTGCAGTTTTTCCCATTACTACCAAAATATTTCCTCTTTCCAAAATATATTTTGCTGGAGGATTAACTGTTAACTCTTCAGCAGGTCCTGCAGCAAGAACATTTACTAAATAATTTTTCCTCAAATTTAAATCTCTCAAAGATCTTCCAATAAATTCCTCTGGAACAGTTATTTCATCTATACCAGTTTGATTATCTAGTTCCAATCTTTCGATTAGGTTTGGTCTTACTAGTTCTAAACCTAATCTTTCTCCTTGCATCCTAGATGGGAAAACAACTTTATCTGCACCTACTCTTTTTAACATTTTTTCGTGCAAGTCACTGGTAGCTCTCGCTATTACTCTTTTCACTTTGCTACCTTCACTATCCTTAGCAATAAGAGTTGTAGTTATACTTGCTTCAATAGGTTCACTTATACCTACTACAACAGTATTCATTTCAAGAATTCCCGATTCCTTCATAGACTCTTCATCAGTACAATCTACAACTCTCGCTTCTATCGAAGGTTCTAATTGCCTTAAATCATCAATAGCTTTTTCCGAATAATCTGCAGCCAAAACATCTGCACCATTACTAATAAGTTCTCTGCAAACTGCGGTTCCAAATCTTCCAACGCCGACAACTGCAAAAGTGAGTGCTTCATTTTCTCTCTTTTGAGACCACTGCCACCAATCAGCCATAATAAAACTCAGTCAATCCTAAACATAAAGATCAGCCCTAGGATAGCCAATTCTCTTTTGTCTATCTATTCTACTCTTATAAAGAGCCTGCCAAAGTGCACTTAAAAGCAAAAGGATACCAAGTCTGCCTACAAACATACCGACAATAAGAATAAATTGGCCAAAATGATTTAATTTTGCAGTTAAACCAATATCAAAACCAACAGTTGCAAATGCAGATATGCAAGTGAACAAAATTTCTAGGAATGTGAAAGATTCTTTCTTAACAAACGTATTAGTGGTACTTAGCAACATTGCCATTAAAAGAACAAAAAGCAAAGATCCAACTGTGATTCCAACTGCCTTTAGAATAACTTTATCTGAAATTAATCTATTGCTAATAATTACATCTTTCTGACCTCTTAAAGTTGATCTAGTTGCAGCCATTAAAGCAATAAATGTAGTTGTTTTTATGCCTCCACCAGTACCTCCGGTACTTGCTCCAATAAACATAAGCGTCATTAATAATAAGAGGCCCGTATCTGAGATAGAGTTCAAAGAAATCGGAAAATTTGTAAAGCCTGCAGTTCTTGCACTAACTGTTTCGAAGATAGATGACATTAACCGTTCAAACAAATTTAAATCATTAAAAAATTGACTATTTAGCAATGATTCAGTGATAAAGAATCCTAATGATCCGAACAATATTAGAGACAAACTTGTCCTAATAACTAGTCTGGAATGAAGGCTTAATTTCTTATAAGAAAGATTTTTTTTATGACTCCAAATATCATCAATAACCCGCCAACCCAATCCACCCATAACAATGAGAAAAACAAAAACACTATTAACCAAATAATTTGTTCTATAGTCTTGAAGACTATTTGACATTAACGAAAATCCTGCATTGTTATATGCAGAAATGCTGTGAAAAATCGAGGACCATAGTCTTTCCCAATTATTTTGAATATCTACAAATCCAAAAGAATATAAAACAATTGCGCCCAAGGATATGATACTAATCGCTGTGATAGCAATGCTTTGAAAAGTTCGACCAATTCCTCCAACTCCAAATTCATCTAGAGTCTTTCCTTTGTCTAATCTAGTTCTTAGCTTTGTCCCCTTTACAACAAAACCTTGTAAAAATGTTGTAATAGCCATTAATCCTAGACCACCTGATAAAAGCATAAAAGCCAAGAAAACTTGGCCAAAGAAATTTAAATCAACACCAATATCTATTATGGTTAAGCCAGTAACGGTTATTGCAGAAGTAGATGTAAAAAATGCTTCCCACAAACCAACCTTTGAAGATGAACATAATGGAGAACTCAAAATTAAAGTTCCAAGGCAAATAATAAACAAGCCTGTAACAATAGTAAATTGAGGTACAGATAGCTTTTTGTAAGCATCTTTTAACTTATAAACCTTACTTGTGAATTTCACGATATTACCCGTAATTTAAAATTATCAATGCTGGCACAGTAAATGACATTATAAGTGTTAATCCAGCTCCGTATTTTGCGATATCAAAAAATCTATATCTTCCAGGACCATAAACCATTAAATTTGTTTGATAACCCATTGGAGTCAAGAAAGATTGACTTGCACCAAATAAAACAAGCATTATTAAAGCACTTGGTGAAATCCCTAAAACATTTGAGAATTCAATAGCAACAGGCAAAATCAAAGCAACCGAAGCAGCATTACTTATAAATTGTGTAAGAATAACTGTCGATACAAAAATTACGACTAGTGCAAAATACAGAGGCATTCCATTAAGGGCAAAGTTTAGATTAACTGCAATTAAATCTGCTAATCCTGTTACTTGCATAGCTACACTAAAGCATGATAAAGATCCCAACAATAAAATGACGTCTAACCTAATTGATTTTTGTATCTCTGCAGGTCTTAAACATCCACAAGCAACCATAGCAATGACTGCTAATAGAACTGAACCTACTAATGGAATATTAGAAACCGAAGGCAAAACCACCATTCCTATTGCAATTGCAATCGATATAGGTTTTTTTATCAAGAAAGGTAAATCATCTTCGAATTGATCTAAAATAAGCAAATCATTACTAGCTTGCAAACCTCTTATTGAATCTAACGGTGCTTGCAATAATAAAACATCTCCAGCCCTTAAAACAGCTTGGCCTAATCTCTCCTGAACAGTTTGTTGACCTCTTCTTAATGCTAAAACTGTTGCATTATGACGCTGCCTAAATCTTAATTCTCTCAAACTTGCACCAGCTAGAGTTGAACCAGCTGGTAACAAGGCTTCAAAGGTCTTAGTACCTTCATCATCTGAGAAAAAATTAACCCCATCGAACGATGTTTTGTTTTCTCCTAACAAAATAGTATGTTCCTGCTGCAGCCTAAATAAGTCTGCCCTTGTAACGCGGATTATTAATCTATCATCCGGTTCAATCTTTCTATCAGCCAAAGGAGGAAGAATAACTTTTCCATTTCGTTGCAATTCCAGAACATCAACGTCAAATCGTCTTTGCAATCTACTATTTCTGACAGATTGTCCAACTAATTCTGAAGTAGAGGGAATAGTAACTTCAGTAAAATATATATTCATATCACCATTTTTAATAAACTCCTTATCTCTCCCTCTATCTGGCAAAAGCATATCAGAAACTAGAATCATATAGGTTGTACCTATAAGCCACACAGGAATTCCTATTGAAGTCAAACTAAATAATTCCAAAGCTCCATAACCTAATTGTTGACTAATATCACTTACAAGAAGATTTACTGAGCTACCTAATAATGTCAGAGTTCCACCGAGTAAAGTAGCAAAAGAAAGAGGTAATAAAACTTTTGATGGTGATATATTTCTCCGCTCGCACCAACCTTCAATTAAAGGTAATAAAGATGCTACTACTGGAGTATTAGGTACAATTCCAGATATTGGAGCAATCAAAAAAGCTATTAAAGAAATTAATTTCCTTGGCGTTCTAATACTTTCAGAAGAAATCAATTCTCTTACTCTGTCTAAGGCACCACTTTTAAATAATGCAGAGGAAACTGCAAATAAACCCATAAGGGTAATTAAGGATGGGCTACCAAATCCAGCTAAAGCTTTTTCAGGAGAAAGAACCCCTGTAGCTATAAATATTCCAACACATAACAAACCAGTCAATTCTGGCGCAATAGTATTTTTAATAAACAAAATTATTGACATTATTAAAACAACTACCGTTATAAACGCATCAAAATTATTACTAACTACTGCAATTAAATTCATACGAAACTTATTTAACTCAATATACCCAAAAACAATATTTCAAAAAAGTTTAATTGAAATTATCTTTTTTAAGAAACTTTTTAAAAATAGATTTTTTTTGGAATATCCATGAAGATGCAGATTTTAAGCTTTCAGTAATATCAGGCAACTTGGAAGCATATATAAGTCTTCTTGCCTCAAAAGCCAATTTCCCAGATAAAGTAACCCCAAGCCCAGAAATTGAAGCTTCGCCTATTCCTAAGCTAATCATTTCACCATTGTCTTTAAATTCAAAGGGTAAAGGATCCTTTCCTTGAATTAAAAGTTCTAAATTATTAGCCAGATGATTTCCTTCCTGCATAGCGACCTGAGCAGTTATGGGTAAATCCTCCATTCCTTCAATAACTGAAATATCGCCAATAGCAAAACAGTTTTTATGGTTTTCTATTTGCAAATTATTATTAACTAAAATTCGTCCAAATTTTTTTGTTATTTGATCAGTTTCTAAGTAAGACAAATTAGGTTTAACACCTGCAGTCCAAATAACAATATCTTTATCCAAGGAAGTTATTCCAACCTCACTAGAAATACTAATCTTAGTTTCTGAGACTTCTTTAACTGTGGAATTCAAAAGAACGTTGATTTTTCTTTTTTCTAATGCCTTCTCTGCTTGTTCTCTATTAAAAATTTTGTTTTTATTGAGGATTTCGTTTGATTTTTCTATTACATTAATTTCAAATTGGTCTGTAAATATATCTTTAATTTTGCATGCCAACTCGATGCCAGAGGGACCACCTCCAACTATGAATAACTTTTTATGCAACGCAGTATCTTGTGATTTTTTTAAAAAAGAATTTAATTTATTTAAATCGTGAACATCATTAAAAAAATAACAATTTTCATCTACACCTTTTATAAAAAAACTATTTGGAATAGATCCTGTACAGATAACAAGATACTGATAACTTAATTTTAAATCGTCACTAAATTCAAGAATATTTTCTTTGAAAGAAATCTTGGTTAAACAATTTCTTAAAAAAGTTATACCCGCATCAGAAAAAATATTTGCAAATTTTGGGGTGGCTTCCCAACTTCTTATTTCTTTACTTAAAACTTCGTACATTAAAGGTTTAAATATAAAGTTAGTTTCAGAATCAACCACAAGAATCGGTAAAGAAGGATTAAGATTCTTTAAATTCAAAGCAAATGTCATACCTGCAAAACCTGCTCCAACTATTACTATTGGTTTTTGTATTGATTTCATTAGAGAAATATTGTTATGCGTAAATGTATTATTAAACTATACGAATAATTTTTAAATTGAGCGAAATAAAATTAAACTCATAACCAAACTGAAGAATGATTGAAAAAATCCACAAAGATATTCAAACTAACTTAAGGAAATATAATCAAGAGCTAGTAGATATGAAGCCTCAAGAAATGCTTACATGGGGTTATGAAAAGTTTGATAATCAATTTGCTATTACAACAAGTTTTGGTATACAGTCATCAGTCCTTTTAGATATGGTCAGTAAATTATGTCTACAAAAAAAAATCAAAATATTTTGGATAGATACAGGTTACCTTCCTCCAGAAACATACCATTACGCTGAAAAGCTTATTGATAATTTATCCTTAGAAGTTGAAGTTCTGCAAAGTGAATTATCTCCAGCAAGAATGGAGGCCAAATACGGAAAACTTTGGGAAACAAATAAAGAGAGTGATTTAGATAAGTATCATGAATTGAGAAAGATAAAACCTTTAGAAAATGGTCTAGAAAAATATGATATTTTCTGCTGGGCAAGCGGTGTTAGATCAAGTCAAACAGAAAATAGAAACAAAATGAAATTTCTAGACATAATTCGTCAAAGACTCTCTTTAAGACCTTTATTAAATTGGACAAATAAAGATATTTTTTATTATATGGAAGAGAATAATTTACCTGCCCATCCACTTTTTATCAAAGGTTATTCTTCTGTAGGAGATTGGCATTCAAGCAGTCCCGATGGTATTAAAACAAAGGGCAGAGATACAAGATTTGGAGGGATTAAACAAGAATGTGGAATACACACTAATAATTAAATTGATCATAGAACAATGGTCTCAGATATAAATTTTTTATTAGTAGGCAATAGTAGGCTTCATTGGGCAAAATATTCTAAAAATCAATCTAAATTCTTCCATACCAAAAAAGAGCAAAAAGTTCCCGAAAATATAGATCTTGATCAATTAATTTGGGCTTCTGTAGGAAAACTACCAAATTTTTTGCTGAAAAAAGAAAATGAAATAAAAACTAAAGATATCCAATTATCAAATCTTCCTGATTATTTTGGAGTTGATAGAGCTTTTGCCTGTATTGCCGCTTTAAAAATTATTAAAAACCCTTTAAAAAAAGATTTGCTAATTGCAGATTTTGGAACAATATTATCAATAACAAAATTGAATTCAAATGGATCTATTATTGGAGGTCAACTTCTTCCAGGTTTTCTAACACAATTAAAATCAATGGAACAAAATACAAAAAATCTTAAAGTTCCCAAAAAATATGATATTCCTATCAACGATTTTTGTATGAATACAGAAGAAGCAATCTTAAAAGGAGTAATCAACTCTCTTACTGGCGTGATAGATAGTTTATTTAATCCCGAAAAGGATATTTTAATAATCTGTGGAGGAGACTCTCAATTACTCACAAAATCTCTAAAGACTCAAAAAGAAAATATTATCAATGCTCCTAATTTAGTTATGGAGGGGATGATTATTCACCACCTGTCCATAAAAAAATTAGCTTAACCCAAGGTCTGCAATTATATGATCAGCCATTATTGCTGCTTTTACCTTTAAGTAAATTTTTTCGATGTTACCATCAGTATCGATCAAAAAAGTATTTCTCATCATTCCCATATATTCTTTTCCCATGAATTTCTTAAGTCCATAGCTATCGTAATCAGAAGAAACTTTAAAAGGTTCAGGATCAGTTAAAAGAATAAAAGGTAAATTAAATTTTTCTATAAACTTCTGATGAGAGGATGCATTATCTTTACTAATACCAAGCACAACAATATTATTTTTTTGGAGTAAATCCCAATTCTCTTTAAAATTACATGCTTCTTTAGTACATCCTGGAGTATTATCTTTTGGATAAAAATATAGTATTATTCTTTTACCTTTAAAATCACTAAGAGAAACTTCTTTCTCAAAAGAATCTTTTAATTTAAATTCTGGTGCTTTGTCGCCAACCTTAAGAGCCATTGAAATTATTAAATGAGTATGAATATAAAATACCAAAAATTTGGTTTTATGAGATTAAAGGTGTGCAAGATGTCGCAACGGTAGAAGAAATTAAAACTGCAAAAAACCTAACAAGTTCAAGATCAAAGATTTTTTTAGAAACAAGAGCTTATTTGCGACAATCACTTTCAACACTTTTTGATTTAGACCCCCTAGAAATTCCTATTAATGCTCATCCTGGAGAACCTCCAAGTTTACCCTCTGGCATGGGAAATATCAGTTTAAGTCATTGTAAAGATGCCATTACTATAGTCTGGCATAAAAGCAAAATAGGGATTGATATTGAGAGAACAGATAGAGATTTTAATCATATAAAATTTGCAGAAAAATATTTTTTTCATACCAATAAATCAAACCATAATAATTATTTGACAAAAAATATGATATTAAATCAATGGTGTGCTGTTGAAGCGGCTATAAAATGGGATCATGGAAAATTAGCTAAAGACATTAACCATTGGCAATTTTTTGAAAAGCCAAAAGAGTTAATTCATAAGAAGAAAAACATACATTTAAATTATTCACAGATTAACTTCCATAATTGGACTATCGCTTTAGCCTACGAAGAAAAAACTTCTTTTAATCCTGAGATTATTTGTTGTTCGAAAAATTTTTAGTTTTCTTTTCTTCTAAGCAGTTCTTCATATTGAGTTTTTTCCCATCCATTATTATTTGGTTCCCATATTTTTAAACCTCTTAAAGATTTAGGAAGATATTCTTGTGCGACCCAATTACCTGGATAATTATGAGGATTGACATAACTATTAGAATTATTTTTTAAATGAAGTGGAACATCAAAAGCATTGGTAGATTTGATTGTTTCAATTGCTTTAAAAATACTTTTCGTACTATTACTTTTTGGAGAAATAGCTAAATATAAAGAAGCCTGCGTTAAAAAATATAATCCTTCTGGAAAACCAACTCTATCAAAAGCATCACAACAGGATTGTACAACTACTATGGCATTAGGATCAGCTATTCCAATATCTTCACTGGCAGATATAAGTAGTCTTCTAAAAATAAAATTAGGATCTTCACCAGCCTCCAGCATATTCGCAAGCCAGAATAAAGTTGCATCTGGATCAGAACCTCTTATGGACTTGATAAAGGCACTTATTACATCGTAATGATTTTGACCATTTTTATCGTAAACAATATTTTTCTTTTGAATTGCATCCTCTGCTATTGAGAGATTAATGTTGATTTCTTTAGCATCATTTTCAGCAGTTGTTTCTATGGCCATCTCTAGCGCATTGATTAATGTTCTTGCATCACCGCCAGAAAATTTAATTAAATGACTTATAGCATCTTGAGTTAAATAAACCTTTTTTGAATCTTTTTGTTTTGAATAGTGAGTAATGACTTTTTGTATTATTTTCTGCAAATCATTTTCTGCCAAAGGAAGTAATGTAAAAATACGAGACCTACTAACAAGCGCTTTATTAACAGCAAAGAAAGGGTTTTCAGTTGTAGCACCAATAAAAGTTATAGTTCCATTTTCTATTGAAGGTAATAAAGCATCTTGCTGAACTGATGTAAATCTATGAACCTCATCGATAAATAAAATTGTTTTTCTTTTTGAATTTATTAATCTATCTTTTGCATTAGCGATTTCATTTCTTAATTCTTTAACACTTGATAATACTGCATTTAACTTAATTAATTTTGAACGCGTATTAAAGGAAATAATTTCAATTAGAGTAGTTTTTCCAACACCAGGAGGGCCAGAAAAAATAAAATTACTAATCTTATCGTTTAATATTGCACTTCTTAAAAGCGAATTCTCATTCAGGATTGGTTGTTGACCAAAAAAATCTTCCAAATTCTTTGGTCTTAATTTATCTGCCAAAGGTGCATTGTTTTCTATTTGAGAATAATTAGTAAATAAATTTTCTGAATGCATATAAATAAAATCAAAAAATCATTACTTTCAATTCTATGTAATTACTGTAGGAGTTTCCATTTGAGTAAGTTTTGAAATGTTTAATAAAGCATCTAAATCATTTATTAGAGGTTTCAAAGCGATCTGAGGATTTAACGAAAGATTCTGTTGAGGATTGAAAAATTTCTCAAAGTAAAGTCTTAATGTTGCACCCTTAGTTCCAGTTCCAGAAAGGCGCACAATTACTCGAGAATTATCATCAAGGACCAATCTTAAACCTTGATTTTCACTTATGGAATTATCAACGGGATCTAAATATGAAAAGTTATCTGCAACTTTAACTAAATGGCCAGCAAAACTATTTCCTTTTAAATTTTCGAGCATAGAAGTTAGATTACCAAAGATTTGATTAGCAATATTTGAGGGAATTGCCTCATAATCATGTCTTGAATAATAATTCCTACCAAATTGTTTCCAATGATTCTGCATCAAATCACTTACCGAACATTTTTTCTCAGCTAAAACTTGTAACCAATACAAAACTGCCCATAGTCCATCTTTCTCTCTCACATGATTACTACCTGTTCCGAAACTTTCTTCTCCACATAAAGTAATTAAATTAGAATCTAAAAGATTTCCAAAAAACTTCCAGCCAGTAGGTGTCTCGAAACAAGGTATATTTAATGCTCGAGCAACATTATCAACCGCTGAGCTGGTTGGCATGGATCGTGCCACACCTGTAATACCATCTTTATAACCAGGGACACATTTTGTGTTAGCAGTGATAACTGCAAGGCTATCACTAGGATTTACAAAACATCCACTTCCTAAAATCATATTCCTATCTCCATCTCCATCGCATGCAGCACCAAAACTATAAGATTTTTTATTTAATAACAAATCAGCCAAGTGGGATGCGTAAGTAAGATTAGGATCAGGATGTAAACCTCCAAAATCTTTTAACGGGTTACCATTCATGACACAATCAGGTGCAAGACCCATTTTTTCAACAAAAATATTTTTTGCATATGGGCCTGTAACCGCATTCATTGCATCAAAGATTAACGAGAAGTCTTTTTTTAAAAAATCACTAATTTGATCAAAATCAAAAATTTTCTCCATCAAATTAGAATAATCTGTTAATCCATCAATAATTTCTAAGGTAGTTTCACCGTAAGGATAAGTTCCATATTCACTAAAATCAGGTAATTGAATTTTACAAATTTTATAACTAGTTAGTAATTGTGAAGCCTTGAAAATCTTATTAGTAATTATCTCAGGAGCTGGGCCACCATTAGAGATATTCAATTTCACTCCAAAGTCGCCATCAATCCCACCAGGATTATGGCTTGCAGAAAGAATAATTCCACCAATAGCTTTTTCTTTTCTAATTAAATGTGATGTCGCAGGAGTAGATAATAAACCGTATTTTGGAACAATAACCTTTTGAACTTTATGAGCAATGCATATTTGGACAATTTTTTCTATTGCTTCAATATTGCCATATCTGCCATCACCACCAACTACTAATGTTGAACCTTTTAAATCTTCTAATGATTGTAAGATTGCTTCAATAAAAATTTCCAGATAATGTTCTTCCTGAAACTTCAAAGTACTTTTTCTTAAACCAGAAGTTCCTTGTTTTTGATCTAGAAAAGGAGAATTGATATTAATTACACTAACTTGATTCATATTTTTAAGAAACTTCCAAAAATCTAACTAAATTAATGAGGCATTTCGGAAGTTCTTAACATAGCGATAAACCATAATGAAGAAATTAATAATGCACTAAGAATTCCATAGTTAACACCAAATTTAGAAATTGTAATTGGAACTATTAGTGGAAACGTTAATGCCCCAAACAATGGAGTAAAAGCTACAATTTTTTTCAGCATTAATTTAATTTATTAAAACCATTCAGTCTCAGCATTATCTTTTTCATTAGTATCGTCAAGTGGTGTAGTTCTATCAAATTTCATTGATATACTTTTTTCTTGCTCACCAGATACATCAACAGCTTTAATATCATATTTTTGAGTCCCGTCTCTAAATGGAACTTGAATTCTAAAAGTACCATCTGCAGCAAGAGGTACATCTTCTCCACCTATTGTCAGTTTTGCAGAAGGCTCTGTAGCTCCATAAACAATTAATTCAGCATCAGCAACGAGCCAAAAAGATCTATTTTTAACAATTCCGCTTCCAGAATCATTTAAACCTGATGACCATTTACCAGCACCTGAGTCTGTAAGATTATCATTGAGGTTTGTTGAATTTACGTTTTCCATAAATTCTTCAGAACCAACTTTTCTTCTGAGAGGAATGTTAGTTGCTGCTTGGTATAACCTTTCATGCATACCATTTTGTTCTGAAACAACAGGATTAGAAATATCTGGGATTGACTCAGAAGTAGAATCTAAATTAAAAGGTACAAATTTATCAAGAATTTGCTCAGAAGGATGAGACCCAGGAACATGGCTTATCGAAGAAAATGCCAATGACATCCAGTTAAAACCATATTTATAACCTAATTCAACTTTATAATCTCTATCTGCAAGTGGGATTGGCAAGTACCACTCAGTACTATAACTATCAACTGCTATCTCCCTTAGTGTTCCTTGATTCAAGTTGCTTCCTTCAGAACCAGATGCATCAAATAATCGTAAACATAATTTATTGGCTCCCAAAGATTGTGCTTTTTCTCTATCAAAATCAGAAATTTGCCAAAAAACATAAGCCCAATCTGGATCTCGGGGTAGGAAAACTACATTTGTTTTAACTTCTTCACTACTGTTGTAAGCATTGGACTCAAAAGTTTCTTCAGATTTTGACTGAGTAGCTACAGTGGAAGTTTTTTTTGTAGATTTTTCTTGATATTTAAGTATTAGATCGACTAAAACGGCTTTTGTTTTACGACTGTACAGCGGAACCGATAATTTACTTGCTTCTTGACGTAATTGTCTGAGGGTTAGTGAGAGTAATTGATCTTTATTCATGATCCCATCAGCCACTTTAAATTCTCCGTTTTTGTTTGGGATCAGTATGTTCTTTTTTTTGGGGAATTGTGTGTCTTTTTGCCCTGTCGTCAGGATCCTCTGACTACTAAAAAATTATCAAGATTGATATTTATCTTCAAAACAGTTGGTATCAAAGCAATTAATTAATTTTCGGATCTTTTTTAAATGTAAATTAATTTTCTTTTTTTTTAAATTTTATTACCTAAATTTGTTAACGACTCAACAAAAATATATTTTTTCTTCGGGATCAATTAAAAGGTAATTCAGCGTTGTTCAACTAAAAGTACTAAATCATCTATCTCTAATTCCTCAATACTTTTACCTATTTTTCTGGCAAAAGCACTTAATTTTTTCGAAGTGGATTCTAACTGCTCATAAAAAAGATCACTAAACTTTTTATCATCAAATTTTTTGGATTGGTTGTTACACCATTCTCTAAGAGGATTTTTATTTTGATATTCAAAACTATTATCTAAATTGATAATTTTTAAAATCTGAAGGCAATGAGCGAGAATTCTTAAATGATGTTTCTGCATTATAGGTAGATCAAGATTATCAATTTCTTGAATAGTTTCTATGTTTAATGGGTTAGACAAGGGATCAAGATGATTAGACATTAATTTTTAGTTTTAATAAAGGAAAAAAACTCAATATTGGGGGTATCTTTCGTTAGAGTATATAAAGCTAATTGTAATAGGTTATTTTTGATAACATGGTCAACGAAAATTTAGTTAAAGATGTAGTAAAAGAGCCTTACAAATATGGTTTCGTTACTGATATTGAAACTGAAAAAATAGCAAAGGGATTAAATGAAGATATCATAAGATTAATTTCTCAAAAAAAAGAAGAACCAAATTATCTTCTTGATTTTAGATTAAAAGCCTTTAAAAAATGGCAAAAAATGAAAGAACCTGATTGGGCAGGATTAGGATATAAACAAATTGATTATCAAGATATAATTTATTACTCTGCTCCTAAGCAAAAAGAGAAAATTTCTAGTTTAGATGAAGTTGATCCCAAACTTCTTGAGACTTTTGACAAATTAGGAATACCACTTACCGAGCAAAAAAAACTTACAAATGTAGCGGTAGATGCTGTCTTTGATAGTGTTTCTATAGCCACAACTTTTAGAGAAGAACTTGCTGAACATGGAGTTATATTTTGCTCAATTAGTGAAGCAGTAAAAAATCACTCGGATTTGATTGAAAAATATTTAGGTACAGTAGTTCCAGCTAGTGATAATTATTTTGCAGCACTAAATTCTGCTGTTTTTAGTGATGGTTCTTTTGTTTATATCCCAAAAGGTGTTACCTGCCCTATGGATCTATCTTCCTACTTCAGAATTAATAGTGGAGATTCAGGACAATTCGAAAGAACACTAATCATTGCTGAAGAATCAAGTTCTGTAAGTTATCTAGAAGGTTGTACAGCTCCAATGTTTGATACAAATACCCTACATGCAGCAGTTGTAGAGCTTATAGCATTAGACGACGCCTCAATAAAATATTCAACAGTGCAAAATTGGTATGCTGGTGATGAAGAAGGTATTGGCGGAATTTTTAATTTTGTCACCAAGAGAGGAAAATGTTTAGGTAAGAGAAGTAAAATTAGCTGGTCTCAAGTTGAAACAGGGTCTGCAATTACATGGAAATATCCTAGCTGTCTTCTTTTAGGGGAAGAATCTGTAGGAGAATTTTATTCAGTGGCTCTCACCAATAATCTTCAGCAAGCAGATACCGGCACAAAAATGATCCATATTGGTCCTAAGACCAAATCAACTATTGTTAGCAAAGGTATTAGTGCAGGTAACTCAAAAAATAGCTATAGAGGTCTTGTCAAAATGGGAACAAAAGCTACAGGATCAAGAAATTACAGTCAATGTGATTCAATGTTAATAGGGGATCAAGCTTCTGCAAATACATTCCCTTACATCAAATCTCAACAACCCAATTCTGAAATTGAGCATGAAGCAAGCACATGTAGAATCTCAGAAGACCAACTTTTTTATCTCCAAAGCAGAGGTATAGAATTTGAGGAGGCAGTATCTATGATGGTCAGCGGTTTTTGCAGAGATGTATTTAATCAATTACCTATGGAATTTGCTGCTGAAGCAGATAAGTTACTGGCACTTAAACTAGAGGGATCAGTAGGTTAATTAATCAATTTCTAAACTGAAATGCAAAGTAAAATGAAAGAATCAGATCCAATTTTAGAAGTTGAAAATCTCTCTGCATCTACTGATAATCTTCCAATTTTAAAAGGGGTTTCACTTACTGTCTATCCTGGAGAAATCCATGCCATTATGGGAAGAAATGGATGTGGCAAAAGTACTCTTTCGAAAATCATTGCAGGACATCCCTCGTATAATATTACAAATGGCGACATAAAATTTTTAGGTGAAAACATCAACTCTCTAGAACCTGAAGAGAGATCTCAATCAGGAATTTTTCTTGGTTTTCAATATCCAATTGAGATTCCAGGTGTAAGTAATCTTGAGTTTCTTAGAGTTTCAACTAATGCTAGAAGGAAATTCCTCAACAAAGAAGAATTGGATACTTTTGATTTTGAAGAATTAGTTAAAGAAAAGTTAGAAATTGTGAAAATGGATCATGCATTCCTATCAAGGAGTGTAAATCAAGGCTTTTCCGGAGGTGAAAAAAAAAGAAATGAGATTCTGCAAATGGCTTTACTTGAGCCCAAGATAGCAATATTAGATGAGACCGATTCTGGTCTAGATATTGATGCTCTAAGAATAGTGGCATCAGGAATTAAAAAAATATCTAATGCACAAACTGGAATTATACTTATTACCCACTATCAAAGATTATTAGATGAAATTAAACCAAATTATGTCCATGTTATGTCAGACGGACAAATCATAAAAACTGGTGAGAGTGATCTTGCTCTAGAGCTTGAGGAAAAAGGATATGAATGGACTGATAACTTTATAAAAGAGACCTAAATAAATGGAAATTATTGAAAAAATAAAAACTAATAAATCGGATGATAACCTAACAGAAATACAAAAAATCTGTCTTCATAAATTACAATCAAGCCCTCTCCCTAATCCTAAAAGTGAACTATGGAGACTTTCAAATAAATCAAAATTGTCAAACTTTTTAGATTACTCAGTTAATGAAAAAGATTCAAAATTTGATATACCATATCCGAAAAATTCTCAAAGTACTATTAGATTAATAATTGGTGAGAATTGCCAAATTAAATTAATAGAGAAAAATTATTCAATACAGCAATTAAGTGAGGATGAATTACAAAAATATATCAAGGAACAGATATCTTTTTTTAAGCAAAACGAAAATTGGAGTGACCTACTAAATCTGTCTTTAAGTTGTAAAAATAATATTTTGGGATTAAAAATAAATGGATCAAAAATTCCTCCTATTGAAATTTTTAGTCATGCATCAAGTAATTCTTTAAACGCAAAAACCCTTGTAATATTTTTAGAAAAGAATTGTGATGTTGAATTATTACAAGTAAA
>OAPF01000010.1_pt1 | contig 19553 bp, 17 predicted proteins | sample 1516271 | NCBI WGS metagenome assembly OAPF01 (sample SAMEA3275584, study PRJEB22092) | marine metagenome | biome: ENVO:00000447; feature: ENVO:00002042; material: ENVO:00002010 | collected 2014-06-24T21:38:00+00 | depth 0 m
AATCAAAATAATAAAAAAGAAAATAATCTTATAGGAAAAGAGGATAAAAAAGATTGGCCAGAACTCTATTGGAATAATAATGAGAATATTGAAATAATTTCAAATGAAACAATTTTAAATTCAGTTCTTTTAGGAGAAACTTTGCCTAATTATTTGGATAATTTGAGCTTTAATAATCTTAAATTAAAACTTGGACCAGATTTTAAACTTCAATATTCAGAAATAGTTCAAGCTTATTTAGATACCAAATTAGACCTTGATATAAACGGAAAGGTAGGCAAAGATTTAAATGCTAGAGGTCTAATTTATCTTAAAAAAGGTAGAGCTAATCTATATACTACTCCATTTAAACTAGATAAAAATAAAGACAATTATATTTTATTTGCATCAAGAAGTGGTGTTGTTCCATTTATTAATTTTTCTCTGGTTAGTAAAGTTCCAGATTCTATAATACCTATAAGTGAAAATAATCAGGATTCAAATATCTCAGGTGATCTTGATGTAAATGCGACTTCTAGTGGTTTGGGATCATTTGGGATTGGTAATTCAAGGCTTATCAAAATTGAAGCATCTTATGAAGGATTTTTAGATCAATTATCTTTTGCTGATGAAAATAGAAGAATCCAATTAAGGAGCACGCCAAGTTATAACAGATCACAAATAATTGGTTTGATTGGAGGTAACTCTGCAAATTTAATAAATAGAGCATTTATTTCTCAACTTAATAATGCTGATGCATTTAGTGAAAGATTTCAGTTATCTTTATATCCAGCGTTAATAGAAAATAATGATTCATTAAATAATATTTTTTCCAATGAAAATTTAGATATAGAAAATGATGGTCAATCATCTTCTAATGAGGAATTTTCTTCTCAAGCTTGGGTAGCCGAAATAGGGCTTGATATTACTGATGCGATAAATTTTGCCTTTCAAACCGTTCCAGGTAGAGATGATATTTCACCTTTAGGAATTTTGACTTTTCAGGCAAATCCAAACTTAGAATTATTAGGTTCTTATGATTCCAATGGGGATTGGAAAAGTCAAGTTCAATTATTTTTTAGATATTAACTCAGAAAGAAATTTACTTTAAAGAATCTTTAATTTGAATTATCATTAAATTAACTAAAAAATATTATGGCTAATATCTTTGAAGTTCCTCAACCAGGTAATGATCTTTTAGAAAAAGCTGATAAAGTTCGTTTGGCATCAATAAAAATAAGTCAGACTGAAAATCAAAATCGAATTAAAGCCTTAAATTTTATGGCTGATTATCTAGAAAAAAATTCTAAAGAAATATTAGAGGCTAATAATGCGGATTATTCAAGTGCAGAAAAAAAAGGTATTTCTAGGGCTTTACTTTCTAGATTAAAGTTATCAAAAGCAAAATTAAATTCAGGAATTGAAGGAGTAAGAAAAGTTGGAGACTTGGCTGATCCTGTAAATCAAGTTCAAATAAAAAGAGAGCTTTCAAAGGGATTGATCTTAGAAAGAAAAACTGTACCAATTGGAGTCTTAGGGGTTATTTTTGAATCAAGGCCAGATGCCGTGATGCAGATTAGTTCATTAGCAATAAGATCAGGTAATGGAGTAATGCTAAAAGGGGGTAGTGAAGCTAATTTAACAAATAATTCAATAGTAAAAGCATTGCAAGAAGGTTTAAATGAATCAGGTCTTGATAAAAATGCAATATGTTTACTAACAAGCAGAAAAGATAGTATGGCGATGTTAAATCTTGAGAAATATATTAATTTAATAATTCCAAGAGGAAGTAATGAATTAGTTAAATTTATTCAGGAGAATACAAGAATTCCTGTGCTAGGCCATGCTGATGGAATTTGTCATTTGTTTATAGATATTGAGGCAAATCTAGAGATGGCTTTATCAGTCGCTTTGGACAGCAAAATTCAATATCCTGCAGCATGTAATGCTATCGAAACTTTATTAGTCCATAAAGATATCGCACCAGCTTTTTTAGAAAAGGCCATCCCTTTGTTTAATTCTAATGATGTTAAATTAATTGGAGATAAGAGATCAGTTGAATTAGGGTTAAAGTATGAGGCTAGTCTAGAAGATTGGAAAACTGAATATTTGGATTTAATTTTATCGATAAAAATTGTTGATGATCTTGAGGAGGCAATCACACATATTCAAAAATATAGTTCAAAACATACAGATGGAATAATTACTGAAAATTCAAATACTGCCAATAAATTTATGAATGTAGTTGATAGTGCAGGTGTTTTTCATAATTGCTCTACTAGGTTTGCAGATGGGTTTAGATATGGATTCGGAGCTGAAGTTGGTATATCTACTCAAACTCTTCCACCAAGGGGACCTGTAGGTCTAGAAGGTTTGGTAACTTATAAATATTTCCTAAAAGGTGATGGGAATATAGTTGATGATTTTTCATCAGGAAAGGCTATCTATACACATAAAGATCTTTAAAACTTTTAAAGATGGAAACTTTTTTAAAAATTGAGAATATTAAACTTTGGGCTAGGGTTGGCGTTCTTGATGAAGAAAGGGAATTAGGACAACTATTTATTTTAGATATATTTTTGTGGACTGATTTTGAAAAATGTACAGTAAATGATGATATAAAAAAAACAGTTGACTATTCAAAATTAGTTCAAATTTTAAAAGATCAATCAAAGAAAATATATTGTTTTACAATCGAAAAATATTCAAACGCAATTTTAGAAATCATTGATCAGGAATTTAAGCTTTCTAAAATTAAAATTATTTTGACAAAATGTAATCCTCCAATCACAGGTTTCGATGGGAAGGTGTCAATAGTAAGAATTCTTGAAAATAATTAAAGTATTGGAAAAAAGAAATCCCATTATATTGATTCATGGTCTTTGGAATACTTCAAGTATTTTTTCTTCTATTACCTCAAAACTTGATGATATTGGTATTGAATATTTTGCCCCAACTCTTAAGCATTCATATGGAATGACTTCAATTCTGGATTTGACTAATAAATTAAACGAATTAATTTTAGAGAAATACGGTTTAGAAAAAGAAATAGATATTTTGGGATTTTCTATGGGAGGAATAATTGGTAGGTACTGGCTTCAAAAATTTAATGGATATAAAAGAACAAGAAGATTAATATCTATAGGTTCCCCTCACAAAGGAACTTTGATGGCTCAATTAATACCTAAATACCCTTTTAGAGGAATATCAGAAATGAAAATAAATAGTAAGTTTTTAAGAGAACTCGCAAATAATGATTTTTTTCTTGATGATATTGAGTGTATAAATTTCTTTACTTATTGGGATATGATGGTTTTCCCTGGCTGGTGGACAAATTTAAATTTTGGAAAAAAAATATCAGTAAAAGTATATAAACATAGAAATCTTGTAAGAAATAAATCTGTGGTTGACAAAATAATCGATGAAATTATTAAGTAGCTCCAGATAGACCTAAGTGCCTTATTAAGGAATCAGTTTGTGGCTCTCTTCCCCTGAATAGTTTAAATATATCTAATGGAGGTAAGCTTCCTCCTAAGCTAAGTATTGTATCTTTAAATTTCTTTCCTATTAACTTTAAATCTTCAGAGTTTTCTAGATCAGCTTCTTCAAACATTGAAAATGCATCAGCACTTAGAACTTCAGCCCATTTATATGAGTAATATCCTGCAGAATATCCGCCTGCAAATATATGACTAAAACAACAAAGAAAGTGATCTTCTTGAATTGGTTCAATAACAGTAGTTTGTTTTGCAATTTCTCTTCTTATTTCATCTGCTGTTTTACCTTCGTTTTTATCAATACTACTGTGCAATCTGAGGTCTGTAATTGCAAAATGTAGTTGTCTAAGAGTAGCCATACCACAATTAAAAGTTCTATTCTTTAGGAGCTTCTCAAAATTCTCATCGGATAATTTTTCTCCTGTTTTGTAGTGCTTAGCAATATTCATAAGTGTATTTTTATGAAAACACCAGTTTTCCATAAATTGACTTGGAAGTTCGACTGCATCCCACTCAACGTTGTTGATGCCAGCTGCTTGAGGAAGATTTACAGTAGTAAGCATGTGTTGAAGACCATGACCAAATTCATGGAAAAGTGTCTGAACTTCTTCAAAACTCATCAAACTAGGTTTATCTTTTGATGGTGGAGTCTGATTACAAACGAGATAAGCTACAGGGAGGGTCTTTTTGCCAACATTATTTTTATTCAAACATTCATCCATCCAAGCCCCTCCTCTCTTTGATTCAGGCCTCGAATATGGATCCAGGTAAAAAGATGCTATTTTCTTATCTTCTTTATTGAGGATATTAAAAAATAAAACGTCATCATTCCATAGAGGTGCCTCATCAGTTGCCTCGACTACTTTAATTTCAAAAAGCTTTTCACTTAATTTAAATAAACCTTTCAAAACATCATTTAGTGGGAACCAAGGTCTCAAAGACTCTTGATCCAAATTGAGCTTTTCCTTTCTAAGAAGTTCAGACCAATAACTAATATCCCATGGCTCAATATTCTGCGATTTTGGAAACCCATTAGCTTTAGAAAACTTATCGAGCGTTTCTAATTCAATTTTTGCGGTTTTGAATGCTGGTTCTCTCAATTCTTCTAAAAGGTTTTCTACATTTTTAATTTCTTTCGCCATTTTCGTTGACAAACTTAGTTCTGCCCAACTTTTATAACCGAGAAGATTAGCTTGTTTAGTTCTAAGAGATAATATATCTTCAATGATTTGAGAATTATTTTTTTCTCCTTGAGACGCCCTACTAACGAATGCCTTGTATAGTTTTTCTCTAAGATTACGCTCTGTGGCATATGTCATAAATGAAGTATAAGTTGGAATATCTAGACTTAATTTCCAAGGACCATTTTTAATATCAACTTCTTCATCTTTTTTTAAGTGATTGTGTGCAGAAATTGCCATCAATTCAAGTACTCGTTCAGGAAGACCATCGACTTCAGATTTTTTATTTAATATTAAAAACCATTTATTAGTCGCATCAAGAACATTATTGCTGAAGTCTGTTGATAGCTTTCCAAGCTTTTCTGAAATGTTGTTGAATTCTTCTTGATCATTTTTTTGTAGTGAAATTCCTCTATGTTGCATCTCAAGAATTTCTTTATCTAAAATTCTGTTTTTAATTTGATCAAAGTTATTTGTTTCTTTAAGCTTGACTAAAGAATTGTAAATTATTTTACTTTGTCCGAATTTATTACTCAAGCTAATAATCTCTGGAAGAAATTTTGAATAAATATCTCTAAGACTTTCAGAATTATTTACTGCATTTAGGTGACTTATTACTCCCCAACTCCATCTAAGAATTTCATTGACTTCATTTAAAGGATTTATTACCTTATCCCAATTTAAATCATTTTGAATCAAATAATTAGATAAATTTTTCTCTATGTTTTTAAAATCTTCAGCTATCTTTTCTAGTACTACTGGGAATTGTTTACTTATGCTTTCGGGAGTAAATTTTTTAAATTGTGGTAACTCTCCATATTTAAAAATTGAGGTATCCATTTATTAAAATAATTTAATTAACTAAAGTTGGGATTAATCCAACCAATTTAGCTAAAGTAAGTTGCTGACTGAGAGCATTGGTTGAAGATTCGTATAAATTTATGGCGATTTTGGGCCAAAAACCTATTACCAATGTAGGCAACAATAAACTGAAACCAATAGTCAATTCTCTACCATTCATCTCTTTAACTGTTGCTAGTGCAGGAATTCTAGGGCCAAAGAATACTCTTCTACACATTGATAATAGATATATTGGTGTCAGAACTAAACCTATAGCTGCAATAAGAATAGTGATCGATCTAAAGATAGAGCTGAACCCTTCTTGACTAGTAATCCCTAAAAATACAGTTATTTCACTTATAAATCCGCTCATCCCAGGTAGTGCTAGAGAGGCCAAAGAACTTGCCAAGAAAAAAGCAAAAGTTATTGGCAAGACCTTTGCTAACCCACCCATATTGGGTATCGAAAGAGTATTTGTTCTTTCATAGAATGAGCCCGTAACAAAAAACATAGCTGCAGCTATAAGTCCGTGACTGATCATTTGTAGCATTGCTCCGCTAATGCCTAGAGCATCTACTGCTCCAATCCCTAACAGTACAAAACCCATATGACTCACAGAGCTACATGCAATTCTCCTTTTGACATTATCTTGTGCAAATGCATTTAGTGCTCCGTAAATTATATTAATGATTCCAAGAATAATTAATGCAGGTGCAATTTGAAGATGTACTTCAGGTAGTATTTGAACATTGAATCTTAAGAGAGCATAACCTCCCATTTTTAAGAGTATTCCAGCTAGTAACATTGAAACTGGAGCATTAGCCTCTCCATGTGCATCGGGTAACCAAGTATGTAATGGAAAGATAGGAAGTTTTACTCCAAAACCAATTAAAAATCCTAAATAAGATAATAAAGCTAGGCTGCCTGTTACATGTTTATTGGTTAAATCGGTAATATTTAAAGTAAAGGTATCACCACTCAAGGCAAGTGCTAACCCACTTATGAGTATTAATAAAGAAGCTAAAGCTGTATAAAGAATAAATTTAGTGGCCGCATATAATTTCTTTTTCCCTCCCCAAATCGCAATAAGAAGATATACCGGAACTAATTCAAGTTCCCATGCCAAGAAAAATAATAGGAAATCTTGAGAAAGGAAAACTAGTGCCTGTGCTGATGCTTGGACTAATAAAAGAGCAAAATATAGATTAGATTTTTTCTTAATTTTCCAACTAGCCGCAGCTGATAAAAATGTAATTAAGCCGCTTAATGCTATTAAAGGAGCAGATAACCCATCTACGCCAAGAGACCACTCTAAGCCTATTGATGGTAACCAAGAAGCTCTTTCTACCAGTTGCAAAGAGCTATCTGAAGTATTGAATTTTTGAAAAAGGACTCCGATTATTAGTAAAAAATCTATAAATAAAAAACTTAATGAGATATTTCTAGGGAGTGTATTATCTTCTCCTTCTTTTGAACTCAAGAAAGGCATTATTAATGCCCCAATTAAAGGCAGTAAAACAATAGATGATAGCCAAGGAAAAGATTCTAAATTCATTTATGTAATGAATAATTTTTTTATTCTAGTTGAAGTTGTACTAGCTTGAGACTATAACATTAAAAATGCCTAAGTAAAACTACTTACCAGAGATAGTGCTAAATTGGCTGCCGGTTGTTTGAACGTTTAAGAATGGTGCTCTGCTAGCTACACCTGACTTCTCCCATGCTTTCACCATGGCTTGACTGACGTTTTTACCATTTTCTTTTTTACACAAAGCTAAGATACTTGGTCCTGCTCCACTAATTGCGCATCCTAGTGCTCCTGCATATAGTGCGGCATCTTTGACCTCCAGTCCACCTTTAATAAGTTTCCATCTGTAGGGTTCATGTAGCTTATCAAACATTCCCTCTTTTATAAGTTCCTCATTTCCTGCTTTTAAGCCGTTTAGTAACAAAGTAAGTGCCCCCATATTTGTCACTGCATCAGATATAGGTACATTCTTGGGCATAACCTTTCTTGCTTCACTTGTGCTTAGACGAATTGCAGGTATTGCTACAACAGCTTTAATTGAATCGTGCCAATCACATCTAATGATTCTCCATCTTTGAGAAGAAGACCTGGCTGTCAAACAAAGCCCACCCAGAAGAGAGGGAACTACATTATCAGGATGACCTTCTATATCAATGGCAAGTTCAAGGAGTTTTTCTTTGGACAATGGAGAGTTCATTATTGCATTTGCTCCGATTAGTCCAGCAACTATTGCTGTAGCACTACTTCCAAGTCCGCGTGCAGGCGGCACTGCCAACTTAACTCTTGCTTCAAGTGCAAAAGGATCCATATTTGCGCTCTCCCATACTTTCTGAGCTGCTCTAAAAACTAAGTTTTCAGGTCCTCCTCTTAAATGATTACCATCTGTACTTTCCATTATTAAATCAAATCTATCTCCACCACCTTCAATTCTTGTAAAAATAAATTCATTATATAAATCTAATGCTGCTCCAAGACAATCGAATCCAGGCCCTAAATTGGCAGTTGTGGAAGGCACTGTTACCCTTATTTTTTTACCTACTTCAGGAATAGACATTTTTTGTTTTTAAGTTTTTAAAAGCATTTTTGCTCTACAGGCTGCACTAAAAAGTCCAAACTCTTCATCTAAAATTACTTTCATAGGTATTGTTTTAAGAATATCTTTTAATCTTCCCTTGTCGAAAAATTGTTTTAAAAATAAATCTGATTTAAAGTTTTTGAAATGTTTTGATGCGGTTCCTCCAGAAATCCATAACCCGCCAAAGCACAATTCTTGAAGAGCAACATCTCCCAATAAAGAGGCATAAGCGCCTAACCAAATCCTCTCAACTTCAATCATTAGCTGATCCCCTTCTTTAGAAAGATTACAAATTTTTTCAGGTAGTTCTTTTCTCGCAGCATCAAAAATTTTAATTTTTTTTAAATATTTTTGTAGAGGATGGTTTTGGGCATCAGGTTTGCTTAGTCTCCATTCGGCAATTCTTGATAAACCAGTGCCGCTAATAATTCTTTCACAAGATATCCTCTCAACTTTTAGATAATTCTTAAGCCAAATTTTTAATTCCCATTCTAATTTTGACTTTGGGGAGTACTCAACATGACCACCTTCACTAGCTAAAACTTTTACCTTTTCCCCTGATATTATTCCTCTTGCAATGCCCAAACCAGTCCCCGCTCCAACAATGGCATGCAAATCATTATTAGCACCTTCAGAACGGGATCCATTTTGGATAGTAGAATATTGATTTTTTTTTAAAAAAGGTATTCCATAAATTTGTACAGCGAAATCATTTATTAGCTCGCAGCTTTTAAAATTAAATTTGTTCTGTAAAGCATTTCCAGAAATATTCCATGACAAGTTAATGATTTTTGCGTTGTTGTTAGATAAAGGACCAGCTACGGCAAAACATGCAGAAGAAGGATGAGTAATATTTTTGCATTCTTTTTTCAGAAAATCTTCTAGGATTAGTTCAAAAGAACTCCAATCAGAAGATAAATATTTCTTCTTAATTATTAACTTGGGCGAATTATTATTTATTTCTTTTTCGAAAATTCCTAATAGAACCTTTGTACCTCCTAAATCACAAGCGAGAAAATTCATATATTAGAAATTATTCTGTTCTCCCTTTTTTTTCTATTAACTCGTCCATTAACTTAAAGAGATTTGGTAAATTGAAAATTCCTAAATTTCTTCCATTCAAGGCTCTCAAGGCGACTGAATCAATTTCCTCTTCTTTATCACCAATAACTGCAATTAAAGGAACTCTTCCGAGAGTAGCCTCTCGTATTTTATATCCTATTTTTTCATTCCTAATATCAACTTTTGATCGGTAACCATTATTATTTATTAATTCATTAAACTTTAAACACTTTTCAATATTTCTATCAGTAATGCTCAATAAAATTATTTGATAAGGTGCAAGCCAAATTGGGAATTTTGCCTCATATTGTTCAATTAAGATTCCGATAAATCTCTCAAAGGATCCTAAAATTGCTCTATGAAGCATAACTGGATTTCTTTTCTCATTATCAATATCTACATAAGTTGCATCCAATCTAATAGGCATTGAGAAATCAACCTGAATAGTTCCGCATTGCCAGACTCTATTAAGACAATCTTTTAAGGAGAATTCTATTTTTGGACCATAAAAAGCCCCTTCTCCTGGTTGGAGTTCCCATTTTAGGTTCTTATTATCGAGAGCTTTGGTAAGAGCCTCCTCTGATTTATCCCAAATCTCTTCACTACCTACCCTTTTTTCAGGACGAGTTGATAATTTGATAATGATTTCATCAAAACCAAAAGTTTTATAAACCTCGAAAACAAGATCTATAAAAGTAGATACCTCTTCTTGAATTTGCTCTTCTGTGCAGAATATGTGTGCATCATCTTGAGTAAAGTTTCTTACTCTCATTAAGCCGTGTAGTGCACCAGAGGGCTCATTTCTGTGACAAGAACCAAATTCAGCAAGACGAATAGGTAAATCCTTATAACTTTTTAAACCTTGATTAAATACTTGAATATGGCATGGACAATTCATTGGTTTAATTGCATAAGTTCGATTTTCTGATGCAGTAGTGAACATATCGTCTCTAAATTTTTCCCAATGACCGGATTTTTCCCAAAGAGATTTATCAACAGCTTGTGGGGTTTTAATTTCTAAATAATCATTTTTTTTGAGTATTTCTCTTATGTACTTTTCCAGTACTTGGTAGATTGTCCATCCATTTGGATGCCAAAAAATCATTCCTGGAGATTCTTCTTGTATATGAAATAGTGAATGTTTTTTACCAAGTTTTCTATGATCTCTTTTTTCCGCTTCTTCAATTCTTGTTAAGTAGTCATTGAGTTCTTTTTCTTTTGCCCATGCAGTTCCATATATTCTCTGTAATGATTCATTCTCACTATTACCTCTCCAATATGAACCTGATAATTTAAGTAATTTAAAGTGTCTCAAATGTCTAGTATTGGGTACGTGAGGCCCTCTACACATATCGATATATTCTTCGTGTTTGTATAAATTTATGAGCCCTTCTTCAGGAATTTCTTCAATTATTCGTAATTTAAAAGTCTCATCTCTTTCTTTAAAAGTTTTAATTGCCTCTTCTTTAGAAACTTGTAAAATTTCAACGTCATAGTTTGTTTTTATTAATTTATTAATTCTATTTTCGATTTTTATTAAATCTTCAGGAGTAAATCTGTATTCAGAAAAAATATCGTAATAAAAACCATCTTCAATTACAGGCCCAATCGCCATTTTAATATCAGAGTAAATTTGTTTAACTGCATGACCAATAAGGTGAGCAAAGGAATGTCTTATTATTTCAATTCCTTCTTTATCTTTTGATGTGATGATTACAACTTTGGAATCTTTATTTATAGGAATAGTTGCATCAAGAAGAACATCATTTACTTTCCCAGCAATTGTTGCTTTAGCTAATCCAGCGCCTATACTCTGGGCAATTTCTAGAATAGTTACAGATTTTTCGAAAACCTTTTTTGAACCATCAGGCAAGGTAATTATTGGCATAATTTATTTCTCCATTTCAAAAAATCCCAATTTTGATTTAACTCTTTTTAAAGTCTGATTTGCTAAATCTTCAGCTTTTTCCTTCCCTTCATCAAGGATTTTATTTAGTTGATAGGGATCATTAATTAATAATTTATATTTTTTCTGAATAGGTTCTAGTGATTCAATAAGTTGTTCTGTAATTAATTTTTTAAATGTCCCCCATCCAGTCTCTGAGAATTCATTTTCACATTGAGAAATTTCTTTGCCAGATAATATTGAATAAATCATCAAAAGATTTTTAGATTCTGGTCTCTCAGGGTTGTTAAATTCAATTCCAATAGAACTGTCACTTTTTGCTCTTTTTATTTTTTTTGTGATTATTTCAGGAGGATCTAATAAGTTAATGCGACTGCCCTCATTAGGATCACTTTTGCTCATCTTTTTTGAACCATCAATTAAACTCATTATTTTTGAACCATTCTTCATGATGATTGGTTGAGGGATCTTTAAAATATTTTTATCCTTACTAAATCTGGCATTAATTCTCTGTTGTGCAATATCTCTTGCAAGTTCAAGATGTTGTTTTTGATCCTCACCTACTGGTACGAAGTCAGCATCATAAAGAAGGATGTCTGCAGCCATAAGTATTGGATAGTCAAATAATCCAATAGATACATTATTACCTTGTTGTATGGATTTTTCTTTGAATTGAATCATTCTTTCCATCCAATTTATTGGGGTCATGCAATTTAATATCCAACAAAGTTCTGAATGCGCTGAAATCTGACTTTGGACAAAAATTGAGCATATATTGGGATCTATCCCACAAGCGACGTACAAAGCCGCAGTAGAGATAGTGTTCTTAGATAATTCTTTGGGATTATATGAAGCTGTGATTGCGTGCAAATCAACTACACATAGAAATGTTTCATATTGCTCTTGAAGCGTAACCCAATTATTTATGGCCCCAAGCCAATTCCCAATATGTAAATCACCAGTTGGTTGAACTCCTGAAAGAATTCTTTTTTTATTTGCCATCCTCTTCTACTTCGCTAGATTGGATCTCTTCAGTTGATGTACTTTTTACTGGTCTTGCAAAGGGGTCAGGAGCTGTTTTTGTCTTTTCTTCATAAGGATTTTGTGATTGTCTATTCGGAGAAGAGTTTTTATTATTTTTTGCATATTCTTTGATTGATTCAATCAATTTTTCGTCTTTGATCATTTCGCTAAGTGTTCTAACAGAGAAACCCAGAACTGCAACGGTAGATCTTAATTGAAAGGTCTCTTGTATTGATTTAACAGCTTTCATTTCGTTATCACTCAATCTTATGCGGAATCCTCCTCCATCTCTTCTGCCGCCCGATCTATCTCTGAAATTAGATCTTTCATTGTTAGAACGACCTCTGTAATTTTCTTGTCCAGGATTATTGCTGAAATTTGAATTAGACATCTTGATGTTTCTTAAGTTATTTAAATAGTCTATTAACTTAGCATCTTGTTATGCAATAAGTCTTTTTAAAAGGCTTAAATTTTTATCTTTTGATTAACGACTTATGAAATTTTGCTTTTCTCATTCACAACTTGCATTAAAATAAAATTAGAAAAATAAAGTATTGTGTTTGATATTAGTAAAGACAACCTTTTAAAGGATTTCATAAAGTTTCCAAAAAAAAATCTTCTTATTATTTTATTATTGTTAGGTTTTGGGGAATGGTTTGTCAGTGACTTAATTCATTTTGCAGGAGGCTCAATAGGATTTTTTGCGTTGTGTTTGGGGGGATATTTTTACTTGAAGAATGATAAGCCTAAATTTAATGAGCCAAATAATTTAGATGGTTGGATAAATCTATGTAATGAAGATTTAAATTTTTTTGAAGAACTTGAAGCAACAAATGAATTAGAAAAACAGAATTCAAAAAGACAAAAAATACTTGAATCGATTCTTAATAGATGTGAAAAAGAAAAAATAAGTTGCATTGGACAAAAAAATAATCAAAGTTTTCAATCTGTTTTGAAAAGTAATTTTAAAGCAGATAAGTTTGACTTTGATTTATACGAAAAACTGCCTAAATACAATTCTTCTCAAGTTATTCCAGAAGAAGCTTTGAAGAGTGATGCAATCTTGTATTTTATAAACTTGCCTTTGTCGGCAAATGATTTTTTGTGGCTGGAAAAGTTTCCTAAAAATATGCCAATCTGGTTGGTGGCTTTAACTTCCAACCAAATAGAAGCCAAAAATCAGATAGAAGACCTAAAGTCTCAAATTTCAAGTGACTTTACAAACAAAATTATTACTTTTGATGTGAATAAGAGTGAAATAACAAATATACCTTTTTCTTTAAGGAAGTTTTTCATAAGTTCATCTAAAAATATTGAAAATACAAAAAAAAGGCTCTTGAAAGAACTTCATGCTGCCTGGCAATCTGAAATTGAAGGTATAAGAAGAATGCAGTTAAAAGGTATACAAAGAAAAAATCAAATTCTTGTCGCAACAACTGTTTTCTTATCTCCTATCCCATCAATTGATGTTATGGCAATGACAGTACTAAATTCATTAATGATTAAAGAAATTAAGTCTATATGGGGATGTAATTGGTCTCCTGAAATTTTAGATAAAGTATCCAAAGAGATTTTAAAGACTGCAATTGCTCAGGGAGTTATTGAATGGAGTGGACAGACTCTAATTGGCATAACAAAATTACATGGCCCAAATTGGCTTGTCTCTGGAACATTTCAGGCTGTCAGTGCTGCTTATTTAACAAGAGTAGTATCAAGTTCTTTGGCTGATTTTATGGCAATAACAAAAGGAGTAGAAGAACCTGATTTGGATTTTATAAAGAAAAATTCTGAGAAAATTGTTGAAAAAGCTTTTGAAAAAGAAAAAATAAATTGGAAAGGATTTATTTCTGATCTTAGAAAACCACTTATGAAACTATCTTTTAGTTCATAATCTAAGGATGAATGTTAAATATGAAAAAAAATATGCTTTTTTTAAGTTTGATACTTCTGCTTTCTCTTGCTTCAGGATCATGTAAGAGAATATCAAATAAAAATGAAACTAAAGAAGTAATACTGGCAAGTTTCACTGTTTTGGCGGATATAATTAGCAATGTCGCTAAAGATGATTTTATTGTTAGATCAATAACGAAACCTGGAGTTGAAGTTCATGGCTACCAACCAACTCCAAGCGATTTGGTAAATGCCTCTAGTGCTTTTGTTTTTATTGATAATGGATTTGGATTTGAATTATGGGCTGAAAAATTTGTTTCTAATTTAAAAGTTAAAAGAATTACTGTCGCGGAAGATTTAGATCCTATTTTTATCAGTGAAGATTTTTATAAAGGGAAACCCAATCCTCATGCCTGGATTTCTCCAAAAAGAGGGATCCTATACGTAGATATTCTCGTGGATTCTTTATCAGAATTGAGGCCATCCAAAAGGACATTATTTGAAGAAAATGGAAAAATTTATAAAGATAAACTCTCTAAAATAGATAAAGAATTCTCACTTTTTATTAATAACTTAAATAAAGACAGGAGGTATCTAGTAAGTTGTGAAGGTGCTTTTTCATATTTAACAAATGATTATGGATTAGAGGAAGTTTATTTGTGGCCAGTTAATGCTGAGAGTCAAATTACTCCCAAAAGAATGGCAAGAACAATCTCACTAGTTAAAGAAAAAAATGTTCCATCTGTATTTTGCGAAAGTACTGTAAGTAACGAATCTCAAATGGTTGTTGCAAACGAAACTGGGGCTAATTTTGGAGGAAATCTTTTTGTTGATTCATTATCTGATGATAGTGGGCCTGCTAGTTCCTATATAAAAATGCTTGAGCATAATTTGGATTTGATAAAAAAAGGGCTTTTTTGAATTATGGAAACAATCAATTATCAAAACTTTAGGATTGATGCAGAGAATATTTGCGTAGATTACAACGGTAAGGTGGCTTTGTATGATGCCAATTTAAGATTGAAACCTGGCCAGATTTGTGGGTTAGTAGGGATGAACGGGGCTGGTAAAACAACTTTTTTTAATGCTTTAACTGGCTTTGTAAATATTTCAAAGGGAAAAATTAGAATAAATGGAGAGTCTGTAAGATCTGCTCAAAAAGATCAGACAATTGCTTATGTTCCTCAAAATGAGGGAATTGATAGTCAATTTCCAATAAGTGTTTGGGATGTAGTGATGATGGGAAGATATGGTTCGATGAATATTTTTAGGTGTCCTAGAGAGTCTGATGTTCAGGCGGTTAAAGATGCTATTGAGAGAGTTGATCTTACTGATCATTTATCTACACCTATTGGAAACTTATCTGGAGGTCAGAGAAAACGAACTTTTTTAGCTAGAGCAATTGCGCAAAGAGCTTCAATATTACTTCTTGATGAGCCTTTTTCAGGTGTTGATATAAGAACTGAGAAACTTATCTCGGAATTATTTATTCAATTTAAAAATGAGGGGAAAACTATATTATTATCAACGCACGATATGATTCATGTCCGTGAATTTTGTGATTTGGTTCTTTTAATAAATAAAACTGTTGTAGCTTATGGCGAGACCTCTGAAGTGTTTACCCCTGAAAATATTACAACCACTTTTGGAGGGATCTCACCTGATTTCTTGTTTGGACCTGAATCCTAAATTTTAAATTATATGGAGCTCTGTTCTTTTTTAACTTTAGATTCATTCATAACAGATCCTTTAACTCATGACTTTATGAGAAAAGCACTTCTTATGAGTTCATTAGTTGCAGCTGTTTGTGGTTTCCTATCAAGTTATTTGACTCTTAAAGGATGGGCTTTAATGGGAGATGCAGTGTCACATTCAGTAATGCCTGGTGTTGTGGTTGCTTATGCATTAGGTCTTCCTTTCTCATTAGGGGCATTTATTTTCGGAGTTGGTTCTGTAGCATTGATAGGGTTTATTAAGCAGAAATCTAGAGTTAAGGAAGATACTGTTATTGGGTTGGTATTTACTGGATTTTTCGCTCTTGGAATCGTATTGGTTTCTAAGATTAAAAGTAATATTGATCTGCACTCTATTCTTTTTGGTAGTCCATTAGGAATATCACTTTCAGATGTAAAACAAACTATATTCATTTCTTTATTGGTAGTAATCCTTTTATCAATTTTTAGAAAAGATTTAATGCTTTATTGTTTTGATCCTAGGCATGCAAAAACAGTTGGGATTAACGTATTTTTTCTTCATTATTTACTCCTCACATGCTTATCTTTGGCAGCTGTTGTGGGCTTGCAGTCTGTTGGAATTATTTTGGTAGTTGCAATGTTGATTACACCAGGGGCTACAGCATATTTACTTACGGATAAGTTTGATAATATGACAGTAATTTCAGTATTAAGTGCAATTATCTCAAGCCTTATAGGAATCTATGTTAGTTTTTGGTTTGATCTTGAAACAGGTGGATCAATTGTCTTGGCACAAACTTTTATATTTTTATTTGCTTTTTTATTCGCTCCAAGATACGGAATATTTAAGTTAAAGAAATTATTTGCTGGGTATAAATGATAGTGGTGGAAGAAACTTTAAATAAAAAGTGGAATTGGTGGCCATTATTCCCCTTATATCCTTATGGAAAAAAGAAAACAATTTTAAGAGAATTAATTCCTGATCAAATATGGTCCTTGGAACAAATACAGGGACTTTATTATGTTGCGGTTCCAATAAGAATGACGGTAATAAAGGTTGATAATGGATTGATGCTAATAAATCCACTGCCTCCGACAAAAGAATTAATAAATGAGTTAGAAAAATTAATTGCGATTCACGGCAAAGTAAAAACAATAATTCTACCGAGTGCCTCTGGACTAGAACATAAAATCGGACTGCCAGCTCTTTCAAGAATTTTTAAAGATGCAGAAATTTGGCTTTGTCCTGGACAGTGGAGTTTCCCCATCAATCTTCCACTAGATTTTTTAGGAATTCCATCAAAAAGATCAAGAATACTTTTTGAGGAAGGTACTCCACATACGAACTCATTTAAATGGTCTTCATTAGGCCCACTGAATTTAGGACTTGGAAGATATCAGGAGATAAGCTGTTTCCATTATTCTACGAAAACTCTTCATGTAACAGACGCAATAGTTGGAATAGACTCCACGCCACCTGAGATATTTAATTTTGATCCAACTCCACTTCTTTTTCATTCTAGAGAGAGAGGAGATGAACCTTTGATTGACTCCATCGAACAAAGAAAAAAAGGATGGAAAAGGTTAGTCTTATTTTCATCTTTTTTGAAACCAGGTAAATTAAATATTCCACCTTTAAAAGAAATATTTAAGTATTCATTCAAAAAAGATCTTAGAAATTGGAGATCTCATTTCGGTATTTATCCCTTTTTATGGGACGAAGATTGGGAATCCTCTCTTGTTGAAATAATGGGTAAAGATACTCCTAAGATTCAAATTGCACCAGTTTTACAAAAATTAATTTTTCCGCGTTCAAAAGAAGTTTTACTTAAATGGTTAGAAAATATCAAGTCTTTTGAAGATATGGAATATTTAATTCCAGCTCATTTTACGGCACCTATAAAATTTACAATAGAAGATTGTCAAAAATTAATTAATGAAATTAATTCCCAAAAGTGGGACAAACTTCCTGAGGATAATAAATTTTTGATGGGTTTATATAAAAAGTTGTTTGAACTAGGAATAATTCCTGAAGAAGTAAATCTTTAAAAACTATTATTCTTCAATAGACATGTTTTCATCATTTTTAAGAGTTTGTTCCAGCTCTTTTCTTTGCTCCATTTGTCTTAAGAAATATCCTGTCATCATTGCAGAAGATAATAAATTAGCAATGTTGTCTTTTGAAGATGTTATTTTTACATCAAATTGATCTGAAGGAAGCATTCCAAGAAGACCTTGAACATTATGTCTAATAATTTCTTGAATATCTTCACTAGCTGATTTTGCTACTCTTTGCAAAACTTCTGGAGATTGTTTTTGTAAATATTGGATTAAATCATTCTCATCGTTTGGATCATTATTTTCAGTAGCAAGAAATTCTGGATTAAACATTTCTACAACTTCAAGATATAAAAACCCTACAACATCACGTACCCATTAATCTAAATTATTAAGGGCAGGGAACCGAATAGGTCCAATTTTATTAAACGGCCAATATCTAAAAATAGCTTTACCAATAACCTTTTCATAGGGTAAAAATCCCCAAATATGTGAGTCCATACTGTTATTTCTATTATCTCCCATCACCCATAATGACTCTTCTGGGACAATAAAAGGCCCTATAGAATAATTAATATTTTTGTCAAAAACGTAATTTTTTTGAGCGATATCATTTAAGTAAAGGTTACCGTCTCTTACTTCTACCTTGTCTCCAGGTATTCCAATTACTCTTTTTATTAGTGCAGTATCTGCTTCATAACCAGCATTAATTAATTGTTCCGGAACGTTAAAAACAACTATTTTATTTTTTAATTTTGAAAGATTTGATTTGGATGTGATTTTGGGGGTTACTTTCTCAACAAGAATTTTATCTTGTATTTGAAGAGTTGGAAGCATTGAACCGGATGGGATCCATCTTGGCTCTATAACCTGCCATCGTATAATTAAAGCTATAGATATCCAGATTAAAAGATTTTTTAAATCCTTTAGTATTGAATTTCTTTTTTCTTGAGTTGTAGACATGTTTTATTTAATTCAGTTATAAGGAAAATCCCAAAGCATTTATATAAATTATGACATCATCTATTGAATGCAAAAATTTTCTTAGAAGTTTACAACTTTTGAATCTTCTTATAAAAATAGGAGTTCAAAATTTAATACTATGTCCTGGTAGTAGATCAGCACCTTTAGCAATAGCTGCTGGAGAATTAAATAAATTAGGACTGGTAAATATTTTTAATTCAATAGATGAGAGATCTGCGGGATTCCACTCTCTTGGGATTTCTGCTGCATCAGGTAATCTTTCTTTAGTTATTACCACTTCTGGGACTGCCGTAAGTAACTTATTGCCAGCAGCAGTTGAGGCAGACCGATCTTGTAAAGGTATTATATTTCTTACTGCTGATAGACCCTTAAGATTAAAAGATTGTGGCGCTAATCAAACAGTAAATCAAGAAGATTTTTTGAGTTCAGTCTGCAGAAGAGTTTTAAGTACAAATCTAAATGGACTTCATGAAACACAAGAAAATGAAATCTTAAATTTAGTTCGAATTACTGAGAAACAAATATCAACCTTCCCTGGTCCTATTCATTTAAATATTCCTATTGATAAGCCTTTAGGTATTTCATTTTTGAATAAAAAAAATGTTTTAGAGGTTTTTGAGAGAATTTATTTAAAGAAAAAATATATATTTCAGGAAGTTGAAATAAAGTCTGATAAAAACAAATTCTTAGAAATTTCAAAAAGTTTAAATTTAGATGAATCCGGCATTATTTTGGTAGGTCCCTATCAAGGTTCCATAAATGATTTAACTTCTTTCAATAAATCTTTAGAGAAATTACAAGAAATTACTGGTTGGCCAGTATTTGCTGATCCTGTT
>OAPF01000013.1_pt1 | contig 17996 bp, 13 predicted proteins | sample 1516271 | NCBI WGS metagenome assembly OAPF01 (sample SAMEA3275584, study PRJEB22092) | marine metagenome | biome: ENVO:00000447; feature: ENVO:00002042; material: ENVO:00002010 | collected 2014-06-24T21:38:00+00 | depth 0 m
TCCCACTGAACTATGGAATAATAATTTTCAAATAAAAAAAAATAAGAAGATATCTACCTAAAATTTAATTAAATACTTGAAAAAGGATTTTTAGGCATTTTTTTTAAACAATTTTTTGAAAATTCCTGAAGTACTTTAAATTCACTTTTATTTAAATTCCACTTGAATACATTCGATACATCTATAACTTGAGATTTTTTTCGCATTCCAACTAGTGGAATAGTTCCTTGATAACAACACCAATTAATTGCTACTTGCGCTTGGGAAACTGATCTTTGATTCGCAATTCTTTTTAGACACCTCCGCAATTCATATGTTGGTTTTTTATAGTTTTCAAATAAGGAATTACGAATAAAACTTTTTTCTTTATTTTCTTCTTTATCTGGATCAATACAAAGTATTCCAAAGGACAAAGGACTATAAGCAAAGAAATCAATATTATTTTCTTCACAAATTTTTTTTACCTGATATTGTTTTCCTAAATCGGGAGCAAGTAAAGAAAACTGTGTCTGAACACTTTGCAAGCTCTGATCTCTTTTTGCCAAGAAATTAATTAATTTCGTCAATCTTTTTGGGCCAATATTTGATAAGCCGATTTGAAAATCAAAGCCTTGATCTTTTAAATCGCAAAGATTATTCAACAGCCCTAATTCCTGCCAAGGATTGTATTTTGCAGTTGACCAATGTAATTGCACTATATCTAATTTGTTATTAAGTCTTTCTAAACTTTTCAAAAAAGGTTTATTAAAACCTCTGTTACCTATTCTCCAGGGATAAGGTGCAAGTTTGGTTGCTACTTGAATTCTTTTTTTCTTTGCTGAAGGAGTATTTAGTAAAAATTTTCCTATCAACAATTCACTTCTACCCTGAAGATTCCCAGTACCGTAAGAATCTGCAGTATCAATTAGATCGAAACCTCTTCGTAACGCTTCATTATATGTCTCACGTAAATCATCGTCATTTGTAGATTGGTAATTCCAAAAAAGCTTATTCCCCCAAGACCACGTACCTAATCCAATTCTTTTCTTCACTAGCCAATTTAAATAAGGAACTTTATAAGGTTATCTAAAAATATTAACTTCTTTAAAATATTTCAAAAAATAAGTTTTAAAGCATTAAAAATCAATTTCTCTTGACATTAAGAAATTATTCTCCAAAGTAAGAGAAATAAAAATAAAAAATTGTTCATTACCGTTTGCGGACAAAAAGGAGGTGTAGCCAAGACCTGCACAAGTATTCACCTTGCTAGTGTTTGGCATTCTGAAGGTAAAAAAGTTTGCATAGTCGATGCCGACAAGAATAGATCTGCTTTAGCATACGCATCAAGAGGCAATCTTCCATTTCCAGTTTTCCCCGTCAGTTCAGCTGCTAAAGCATCAAGATCATCAGAAATTGTAATAACTGATGGCCAGGCTAGCAGTGATCAAGAAGAACTTAAACACTTAGCGTATGGTTCAGATTTAGTTATCTTACCTACAACTGCAAAAGCAAGATCAGTAGAATTAACTGTTGAACTAGCTAATTTATTAAGCAACTTAAAAGTTAACCATGCAGTAGTAATAGTAAAAGTTGATTTTAGACAGCAAAAAGCAGCGCAACAAGCCAAAGCAGCTCTAGAAAATTTTGGTTTATATGTTTTTGATACATTTATACCCTTACTTTCAGCATTTGATAAAGCAGAAGCCTCGGGCAATGCTGTATTTGAAGCTGTAGACGATTTAGGTAGATCAGATCCTCGTCGAATGACGGGCTGGTCTGCTTATTGTTCAATTGCCTCACAAATTCCATGCCTGATTTCGAAGCCCTCATCCGACACCAACAACTTAAACAACCAACAACCAATCAGCGCTTAAAAGTAGTTGATTCTCCTAATTTTGAAGAAGAAAAATACGAAAAAACAACAATTAAACAATCTGGATTATTAGTAAATTTTTTTGGAGGTTTTATAGGTTCTGTAATTGGAACTTTAACAATACTGTTTCTTTATATGAATGAATATCTACCATTAGATTTACTAAAACTTAAGTAGTATATTCGCTATTTATTTCAACATATTTTTTAGAAAGATCGCACCCCCAAGCTGTGCCTTTCGATTCGCCAGAATTTAGATTAATCATAATTTTTACAATATCATCTACTAAATATCTACCTTTCATTCTGGACTTAATATAGTCTGTGACTTTTTGTGGATCATATTTATTTAACTTGCCGTTTTCCAAAATCTGAGCGTTTCCTATATACAAGTCAACGTCATTTAAATTAAATTTAACTCCAGAATTACCTGCAGCAGAAATGATTCGTCCCCAATTCGGATCACAACCATGTATCGCAGTTTTTACCAAGGCAGAATTACAAATAGATTTCGCGAGCATAATTGCATCATCTGTATTTTTTGCTCCTTGAACCAAAACTTCTAATAAACAATTTGCTCCCTCTCCATCCCTTGCAATATTTTTTGCCAAGTTCTGACATACAATATCAATCCCTTGTTGGATAATTGGAAAAAACCTTTTTTCAATTTTCTCTCCTGCATTTATTCCAACAAAAGAATCATTTGTGCTTGTCTCTCCATCAACTGATATTGCATTAAAAGATTTTTTAACCGCAATAGCAATCATTTTGTCCCATTCTTCTTTTTGAATACCCGCATCACAGGTTAGAAAAGCAAGCATTGTAGCCATGTTGGGGTAAATCATTCCTGAACCTTTTGCAAATCCTGCTATTTTTATTTTTCTACCTTGAATAATCGTCTCTATTGACACTTTTTTCAAAGTCAAATCAGTAGTTAAAATTGCTTCTGCTGCATTTTGAAAATTATTACCCTTTAAATCACTAACTAAATTCGGTAAATTTTTTACTAAATCATTTATTTGTATTGGAACACCAATTACACCAGTTGAGCACATTAAAACTTCTTCTTCTTTTATTCCTAAAAGTTCCGCAATCTTTCCTGTAGCAATTTGAAAATGTTGAATTCCAAGATTTCCTGTACATGCATTTGCTTGACCAGAATTAATTAGTATTGCTCTTACAAAACCTGAAGTTGTTTTAATCCTTTCCTCACAAATATCCACACAAGAAGCGCGAACTATTGATTGGGTAAACATCCCACTAAAAATACTTCCTTCTGGAGCGAGTATTAGTGCTAAATCTTTTTTATTAGAAGCTTTTAAACCAGCAGATATCCCAGCAAAAAGAAACCCCTTGGGTGTTACCTTACTGTCATCAACAAACGACCAATTGGAATCTAACTGGCTCAAACTTTTTGGTATTTTAATTCATACTAACTACTCTTTAATACTAAAGAAACAGGTAATTAGATTATTATTAATTATATGGATATTCTTCAAAAATCAAAAAACAACCAAAGAAGAATTGGTTTAACAGGAGGTATTGCCAGTGGGAAGACAACCATAACTAATTACATTAGAAAACATAAAAACATACCAGTATTAGATGCAGATCATTTTTCAAGAGAATTAATCAAACCAAACACATATGGATATAAGAAAATTTTAGATTATTTTGGAAATAAAATTATTGATAATAAAAGCAATTCAGAAAGGGAAATAAACAGAAAACTTTTAAGGAACATTATTTTTAAACATTCAGCAAGCAAGGAATGGATTGAAAAACTACTTCACCCCTTAATTAAAGAAAGAATGATAGAAGAATGCAGTCAATACAAAAATAATCAAACTATAGTATTGGCTATTCCATTATTGTTTGAAGCAAAATTTGAAGATATTTGTACTGAAATATGGTTAGTTAAATGTCCTAGAGAGACACAAAAAAAAAGACTTATGACACGAGATAAAATTAGCGAGAAAGAAGCATACGACTACATAAATCTTCAATTAAGTTTTGAAGAAAAAAGAAAATTTTCAGACATTATTTTAGATAATTCAGATGATCAAAATAAATGGATAAAGACAATAAGAGAGCTTCTTTGAAGCTTTAGCTATTCAATTTTTCTGCAAGAAGTTTATTTGCAAGTTTAGGGTCAGCTTTACCTTTTGTTCTTTTCATAAGTTGACCAACAAAAAAACCAAGTAACTTAGTTTTGCCATTTTTAAATGCTTGAACTTCATTTGGATGTTCATTTATAAGTTCATCAATTATTGGTAAAATACTTGAAGAATCAGATATCATTGCCAACCCTTTTTCTTCAACTAATTTTTTCGGAGAAATATTTTTTTGAATAAGTTCAGGTAAAATTTCTTTTGCAATTTTTCCACTAATTATATTTTTTGAAATCATGTTAATCATTTCAGCAAGATTTTCAGGACTAAGCTTTAATTCACTAAAACTTAGTTTGTTTGATTTTAAATAGCCCACAATATCACTTGTTACCCAATTTGAAGCTAGTTTGGCCTCTGCACCATTTGCTACTGTTTCTTCAAAAAAGTTTGCCATGCTTATTTCATCAGAAATTACCCTTGCATCATATGCAGACAACCCAAATTGACTTACATATTTATTTCTTTTCTTTGAAGGTAATTCTGGTAGTTCTTTAAACCATATTTCTTGTTGGGCTTTTGTTATTTCAATTGGACCTAAGTCAGGATCAGGAAAATATCTATAGTCACTGCTGCCTTCTTTCATTCTCATACTTTTTGTTAATTGCTTAGCTTCATCCCATAACCTTGTTTCTTGGAAAATTTTTCCTCCATTTTCATAAACTTCTATTTGTCTGGCTATTTCATAATCACAAGCCTTTTGAATTGCAGAAAATGAATTCATATTTTTTATTTCCACTTTGGTACCAAAAGGAGCATTAGGTCCTTTTCTAACTGAAATATTGACATCACAGCGTAATGAACCCTCTTGCATATTTCCGTCTGATACTCCTAGATATCTAACTGTTCTTCTAATCTCTGAAGCATATTCAGATGCCTCTTTACCTGATCTAATATCTGGTTTACTTACAATCTCACAAAGTGCTATTCCGGCACGATTGTAATCAACTAAAGAATACTTAGAGCCAGCTAATCTATCACTTCCTGAATGGACTAGTTTTCCGGCGTCTTCTTCCATATGTAGCCTTTCTATACCAATTTTTTTGATATAAGGTTCTTTGTCCTTTTCAATTATTTCAACCTCTAACCAGCCATTTTCAGCTAGTGGCTCATCAAATTGTGAAATTTGATAATTTTTAGGCAGATCAGGATAAAAATATTGTTTTCTATCAAATTTACAATGTTCTGCAACGTTTAAATTTAATGCTAACGAAGTTTTTACAGCATACTCAAGAACAGTCTCATTCAAAACTGGAAGAGTTCCTGGTAACCCACAAACTACAGGATCTATATGCGTATTAGGTGCATCACCAAAAGCTGTTGACGCAGATGTGAATATTTTACTTTTCGTATTAAGCTGTACATGAGTTTCCAAACCAATCACAGCTTCCCAAGATTCCAAATTGTTCATTATCAAAAGTCTCTTTATTAATATTATTGGATATAAAGGAAAAGAGGACCAAAACACAAATAAAAATATTAATTTTTAAATGGCACAAGAAACCAAAAATTCAATATTAATCATTGGCGGTGGACTTTTAGGTTTATCTATTGCTTATGAATTTTCTAGAAATAACTTCAAAGTTTTAGTTTTAAGCAAAAACAGAAATGAATCAGCTGGATTTGTTGCTGCAGGAATGTTAGCTACTCATGCCGAAGGGCTCGAAGATGAATTACTAAAATTTGGCCAAGAAAGTCAAAATCTAATTCCAAAGTGGATAAAAAGTATTGAACAAGATAGTAATATTAAATGCGGTTTAAAAAAATGTGGCATAGTAGTTCCTTTTAAAAACAAAGAAGATCTTGAAGAGTTTCCCACTTATGAATATGGAAAATATTTAAATCACAAAGATCTTCAAACAGAAATTAATGGAATGAATTCTATTTGGAAACATGGTTTACTTTTTGAACAAGATGGTCAAATAGATAACCGAAGAAGACTGATGCGTGCTCTTGAGAGAGCATGCTCCTTGCATGGAGTCGAATTTCAAGAGGGATCAGAAGTAGAGGATTTGACATTCGAAAAAAACAAAATTACAGGTGCAACAGTTTTATGTGCCACTGGGGAAATAAAAAAAATTAACTGCGAAAAAGCAATTATATGCAGCGGTGCTTGGAGTAAAAAAATTTTTAATAAGATTCCAGTCTTTCCTGTAAAGGGACAAATGCTATCAATACAAGGTCCAACAAATTTTTTGAAAAGAGTTATTTTTGGTCCAAAAACTTATCTAGTTCCCCGTGATGATGGACTTATTATAGTTGGAGCGACAGTTGAAAAAGATTCAAAATTTAATCAAGGTAATACTCCTAATGGAATAAAACAACTGCAAGAAGGCATTCGCTCCTTATTACCAGAAGCTATTAATTGGCCACAAATGGAACATTGGTGGGGATTTAGACCTTGCACACCAGATCTGAAACCAATAATTGGAAAATCAAAAATTGAAAATCTTTTTATAGCTACAGGACATTACAGAAATGGAGTTTTATTTTCTGCAATAACAAGTGATCTTCTTTTGAAAATAGTTCAAAATAAAAATCTCAAAGAAATAGAAAAAAGCTTTTTAGAAAAATTTAGTTTAGATAGATTTGAGATTTAAATTTTAATTTTCAGATCGCCATTTCGAATCAGAAGTTTCCCACTCACATAATTCCTCTTCGTTAAACCATAGATCAATTTCAAATTTTGCTGTATCTTCTCCATCAGAACCATGAATAATATTCCTCCCAATATCAATAGCTAAATCACCTCTAATTGTTCCAGGCTCTGCTTCCAGAGGTTTTGTTGCACCTATTAGTTTTCTAGCACTCAAAATAACTCCTTCGCCTTCCCACACCATTGCTACAACAGGACCACTTGAAATAAAGTCTACTAAATCACCAAAAAAGGGTCTTTCTCTATGTACTCCATAATGATTTTGAGCAAGTTCTTTTGAAGGAATTAATTGCTTTAATCCAACCAATTTAAATCCTTTTTTTTCAAATCTGCCAATAATCTCAGAAACATATCCTCTTTGAACTCCATCTGGTTTAATTGCAATAAAGGTTCTCTCTTTGGTCATTTAGTTAATAATCACTCTATGTATATTCAACTTTTGGGTGGTAACTTGGCAAGTAATCATTAAAATAAAAGATATTGTTTTAAGTTATTTTCAAAAACATTTATTAATCACTAAGACATAAATTGACCAATTTTGAGCCGAAAAAATTAAAGAATATTTGGACTATTGAAGATAGTATTTCGACTTATAACATAGACAAATGGGGAGATAAATATTTTTCTATAAATTCCAAAGGAAATATATCAGTAACTAAAGATATAAAATCTGAAAATAAGATTGATCTTTTTAAGCTTGTCAAAGAACTTAAGAGTAGAGAAATAAATCCTCCATTAATCATAAGATTTAATGATATCTTGAAAGATCGAATAAATGCATTACATGACTCTTTTTTAAAAGCAATAAAAACCTATAAATATAAGAACATTTATCAAGGCGTTTTTCCTGTCAAATGTAATCAACAGAAAAATGTCCTAGAAAAGATAATAGAGTTTGGTAGCCAATGGAATTTTGGTTTAGAAGTAGGAAGTAAATCAGAACTATTAATTGGCCTTGCACTTCTTGAAAACCAAAATTCATTATTAATATGCAACGGATATAAAGATAAAAAATATATTGAGATTGCTACTTTGGCCAGAAAACTCGGCAAAAATCCAATAATAGTTATTGAACAACGAGATGAGGTAAAAAGAATTATTCAAGCAGTTCAAGAACTTAACGCGACTCCATTGATAGGAATTAGAGCAAAGTTATCAAGTAAAAGTAGTGGTAGGTGGGGTAAATCTATTGGAGATAATTCCAAATTTGGATTATCAATCCCAGAAATTATGTTGACAATAAAAGAACTAAAAGAAGCAAATCTTATCAACGAAATGAAATTGCTCCATTTTCATATAGGAAGTCAAATAAGTGATATTGCTGTGATCAAAGACGCATTACAAGAAGCGAGTCAAATATATGTTGAACTATGCAAACTAGGAGCCCCAATGCAATATATCGACGTTGGGGGAGGATTAGGAATAGATTTTGATGGAACTAAAACCTCCTCCAACACCTCTACTAATTATTCTCTTCAAAATTATGCTAACGATGTAATTGCAACTATTAAGGATTCATGTGAATTAAATAATATCAAGCATCCAACCATAATCTCAGAAAGTGGAAGAGCAATAATTAGTCATTGTTCAGTTTTAATTTTTAATGTCTTAGGAACAAGCCATGTCAGTTCCAAACTACAAATTTTTGATAAAAAAAATCAACAATTAATAATTTCAAATTTACTTGAAACTTTCTATGAATTAAAAAAACTTAAAAATAAAAAAATAAATTTATCTCAAATAATTGAACTATGGAATGATGCAAAAAAGTTTAAAGAAGATTGCTTAGTCGCTTTTAGATTAGGATTTTTAAGTTTGGCAGAAAGAGCTTATGCCGAAGAACTTACTTGGGCTTGCGCAAAAGAAATTTCTAATAACCTGAATAATGATGAAATCAATCACCCTGATTTATCTGAAATTACAGAAACTCTTGCATCAACTTATTATGCAAATTTATCTATCTTTAAATCTATTCCCGATAGCTGGGCAATAAATCAGATTTTTCCAATAGTACCAATACATAGGCACTTAGAGGAGCCGTTCTGCAAAGGCAACTTTGCAGATTTAACTTGTGATTCAGATGGGAAACTAAATAATTTTATTGATGATGGAAAAATTAAATCATTACTAAATTTACATAAGCCAGAGGAAGATAAAGATTATCTAATTGGAATTTTTATGACTGGAGCCTATCAAGAAGCATTAGGAAACTTGCACAATTTATTTGGCAGTACAAACGTTGTTCATATAGACATAAATCAAGATAATTCATATAAGGTCAAAAATATTATTAAAGAGGACAGTAAATCTGAAATTTTACAATTATTAGATTACAGTTCAGCTTCTTTGGTTGAATCTATAAGAATTAATACTGAATCAGCAATTGATCAAAAAAAATTAACTATTGAAGAAGCAAGGAAATTAATGGATCAAATCGAAATTAGTCTCAGAAAAAGTAGTTATTTATCAGAATGACTATCTAATGTTTTTTGCAAATAATTTTTAGCATAATCTAGAGCATCACTTAACTTATCAATATCTTTAGCACCTGCTTGAGCAAAGTTAGGCTTTCCTCCTCCACCTCCCGAACAAATTCTTGCAATCTCATTAATTAATTTACCTGCATGCAATCCTATTTTTACTGCATCATCACCTAAAGAAACTACAAATAACAACTTTCTATTTTCTGGATTTGGTATTCCCCCAAGAATCACTATTGCTTTATTTCCCAAATGAGAAGTTAAATTAAGTGCTGCAGATTGCAAAGAATTCCCATCTAAGCCATCAATCTGATTTACTAAAATTGAAAAAGAATTTACTATTTCTGCGGATGATTTTATAGAAGAGTATTTAAAATATGCAATTTCATCTTTCATTTTTTGTATCTCTTTATTCTTATTAATAAGCTCTGCTTGCAAATTATTAACCCTTTCAAAAAGTTGATTAGGATTTGCTTTTAACAAATCACTTAGTTGATTTACTAAAGCATTTCTATCACTGAAATAGTCTAATGCTGATTGGCCTGATAATGCTTCGATTCTTCTGACTCCAGCTGAGATTCCTTCCTCACTAATTATTTTGAAAGAACCTAATTCGGATGTAGTTTTAACATGTGTGCCACCACAAAGTTCCATTGAAACTCCTGGTACATTAACAACGCGCACTTCATCATCATATTTTTCTCCAAACATGGCGACTGCGCCCTTTTCAAGAGCCTCACTCTTAGACATATTTTTTATTTCTAGGGCATGATTTTCCATAATCCAAGAGTTAACTAAAGTCTCAATCTTAGAAATTTGATCTTTAGAAATAGGATTAGAGGAATTAAAGTCAAATCGTAATTTATTAAAGGCTACTAATGAACCTTTTTGTCCAACACTTTCATTAACAACTGATTTAAGTGCAGATTGTAATAAATGAGTAGCTGTATGATTTGCAGCAGCCTTAGCTCTATTAGAGGAGCTAACATTAGTCTTAACTTTTTGTCCAATAGTTAATATTCCTTTTTTGATCGTTCCATAATGTAAAAAAACATTTTTCTTTCGCATAACATTATCAACCAAGACCTCTACATCTTTTGAAAATATCGTTCCAATATCACCAACTTGCCCGCCAGATTCTCCATAAAAAGTTGTCTGATCAAGAACAATTAAAACTTTCTGACCTTCACTTGCTTGCTTAACTAATGTTGAATCCAAGAATATACCCTTTATTTCAGCTTCCGAAAGGAGTGACTTATAACCATTAAAAACAGTTTTGTTAAAAAGATCTATTTCTCGCTCTAATGATCCCTCTAATGTCAAATCAATATTACTTGAAGCAGCTTTAGCTCTCTCTTTTTGTGCATTCATTTCTTCTTCAAAACCCTTTACATCTACACTGATACTATTTTCTTCAGCAATTTCTACAGTAAGTTCTAGAGGAAATCCATAAGTATCATAAAGTTCAAAAGCTTTAAAACCAGAAATTAATTTCTGCCCTGAAGAAATTAACTCATCTAGCAATTTCTCTCCTCTTTCAAGAGTTTCCCTAAATCTTATTTCTTCAATTTTTATCTCATTCAAAATTAAATCATTATTATTTTTTAAATCAGGATAATTATTTTGCATTAAATTGATCCCGACAGTGGCAATTTGAGGTAAAAATTCATTTGTTATACCTAATAATCTCCCATGTCTGACCATTCTTCTAATAAGCCTTCTTAATATATATCCCCTGCCGAGATTACTTGCTGCTACTCCATCAGAAATTAAATGAATAACAGCTCTTGTATGATCACCAATGATTTTTAAAGAAATTTTGTTTTTATCATCTGAAGAAAAATAATCAATATTTGCAATCTCACAAATTTTTTGAATGATAGGAAAAATTAAATCTGTCTCATAATTATTTTGCTTTTTTTGTAGTATTTGAGCCATCCTTTCAAGACCCATTCCTGTATCAATATTTTTAAATTTTAAATCTGTCAATTTTCCATTAGGATCACGATTATATTGCATAAAAACAAGATTATAAAATTCAATAAAACGATCTCCATCTTCTAAATCAATATTCTGCAGACCCTTTTCAGGATGAAAATCATAATAAAGTTCTGAACAAGGTCCACATGGACCTGTTTTGCCAGATGACCAAAAATTATCTTCCTCACCTAGTTTCACTATCCTATCTGGATGAATACCAATTTCATCTCTCCAAATTTTTGCAGACTCTTCGTCTTCGTGAAAAACACTCACAATTATATTTTCAACAGAAAGTTGATAAATATTAGTAACTAATTCCCAAGCCCATTGAATAGCCTCTCGTTTAAAATAATCTCCAAAAGAAAAATTACCAAGCATTTCAAAAAAAGTGTGGTGTCTAGCTGTAACTCCAACGTTTTCTATATCGTTTGTTCTGATGCACTTTTGGCTAGATGTAGCCCTTTTTGATGGTCTTTCTTTTAAACCTAAAAAAACTGGTTTAAAAGGTAGCATTCCAGCAATTGTGAGCATAACCGTAGGGTCATCTGGAATCAAAGATGCACTTGGAATGATTTTATGTAATTTTTCACTGTAAAATTTTAAAAAAGCATTTCTTATCTCATCTCCAGTAACTATTTTTTTAATTAGTTGAGATGTCATTTATCCAGAAAAAGAAGATTAAAAATTAAAGAAAAGCGTAATTTCGGTTATTTCGCAAAAATAATCACGCGAATTTATATTCTATATAACTAAAGTTAATTTATAAAGCTAATTATTCTATGATAGCCTCTGCCCAGACAAGTAATTCTAAATTGGCACAAACTAATAACAAGTTGACGGTTCAATCTCAAAACTTTGCTGATGATTCTTGTGCCATAAGATCTTTGGATTGGGATCGCAGTAGATTTGATATTGAATTTGGCTTAAGAAATGGAACTACTTACAATAGTTTTATAATTAAAGGTGAAAAACTAGCAATTATTGATACTAGTCACGCAAAGTTCGAAGAATTATGGTTTGAAGAATTACTGAAAAAGGTAAATCCGCAAGAAGTTGATTATCTAATTACTAGCCATACAGAACCTGATCATTCTGGTTTAATAGGTAATCTTTTAGAATTAAATCAAAATATCACAGTAGTTGGATCAAAATTAGCCCTTAAATTTATTGAAGACCAAATACATATTCCCTTTAAGCGTCTAGAGGTTAAGAGTGGAGAGTTTTTAAATCTCGGAACTAATCCTAATAGTGGTTTAGAACATAATATTGAATTTATAAGTGCACCAAATTTACATTGGCCAGATACCATATTTTCATATGATCACAGCACAAATGTTCTCTATACATGCGATGCATTTGGACTCCATTATTGTTCTGACGAATTTTTTGACACTGATCAAAAAGAAATATACGATGATTTCCGTTTTTATTACGATTGCCTTATGGGTCCAAACGCTAGAAGCGTTATGCAGGCAATTAAAAGAATAGATAAGCTACCTGAATTAAAAACAATAGCTGTTGGTCATGGGCCTTTGCTCCATAATCAGGTCAATTTTTGGAAAGGAAAATATCTAGAATGGAGTAGTAATAAAAGCAAAGGCAATGATTTTGTGTCAGTCTGCTACATAAGCGACTATGGTTATTGTGATCGACTAAGTCAAGCGATATCTCATGGAATAAGCAAAGCAGATGCTCAGGTTCAGTTAATTGATTTAAGATCTTCTGACCCGCAAGAATTAACAAGTTTAATTTCCGAATCAAAAGCAGTAGTCATTCCCACATGGCCAGTAGACTCAGATAATGAATTAAAAGAATCTCTCGGTACTTTATTTGCAGCACTAAAACCAAAACAATTTACTGCAGTTTATGATGCATTTGGTGGAAATGATGAACCAATAGATTCCTTAGCAAATAAATTAAGAGAACTTGGTCAAAAAGAAGCTTTCTCTCCCTTAAGAGTTAAAAATATTCCAGATCCCATTGTTTATCAACAATTCGAAGAAGCTGGAACTGACTTGGGTCAATTGATCAATAAAAAGAAGAATATTGCCTCTATGAAGAGCCTTGATTCAAATTTAGATAAAGCGTTAGGTAGATTAAGTGGAGGATTATATGTAGTAACAGCTAGTCAAGGGGAAGGTTCGACATTTAGACAAAGTGCAATGGTCGCAAGTTGGGTTAGTCAAGCAAGCTTTTCTCCACCAGGTATTACAGTTGCAGTAGCAAAAGATAGAGCTATTGAATCATATATGCAAGTTGGGAAAGGTTTTGTTGTGAATATCTTGAGAGAAGATAACTATCAAAAAATGTTCAGACATTTTTTAAAAAGATTTGCCCCTGGAGCTGATAGATTTGCAGATGTAGATGTAATTAGCAACATCGCTGAAGGAGGACCAGTTCTCTCAGATTCACTCGCCTTTTTAGATTGTAAAGTTAGTTCCAGACTGGAGACTCCAGACCATTGGATAATTTACGGAATTGTTGAAAATGGTAATGTTTCTGACTTATCATGTAAGACAGCAGTTCATCACAGAAAAGTTGCTAATCACTATTAGAAAATAAGTCTTTAAAATGTCAGATATTAATATAGGCTTACTTGCAGAAAATCAAAATTTATCAGAATTTGAAATTACTGAAAATTTTTCTTGTGTAAGATTCTTAGACCAAAATAAAGAAAGATTTGAACTTGAATTTAACCTTGAAAAAGGAACCTCTTTTAATACTTTTTTCATTAGAAGTCATGAGGAACTTTTTATTATTCATCCACCTGAGAAACAATATTTAGATTCGTTTAATAAAGTAATTTCTAGGTTTTGCGATCAATTTAAATTAGGTAAAATCAACTTCATTTCTGGTCATATTAATCCCCAAATTATTGAAACTATAAAAAATATAAGTACCCAATTTCAAAACACAACTATTACTTGCTCTAATCCAGGTTATAAACTTATTAGCGAACTTTGGAATCAAAGAAATCCTACCTTAGAAAACTTTATTGAAATTCAATTACCTGAAATAAACATAATCAAAAAAGAACTTAATTTAGAATTAGATAACATTTCACTAGAGTTAATTCCTATTCCAACAGCACGTTGGCCTGGTGGCCTGATAATTTATGAACGTAATCAAGAAATACTTCTTAGTGAAAAAATTTTCTCTGCACACATTGCATCTAAATATTGGTCTGAAACAAATCGAGTTAGTACAGAAATTGATAGGAAACATTTTTATGATTGCTTGATGGCACCAATGTCTAATCAAGTAGTATCAATAACTGAAAAAATTGCAGATTATGACATTAAAACTATTGCACCATTACATGGTCCCGCGATCGAATATAGCTTAAAAAGCTTTTTAAATGACTATATTAGATGGGGAGAGAATCTCTCAACAAATAATCCTAAGATCGCTCTGATATATGCAAGTGCATATGGAAACACAGCCTCAATAGGCGATGCATTGGCAAAAGGGATAAATAGAACCTCTGTAGAAGTTGAAAGTATTAATTGTGAATTTACACCTAATGATGTACTTGTAAAATCCATCCAAAATGCTGATGGATATTTAATAGGCTCTCCCACATTGGGTGGTCACGCCCCAACTCCAATAGTTAGTGCACTAGGAACATTGTTAGCAGAGGGCAATAGAGATAAGCCAGTAGGAATTTTTGGAAGTTTTGGCTGGAGCGGCGAAGCTATAGATTTACTTGAAACAAAATTAAAAGACGGTGGTTTTAAGTTTAGTTTTGACCCTATAAGGATTAAATTCAGTCCAAATAAACCAAAGATTAAAGAGTTAGAAGAAATAGGAACTCACTTTGGAAGAAAAATTATAAAAAAAGCAAAGAAAAAACCCAGAAAGTCAGATACTGGAATGATTACAAGCAAAACGGATCCAAAGCTACAAGCTCTTGGAAGAGTAATTGGTTCACTTTGTGTCCTGACAGCCTCTAAAGGCAAAGATGAGAATAATATTAAAGGAGCTATGCTTGCATCTTGGGTTAGTCAAGCAAGTTTTTCTCCGCCTGGGTTAAGTATTGCAGTAGCAAAAGATAGATCGGTAGAGTCTCTTCTGCAAATAGGAGATTCATTCGCATTAAATATTCTTAGTGAAAAAGATTTTAAAGAACCTTTGAAAAGATTCACAAAGCCCTTTGCACCTGGAGAAGATAGATTTGAAGGAATAAATATTGAATTAACTCCTAATGAACAGATAATCATTCCTGAATCGCTCGCATGGTTAGATGCTTCTGTAAAAGAGAGAATGGAATGTGGAGATCATTGGGTAATTTACGCCGAAGTACTACACGGTAATATACTAAAATCCGATAGTCTAACGGCAGTTCATCACCGCAAAACAGGTGCTAACTATTAAATTTATTTATCTAATTTATGACTGAAACAAAAGATCTAATAATCATTACGGCTAGTTGTGGTAAAAATCTAGAACTTTCTGAAAAATTTCTTGAAAAAAGTAATGAACTTAAAATAAGTTCTGAAATTTTAGATCTTACCACTCTTGATATTCCATTATTTAATCCAAGAATTCACAGCAAAGAAAATATTCCAAATGAAATAAAAGAATTAAAAAAAAAGCTTTTCAAGATTGAAAGGTGGGTGATTTGTGCGCCTGAATATAATGGATCTATACCTCCCATTCTCTCCAACTTCATAGCATGGCTTTCTATTTCGGGAGATGACTTTAGGAATTTATTTAATGGTCAACCGATTGCAATTGCAACATTTTCTGGTGGCATAGGGTTAGAACTGCTGACCTCATTACGCATTCAATTAGTGCATTTAGGAAGTCAAGTATTAGGGAGACAACTTTTGTCCTCATATAGTAAACCTATAGATACAAAAACTATTGAAGATATTATTCAAAGACTTTTACAAATGAAAAAATTAAAAACATAAACTTTTAATAGCTAAAAATTAATCTCATTTTTTCTCATTCCAAACTTTTAAAATTTCTCTTGCCATTGGCAGGGCGTGAACAGATCCACCACCAGGAGTATTCTGTGCAAAAGCAACTACAAGTAATTCGCTTTTTTCAGAGGGAGTAAAGCAAACGAACCAAGCGTGATCTAAGCCACCTTCACCATCTTCAGCAGTTCCTGTTTTACCTGACACTGGAGGTAAATTTGAAACTCCATAATTAATTGATACTCCTGTGCCAGACTCTACTACTTTCCTGAGACCACTTTTTATCAATTGAATATTTTGTGGATCAATATCAATTGGAATACGTTTTTTATCTAAAAAACTTTCAACACGTTTTTTAGTCAAATGTGGAGTAACTAGATAACCTCCATTAGCAATCGCTGCATATGCTCTAGCTATTTGAATAGGAGTAACTTGAACAACAAATTGTCCAATAGACATACTCGCAATATCTTCTGGAACCCAAGGGGTTCTTCCTGGTTGCCCCCATCCTCTACCTTCTTTAGCCCATTCACTACTAGCTACTAATCCTATATTTTCTTGTTCAGAAATTTCAATTCCAGATAAAGAATTAAAACCAAGTTTTCTAGAAACCTTATGAATTTCATCAACTCCTGCACCATATCCGACTTGATAAAAAAATGTATTACTTGAAACTCTTAAAGCATCTTCATAACCTATTACCCCAAAGCCTAAATCATTATGCTCTCTAAAACATTGACTCCCATAAGTTATACATGGTTTCGTATCTAACATGGTTTCTCTAGGGAATTTTCCACTTTCCAAGCCAGCTAAAGCCGTTACAATTTTCCAAACACTTCCTGGATCATAAGCATTTAATGCTCTATTAAATAAAGGTTTTTCAGGAGAATTAAAAAGTTTATTATATTCTTTCTCAGGTTTAAAATCCTTTGAGAAAAAATTTAAATCAAATGTAGGTTTACTTGTCATTGCTCTTATTGCACCATCTCTTGGATCCATTACTATTATGGCTCCAGCTTTTTTATCTTTAAGAACTTCCTCAGCAACTAATTGCAGATTAAGGTCGATTGTTAGTTCAATATCATTACCTTGTACTGGAGGTCTTATACCCAATGATCTTTGAAATTTTCCTAATGAATTTACTTCAACCATTTCTCCACCCCATTCACCTCTTATAAAATCTTCGTAAACATATTCAATTCCTGTTCTTCCTATTAAGTCATTTAATTTATAACCCTTCTTAGATAAAAATTTATATTCTAATTCAGTAACTGGCTGAGTATAACCAATTACATGGGCAGCAAGGGATTTATAAGGATAATTTCTAATTAATTTGGTAGCTATTTCAAAACTAATTAAATTACCTTCATTCTCCTTAAATTTTATTAATTGATCTACATCTAAATCATCACGAATAATTACTGAGAGTTTCTGATTTTTTAGACCATCAGAATATTTTTTTTGAATTACATTACTATCAATATTTAACAAGTTAGAAATACTTGATTTATGTTGTTCCCAATTGCTTTTTTTAACATATTGAGGCTTTATTATTAAAGAATATTTCACTCTACTATTTGCAAGAACATTACCATTTTTATCTAGTATTCTTCCACGTATTGGCTGCGAAGCAATAAGTCTGATCCTATTCTCATCTGACATTTTCTTAAAAGATTCATAATTTAAAAGTTGTAAAAAAATTAACCTAAATAGAATCAATAAAAAGGAAATAGAAGAAAAAATAAGTACTATTAGTGGTTGTCTTTTTAATGAAATAAATTTTTTATTAGGACTTGTTTTTATCAAAATATAAAAATTATTTAAATATAATTTTCTCCAATAAAGCAATGTTTGATTTTATCTCTCTAAGTCTAGTAATTAAATCTTTATAATCACCTTCTTCATTTTTCAGATTAAACTCATCTTTTTCAATATT
>OAPF01000014.1_pt1 | contig 16570 bp, 20 predicted proteins | sample 1516271 | NCBI WGS metagenome assembly OAPF01 (sample SAMEA3275584, study PRJEB22092) | marine metagenome | biome: ENVO:00000447; feature: ENVO:00002042; material: ENVO:00002010 | collected 2014-06-24T21:38:00+00 | depth 0 m
CAATTTACATTTAAAAATTAAAAGCTAGTATGGAAAAATGAAAAAAAAATCTATCTCAATATTATTTTTTCTTATTTCCTTAATCTTTTCTGGTTCTGCGAAAGCTGACTATTGGTTAATAATTGGAACTTATAGACAAGGAGCAGGAAGAAGGCCAGAGGTTAGTGGAATAACAAGTCCTTCATTACATTCTATTCCCATGAAAGATTTAGATACTTGTAATAAGGCAGGCGAAAAGATTACTAGTGAAATTTATAAACCTGTTTGGCAATTTGATAGTAGATGGACCTGTGTATTTAGAGGTGATTAGTAATTAAGTTACCTTTTAACATCGTGAGCACAACCATCTCCTTTATAGTTTTCACTCTCGTAAAAATCATTTTTTGTCCCAAAATAAACTGTTAATAAAACGAAAGGTAAGCTTAATATAAATAAAATAGTTGTTAAATCCATAGTGTTAACTTATTCAAGAAGGTTATGAAAAATTAAAATAACAATTTGTTCATTAACTTATGTTTAATAATCTGTAGGTCCTTTAATACCAAGATAAAAGAAGGCTCCTAGCCCAACTAAAAGTAAAACCCCAGCGACAGCTGCAGAAGGAACAAAACCTCCTATTGCAAAGGAAGAAAAATAATACATCTATAAAACTAAAACTAGTTTGATAATATCAATAAAAACTAGGTATTTGTAAAAAATTTTGACTCGAAGACAATTAGATAATATCTGTTCTATGCCACTAAAGTCGAATCTTCGTTATCAGCAGAAATTCTTATTCTCTCTTCCAACTTAGGGCCATATAATTCATTTCCCCAGATTTCAACTCTTGAATCATTTGGAGCCATAAAAGTAAGAATGTCAGTTGGAAATAAAACTCTCTCTAAGAAAAAATTTGATGGACCAATACATCTCAAGACAACCATCCTACAGCCTTCATTTTTGTAAGAAAACTCAACCATCCCTAAACAGAAAATATATTCAATTAAACACTATTGGGTACTAAAAAAAATGTATAAAAAATTACTGAAAAAAAAGAAATTTAGAAAATGCTACAAATTCAATCCAGCCTCAACTAAATTTCTTTCTTGATCAATTAATAAAAGCGCGTAGGATTTTATAACATCAAAACTTTTATGAGGAATTGAGACATTAAGCATTCTCAAGAAATTAGATAATTTTTCATCTTTAAGGGCATTACCTTTCTGTAAAAACATTTCTTTTTCCTGATTTGTTTTCCATATATTCATATATTCAATCTTCAATGGTTTTAAGTGCCAAATATTGTCTATTAAAGTCCAAATATCTAAATATTCTTTTAGGTTATTTTGAATTTTTAATACATAAGATGATTCATGAAGACTCAAATTTGTTGTATTTATGGGTCGATCATTTATGTCAATAGAATAAGGTTTTATTCCCAAAAACCATCCCTCAAGAATTAATAAATCAGGATTATCTAATCTCCAATGAGATCTATCTCCTAAACCATTTCTTAAAGATTTATCGAAAACTGGTACATTTAATTCTCCATTTATCTTCCAATTTAATAATTTTTCTTGCATTAATTGCACTGAGTGACTACCAGGAAACCCTCTTGAGACATTCCAAGGGTTGTTCTTAATTGCTAATTCCATTTCATCTGATGGGAGATAAAAGTCGTCAATTGAAATAACCGCAATTTTGAAATTTAATTTTAATGATATGGCTTCGAGCCAATTACCTAATGTTGTTTTACCTGTACCAGGTAGAGCAGAGATTCCAATAATTTTTCTATCAGAAAAATTATTTTGAAATTTATAAGCCTGAGATAAAAGAGGTAAAGCTAAACCCCAAATCCAATCATCATTTACTTTATTGTTCCAATATTGATCAATTGAAAGAATGTTTCTTTGATTATTCCAAAAATTGAACCAATCATCCAAGGATTCCCAACCAATATCAATAATTAATTTTTCAAATTTATCAAGAGGAAAATTAATATCTAAATCTTTCATCTTTCTAACTTAGTTCTCGCTTATTTATCAATTTATTGATTTCATTTTTCCAACCATATCCATTTGGTTCAGAAGCTAAAGTAAATTCCAAATCTTTTAATTGATCTAGTAAATTTAAGTTAGGTCCATCTATTCCAGGAATAACAATTTTAATATCTGAGTTTAAAAGTAGAGGCAAATCATTTGGAGAATCGCCTAAACCTATAATTTCAATATTTTGAACATTTGAATATTCTTTAAGAGCATTTATTGCTTTACCTTTATTCGATTTTGTAGATAATAAGTGACTCATTCTATTTCCCTTAAAAATATCAACATTGAACTTTTTACAACAGATATTAATTTTCTCTTCTAAATAACTTGGCGGATTTAAAAAAGGCATGCTCCAGTGTCTATCACGCATTAAGTTCAATGAGTTGCCTTCTAAACCTGTAAGCTGAGTGGCTTCTTGATCAGTGAGATTATTAAGAGGAGTAAGTTTGTAATCAATTTCTTTAGAAATAAAATTTAAGATTTCTTCAAGAGATTCGTATTTTATTCCAAGAATAATTTCTCCATTTACTCTTTTAAGAGATTCACCATATATTGCCGCACCATTCTCAACAATATAAGGATCCGTCAAGTTAAGTTCCTTTCTAATAACTTTTACTTCAGAAGCGGTTTTGCTTGTACAAAGAATTACGGGTATAGATAATTTTTGTAGTTTTTTTATAGTTTCTTTAGCAGGTGATAAATCATATGAGTGATCCATTAAAGTACCATCTACATCACTTACTACCCAAATAGAAGAATTTTCTATCATTTTTATAAAGCACTAAGCCAAATTACTTGAAAAGGATCAAGACTAATATTTTTGCAATTGTATTTAGTGGATGTTAAAAAATCATGGGTATTGAAATCATTATCAATTATTTTTGGTAGATCATTATCATTCAATTGATAATTAATTTTATTTTCAGTCATATTATGGATTGCAAAAACAGACTCAGGACCTTTACCTCTTTTGATTACAACAATATCACTTCTACCTTTAGACAAACATTTCATTTGTGAACAAGGGTGAAATTGCTTTAATTCTGATCGGACATCCATAGCATTACGAAGATATTTTAAGTTTTTATTAGCATTAGATTCAGGATTATTTAAAACAGCTGAAAGATTTTCTGATTTAAACTTTTCTCTATTTAGATCTCTTCTTTGACCTGTCATAGAAAAACTTTTGATATCATTTTCTGAAGCTAGTAATGCTGGCAAATAAAATGCAGGGACTCCTTTCAGAGCCATTACTAATAATTGACTCAAAATAAATCTCTCATATTGAAATCTTTTAGCATCTCTACTGGAGTCTTCCATTGCACTCCACCAACTAATATTCAATTCATAAGGTTTATCATCACCATTTGATAAACGTCTATGACTTACTAATCCGCCTCTTTTCTCACAATTAATTAATAAATCTTTAATTCTCTGCTCATTCATTAAACCCTCAAGAGCTCTTAGCCCAACACCATCGTGCGATGCAGTGAAATTAAATAAAGTAGTATCTTCAGGTAATATGGGCCAATCAAAAATCCATGAGTTTAGAATATCAGCTCTTGAAGTAATAATTGCCTCTAGGAGAAGAGGAGGCAATGGGAAATTGTATGCCATATGGGCTTCATCATCAGGAATCAGATAAGATAGATTTTCCTTCTGAGGAACATTAGTTTCAGTTATTAAAACTCCCTCATCAAGAAGATTATTTAAAAGAACTCTTAAGAGTTTCACAATTGAATGTGCTTTTGGTAAATGCAAGCACGTTGTCCCTGATTCCTTCCAAATAAAACCTACAGCATCAAGCCTGAACCATTTAATTCCATTAGATAAATAAGTAATAATTAAATTTAAGAACTCAAGAGTCATTTTTGGATTATGCCAATTCAAATCAATTTGATCTGGACCAAAAGTTGTCCAAACTTGTTTAGGACCATCATCAGTATTTATTTGAGAAAACAAAGAGGAACTTCTAGGCCTAACTACATTTGACCAGTCAAGATTTTGTTTCGGTGAAAAAACATTTGATATTCCTGGTTCTTGGGATTTAATAAATTGTTGAACCCATGGGTGAGATGATGAGACATGGTTTAGTACTAAATCAGCCATCAAATCATGATTTTTAGAAATACTTTTGAGATCATCCCAACCACCAAATTTTTCTTCTAGGGAATCATAACTTGAGACTGCGAAACCTCCATCGCTTGTGGATTTCAGAAAAGGAAGAATATGTACAACTTTAGAAAGACTGCCAAAATGTTTACTTAACAACTTCCTAAGAGTTATTAATGTTGCCTCGCCATTTTTATAAATACTATCTGCATAAGTTATCAAAACTGAATGAGATTCATTCCACCTTTCCTTATCTCTTATTTCTTCATAAGCAGATTTCTCTGAGAAATCATCTAAAATCTGTAATAATTGATTTGAAATAAAATTAATTTCTTCTGTAGTATGATTTGAATAAATTGTTTTTAACAATTTATCAATTTTTAATCTATCTAATTTTTTCTCTGAATCAATTTGCTTCACTTTGAAAAAATCATCGAAGTATTAATACCATTCTGCACATCAATTAGAAAATGGACTTTCAACAAGGTTTAATCACAACAATACATGAATATGGAGTTACAAGAAATTTACTTAAAGAATTAAACAAAAGTCTTAAAAAAAGATCAACTAGCATTTTAATACCTTGCTTATATGAAGAGTTTGAGCGTCCAGCATTAAAAGATATAAGAGAAGTTTTAAAAAACCTTACAGGCTTAAATGAATTAGTTATTGCTCTCTCTGCAAAAACTGTTGAGCAAGTTAAGTCAGCAAAATCATTTTTTGACTCAATGCCATTCCCAGTTCACGTTCAATGGACTAATTCTCCCTCTGTAATTGAGCTATTAAAAAGCCAAGAAAAAAATGGATTAGAACTTTTAGGAACTCCAGGTAAAGGATGGGCTGTCTGGCAAGGCATAGGAGTTGCGACAAGAAAATCAGAAGTTGTTGCTCTTTTTGATGCTGATATAAGAACTTTTAGTCCTTTGTATCCTTCAAGAATGATACTTCCACTTCTGGATGAATCATATGGAATATCATATGTAAAAGCTTTTTACAGTAGATTATCTCTAGAAACAAATCAATTGCAAGGTAGAGCAACAAGATTATTCGTGGGTCCTTTATTAGCAAGTCTTGAGCAGTTAGTTGGTAAGGGTCCGTTTTTACAATATCTTCAATCATTTAGATATCCATTAGCAGGTGAGTTTGCTTTTACTAAAGACCTTGCTATGAATTTAAGAATTCCTTGTGACTGGGGTTTAGAGATAGGTTTATTATCAGAGGTTTATAGAAACGTAAGAACCTCCAAAATAGCCCAAGTTGACCTAGGTTTGTTTGATCATAAACATAAGAATATTGGTGATTCTTCTAAAGAAGGATTGCAAAAAATGTGTACAGAAATACTTTCAAGTGTTTTAAGAGGTCTCATGGAGCATCAAGCCGAGACCTTAACTAGCACTCAACTAGCAACTTTAGAAGTTCTCTACAAAAGAGTTGGAGAAGATCGGGTAAAACAATTTGGATTAGATTCAGCAGTTAATCAACTTCCATACGATAGGCATGAAGAAGAGCTATCAGTACAAAAATTTGCGAAACTATTGAGACCGGCTACAGAAGATTACTTAGCTTGCCCTACGACACAGCAGTTACCAAGTTGGTCAAGAGTTCTATCTTGTGAGAACAAACTGCAAGAAGATTTAGCTATTGCAGGGTCAAAAGACATAAAGATAAGTGAAAAAGAATTAATTAAAAACTTCTAAAGCAAAAAATACCTCTGAGCCATTGGGACTTCATCAAGTGGTTCACAAGTAAGAAGTTCTCCATCAGAAAAAACTTCATAAGTTTGAGGATCAACTGAAATATTTGGTAGTTTACTATTAAGTTTTAAGTTTGATTTATTGATATTTCTGGTATTTTCTACGGCAATACATTTTTTTTGTAAGCCTAATTTATTTGGAATATTTTGATCAATTGAATTTTTACTTAAAAAGGTAAAAGAACTCTTAATTAGAGATTGGCCGAAACTTGCAAACATAGGTCGACCATGTACAGGACCTGGAGTAGGAATTGAAGCATTTGCATCACCCATTTGGGACCAAACTATAGATCCTCCTTTAACAACTAATTCAGGCTTTACCGCAAAAAAGGATGGTTTCCACAATGCCAAATCCGCAATTTTACCCTTTTCTATAGACCCAACATGTTTATCAATACCATGAGCTATTGCAGGATTAATTGTGACTTTAGAAATATATCTCTTTACTCTGTAATTATCGTTTCTATCAGAATCCTGCGATAGCGGTCCCCTTTGGACTTTCATTTTATGAGCGGTTTGAAAAGTTCTTGTAATTACTTCACCAACTCTTCCCATAGCTTGAGAATCACTAGCAATAATTGAAAAGGCACCTATATCATGCAAGATATCCTCAGCTGCAATAGTCTCTCTTCTGATCCTTGATTCAGCAAATGCAATATCTTCTGGGATTTTAGAATCTAAATGATGACAAACCATTAACATGTCAAGATGTTCTTCTAATGTGTTCCTCGTATAAGGTCTTGTTGGATTAGTACTACTTGGAAGAACATTTTTTTCTCCACAAATTTTAATAATGTCTGGAGCATGACCTCCACCTGCTCCTTCGGTATGAAAAGTATGAATAGTTCTTCCTGCAATAGCATTGATGGTATCTTCAACAAAGCCTGCCTCATTTAAAGTATCAGTATGAATACATACTTGTACGTCAAACTTATCTGCAACATTAAGACAAGAATTTATTGTAGAGGGAGTCGTTCCCCAATCCTCATGAAGCTTCAATCCACATGCACCAGCTTCAACCTGATCAATAAGATTGCTCTCGTTTGTTGAGTTTCCTTTTCCAAAAAAACCTAAATTCATGGGAAATGCTTCTGCAGATTGAAGCATTCTTGAAATATGAAAAGAACCCGGAGTACAAGTAGTGGCATTTGTGCCAGTTGCAGGTCCAGTTCCTCCTCCCAACATGGTTGTAATTCCAGAGGCTAGTGCTGTCTCAATTTGTTGGGGACAGATAAAGTGAATATGGGTATCTATTGAACCTGCAGTAAGAATATGCCCCTCTCCAGCTATTACTTCTGTTGATGCACCAATAACAATATCAACATTATCCTGGATATCAGGATTGCCAGCCTTACCAATTTCAAAAATCATTCCATCTTTTATACCCACATCAGCCTTAATTATTCCCCACCAATCTACGATCAAAGCATTAGTTATTACGGTATCTACAGCTCCATCAGCTCTTCTTACTTGAGACTGTCCCATCCCATCTCGAATAACTTTACCTCCACCGAATTTAACTTCATCTCCGTATGTAGTTAAATCCTTTTCTACTTCTATAAAAAGTTCGGTATCAGCAAGCCTTACTCTATCTCCGGTAGTGGGTCCGTAAGTTTGCGCATAAGTATTTCTGTCAATTTTATAGGACATAATTTTAAGTATCTAAAGAACCGTTAACCAATGAATTAAAACCATTTGCAATTCTTAAACCTGTATATGGAACTAATTTGACATCAGTTGTATCTCCAGGTTCAAATCTAATTGCTGTTCCTGCAGGAATGTCAAGACGCATACCAAGTGTTAATTCTCGATCAAAAATTAAAGCCTTATTAGCTTCAAAAAAATGATAATGAGATCCAACTTGTACAGGTCTATCTCCAGAATTAGAAACTTTTACTGTTTTAACTTCCTTACCAAGATTTAATTCGATTTCACCTTGTTCAGGAATTATTTCGCCAGGAATTAAATTACTCATAACTAATTAATCGGATTGTGAATAGTAACTAACTTTGTCCCATCAGGGAAAACTGCTTCTATTTGGACTTCATCAACCATTTCAGGAATGCCCTCCATAACTTGTGATTTTGAAAGCCAGGTAGTTCCCTCTGACATTAATTGACTTACACTTTTTCCATCTCGAGCTCCTTCAAGAACTTGAAAACTCAAAAAAGCAATTGTTTCAGGATAATTAAGCTTAAGACCTCGACTAAGCCTTCTTTCAGCTAAGAGCGCAGCAGAAAAAATCAATAATTTATCCTTTTCTTGAGGTGAAAGATGCATAATAAAAAATTAATCTATAAATTCTTAAAAAAGGTTCTTTCTGAACATAATTAATAATTCATAGAATCTTGTAAAGGCCATACACCTTGATATTTTGGCTCACAAAATCCACAAACAGACCTAATTTGTTTCCAAATACAAAAAAAACATTTTCTAGCATCTTGAGAAGAACTCCCTAGGAATCTTACAGAGATTCCATTTTCAAGGATTCCAATAGATAAATTACTATTAGTTTCATTGAAAATCTTTTTTATATTTCCAACAAGATTATTTATTTTTGACTTGGAAAAATCTTTTTCGCAAATCCAAATTAAGGATCCAAAAACAGGCATGTAATCCATACCTGACTTGGCCACAAAACTTGCCTTAGATAATTCAATTTGATCAACATATTCCCAATCATCATATAAATCATTATTTCTCATAATTTCTAATTTAGACCTAAAAACTCCACTCTCAATAGATTCTCCGGAAGAAGATCTTCCAAGTCTTATTAAATCAGTAAATAAAAAACTTGAAGTTTCTGAAATAGATACTTTAAAAATTTGCTCATATAAACCATTTGCAAAGATGATTGTTTCTTGGGGAAGATACTCTAAATGAGAATTGTCAAGAATGTTTATGAGATTCTTTTGCTTTGAAAAACTTCCTTTTGGATTGATTTTAGATCTTCCAACTGATCCATATACTTTCTGAGCTGAAGAAGTAGTCAACAAAACCTTAGAGTTTTTTTCAAGATTTACCTCAAAATCGAGTAAATCACCTCCTACCAATCCCCCTGCAGTATGTAGAACAGGCAAAATGCATCTGCCCTCTTGATCATGAGTAGACTTTAATAACTTATAAGGAGAAGTTGATTTAGATTTAAAGATTGTTTTATCAACATTTCCTAAACTTGCTTTATTATTGAAAAAATTTAAGAAACAATTACCTTCCCATGAAGTTTTAATCATAAATTGTTTTCTTTAATTACTAAATTAAAGTAACCAAAAATTTTGATTATGAGAATGAATAAACAAATTGTTGTAACTGATTGGATTAAGGAAAAACCGAAATTAGGTTCATTTTTAAAACTTACCCTAAGTTCAGATGAAAGAAGAATCTTACGAGGTAAAAGATTAACTGATTGTGATCAAGAAATAATTTTACAATTACCTAGAAAAGGCAAATTAAATGATGGAGATATTCTTTCAACTAATAAGTCCAATTTTTATGTAGAGATAATTGCCAAAACAGAAGATTTAATTGAAATAAGTTCAAATTCTAAAATTGAGCTTATTAAAACTGCTTATCATCTTGGAAATAGACACGTGGAAGTAGAAATCGAAGAAGGCATTCTTCTAACAAAAAGTGATTATGTTATTAAAAATATGCTTCTTAATTTTAAAGTTGAAGTAAAAAATACGAAAAAAAAGTTTTTCCCGGAAAGAGGTGCCCATAGTCATGAGTAAAAGTCACTTATTAAAATATTTATTAATAAGTCCTAACTTACCAGTTGGAGGATTTTGTTATTCGGAGGGAATGGAGAGTTATCTTCATAATAAAAATTTAACAGATTCAAATTCGGTAAAAGAATTAATCATAAGTGAACTAAAAATTGGTCAGATAAGACTAGATGCAAGACTTTTACTAGATTTTTTTGATATTTTCAATGAGATAAACGACCGCCAAAATTTAAAAGGTAATTTGCAAAAGCTAATGAGTTTGGATAAATGGATCCTCTCATCAAAGGACTCTATCGAAATTAGAGAACAACAAATTCAAATGGCAAAATCTCTCTTTGATTTAACCAAAGAATTTGGATTTGAATATCTATATAATAAAAATAAAAAAAACTCCTGGCCTTTAGCGTGGAGTTGGGCTTGTTATTGTTTTGAAATTACGAAGTTAGAAATGGTTGAGAATTTTTTCTACGGATGGAGTGCAAACCAACTTAGTGCAGCATTAAGGATTATTCCTATTGGTTCAACAAAAGCACAATTAATTCAGAGAGATTTATTAGAAATAATTTCAAAAGTTTCTAAAGAAATTATGGACAAAGAAATTGATGACATCTATTTTGGCAATGTAGGTTTAGCTATGGCACAACAAAATCATAATGACCTTTATACAAAACTTTTTAGAAATTAATTTATGAGCAGCAAATTGAGAGTAGGGGTTGCTGGGCCTGTAGGTTCAGGAAAAACTGCATTAGTAGAGACTCTATGCTTAAGCATGAAAAAAAATTATGAGATAGCAGTTGTCACCAATGATATCTACACCAAAGAAGATGCTAACTTTCTAATAAATAAAAAAGTTTTAGAGGAAGGAAGGATTATTGGTGTAGAAACAGGAGGTTGTCCTCATACAGCGATAAGAGAGGATTGTTCATTAAATAAAAATGCAGTTTTAGATTTAGAAAATAAATATAATCCTTTAGATTTTGTTTTTGTAGAAAGTGGAGGTGATAATTTAGCATCTAGTTTTAGTCCAGAACTTGTAGATTTATCAATATATGTAATTGATGTATCTGCCGGAGACAAAATTCCTAGAAAAGGGGGACCAGGGATAACAAGGTCGGATTTATTATTAATAAACAAAATTGACTTAGCAGATATGGTTGGTGCAGATTTAAATATTATGAAAAGTGATACGGAATTTATGAGAAAAGGGAAACCTTGGTTTTTTACCAACCTTAGTAGCGGCAAAGGTGTTGAAGAAATAACTAAATTTTTAGAATCACATATACCCAACAATCGAAACTAGAAAAATGTTCATTACTAATATATTGGATTCAACAAAAAGTTACGACTGATACAAAACGAATCCTCACTCGTTAATAACTTTTACTTTATCCCCCTAATGAGGGTCAATTACCTAATTTATCCTAATTCATGAGAATTTCAAGGCGTATTTTGGCAGGATTAGCTACTGCCTCACTTGCTGTCACAGCAACTTCATGTGGTGGAGGTGGAACCTCCGGAAGTTTCGATGACACAGTAACCGTTGGTATTTTGCATTCTTTATCTGGAACAATGGCTATTTCAGAATCAACTCTTGTTGATACTGAAAAAATGGCTATTGAAGAGATAAATGCTGCTGGTGGTGTAATGGTTGGCGGCAAAAGCTACAAAATAGAATACATAGTTGAAGATGGTGCATCTGACTGGCCTACTTTTGCTGAAAAATCTAAGAAACTTATAGATCAAGACGGAGTTCCTGTCGTATTTGGTGGTTGGACATCTGCTAGTAGAAAGGCAATGTTACCAGTCTACGAATCAAAGGATGCTTTCCTTTACTACCCAATTCAATATGAAGCTCAAGAATGTTCTAACAACATTTTCTATACAGGAGCCACACCAAACCAACAGTCAGAACCCGCTACAGATTTCATGTATAAGCGTTCTCCCGCAGCTGGTGGAGATTTCTTCCTTGTAGGTTCTGATTATGTTTTCCCAAGAACTTCCAACACAATCACAAAAGCTCAGGTAAAACAGTTAGGAGGTAAAGTTGTTGGAGAAGATTACCTTCCATTAGGAAATACTGAAGTTGCTCCAATTATCTCAAAAATCAAAAAGGCGCTTCCTGAAGGTGGAATAATCATTAATACACTTAATGGTGACCAAAACGTTGCATTCTTCAAACAGATTCAAGACGCAGGTATCACACCTTCAAGTGGCTACTACGTAATGAACTATTCAATTGCTGAAGAAGAGATTAGTACAATTGGTCCTGAGTTCCTTGAAGGTCACTACGGCGCTTGGAACTACATGATGTCAATTGATACTCCTGCATCTAAGAAATTTGCTGCAAGTTTCAAGAAAAGATGGGGAGCTGATCGTGTTGTAGCTGATCCTCAAGAATCTGCTTATAACATGGTTTATTTATGGAAACAGGCAGTTGAAGATGCTGGAACATTCGACGACAACGCAGTAAGGGAAGCCCTTGTTGGACAAAAGTTTGATGCTCCACAAGGTCCTGTTGAAGTTATGCCTAATCACCACTTATCTCAAACAGTAAGAATTGGAGAGATTAATGCAGAGGGTGGATTTACAATCCTTGAAGAGACAGGAGTTGTTCTTCCTCAAGCATGGAACCAAAAGCATCCAAGTTCAAAAGGATTTGCATGCGATTGGACAGATCCTTCAAAAGGAGAAAAGTATAAGCTTTAATCTAATTAAAACCTATACTTCAAAATAAAAGGAGGTTAACACCTCCTTTTATTTTATATAATCAAATATTTTCTTTTTCTAAATTGGAGTTACTTCTCGATAGTCTTTTTAATGGTGTTGCAATCGGATCTGTACTACTTGTTGCTGCATTAGGTCTAGCAATTGTTTTTGGTCTTATGGGTGTAATAAATCTTGCCCATGGAGAACTTATGATGCTTGGGGCTTACACAACATACGTAACACAATTAATTTTCAAATTACCTATATTAAAACCTTTCTACAATTCGTACATAATAGTTTCTATTTTCCTTGCTTTTATTGTTAGTGGAGTAGTAGGCATTCTCCTGGAAAAAACTATAATAAGAAAGCTTTATGGAAGTCCACTAGAAACACTTCTCGCAACTTGGGGCGTAAGCTTAATTCTTCAACAATTTGTCAGAAGTGTACCTTTAGCTTATGGGACCGGTCTGGTTATAAGTCTGTTAATTGGTTTATTCTTACCAACAACATTCCCTTCAAAAATAAAAGAATCAATAAATTTCAAATATTTTAAATTTAGTTCTTGGATATTTGCTGCTTTAACTGGGGTCCTGACAGGTAGCGTAATCTCATCCTCTGTCAGCAAACTTAGTAGAGCAAGCGCTCGAAATGTTGATGTAACAGCACCCTCATGGATGAGAGGTCAAGTAGAAATTATTGGCACTGCATTTCCTAAAACAAGATTAATGATAATTGTCATTACTCTAATCTCTGTAATAGCAATAACATTATTTCTTAATCAAAGTGCTTGGGGGATGCGTATAAGAGCAGTTACTCAGAACCGACAAATGAGTGATTGCCTTGGTATATCTACTGAAAAAGTGGATATAATTACTTTTGGAATTGGATCTGGCTTAGCAGGAGTTGCTGGGGTAGCAGTATCTCTTTTAGGTTCTGTAGGACCAAATGTTGGCGGAAACTATATAGTTGGTTGTTTTATGGTTGTAGTGCTGGGAGGAGTAGGAAATTTATTAGGAACAGTACTTGCTTCATTTGGAATAGGAATAATGACTGATTTAATTGGAGCTGGAAGGCTCTTATCAATATGGCCAGATATGCCTTTACCTTTATCAAACACAATCAACTTTTTTGCGACAACAAGTATGGCAAGAGTAATGATATTTGCACTAATTGTTATATTTTTACAATTTAAACCTACAGGTTTATTTCCTCAAAAAGGAAGGATGGTTGAAAACTAATGTCCTTAAGTAAAATTAAATTTGATAAAAAAATAGTATTATCATTTTGGATAATATTAATAGCCTTAATTATTGCAGCACCAACTTTACTCCCTGTATTTAGACTAAACCTTCTAGGTAGATACTTATCCTTATCCATAGTTGCACTTGGTGTTGATCTTATCTGGGGATATACAGGTTTACTAAGTCTTGGACAAGGTATATTTTTTGCACTAGGTGGATATTGTGCAGCAATGTATTTGCAAATAACCAGCTCCTCTGAATTTCCAAATAATATTCCTGAATTTTTTGCTTTATATGGTGTTGAAAAATTACCTTTTTTCTGGGAACCGTTTAGATCGCCTGTTTTTACCTTCTTCGCTATCTGGATAATTCCAGCATTGGTTGCTGGTTTAATTGGATTTCTTGTTTTCAGGAATAGAATCAAAGGGGTTTATTTTTCTATACTTACTCAAGCTTCTCTTCTTGTATTCTTTAACTTCTTTAATGGACAACAAAAACTTATAAATGGAACAAATGGATTAAAAACAGATGTAACACAACTATTTGGTCAGATGGTAGGTTCTGAGTCCATGCAAAGAATATTCTTTTGGATAACCGCCATACTAGTAATAGCAGCATGGTTTTTTGCAAAGTGGGTAGTTAAAGGAAGATTTGGAAATATTCTTATAGGAATACGAGATGATGAACCAAGAGTTAGGTTTACAGGATACAACCCAGTTATATTCAAGACGATAATATTTTCTATTGCTGGAGGTCTCGCAGGAATTTCGGGAGCTTTATATACCGTTCAGTCTGGAATAGTATCACCTCAATTTATGACGGTTCCCTTTTCTATAGAAATGGTTATATGGGTTGCTGTTGGAGGAAGAGGAACTTTATTGGGAGCGATACTAGGAGCAGTTTTCATCAACTATGCAAAAAGTCTAGTAAGTGAAGCTTTACCTGCTAGCTGGATGTTTATTCAAGGAGGATTATTTATCTTAGTTGTAACAGCTCTGCCAGAAGGAGTTTTAGGATGGATTCAAGGAGATGGTCCTAGGAATCTTCTTCAAAGATTTGGTTTGAAAAGGAAGATTGAAACCTATCCAAGCTTAGAAGTTAACAATAAGGAGGGGAATAATGAATAATAAAGATCTTCTAAATTTAATAGATATTACTGTTAGTTTCGAGGGTTTTTTAGCTCTCAACAAACTTAATTTAAATTTAAAGAAAGGAGAATTAAGAGCTGTAATAGGACCCAACGGCGCAGGTAAAACAACATTTCTTGATGTAATAACTGGAAAGGTTAAGCCAACAAAAGGTGAAGTAATTTTTAAAGGGAAATCTTTAGTAGGTAGAAAGGAGCATAAAATAGCCAGACTTGGAGTTGGAAGAAAGTTCCAAAGTCCAAGAATCTTTGAAAATCTAACAGTTAAAGAAAATCTTGAAATATCGGTGACAACTCCTAAAAGTCCCTTAAACCTTATAAATAAAAGTATTAAGGATGAGCAGCTTAATGAGATTGAACGTCTTATGAAGATTGTTAATTTAGCTCAAAAAGTTGATTCTAAAGCTGGATCTTTATCACATGGCCAAAAACAATGGCTCGAGATAGCCATGTTAGTAGGACAGAAGCCAGATTTAATGTTAGTAGATGAACCTGTTGCTGGTTTAACTGATGAAGAAACTGATCTTACAGCTGATTTATTAAAATCTTTATCAGGAGAAAATACTGTAGTGGTAATAGATCACGATATGGAATTTATAAGAAGACTTGATAGTAATGTTTCAGTATTAAATCAAGGCACAGTATTATGTGAGGGAACAATGGAAACCATACAAAAAGACAAAAAAGTTATTGATGTTTATTTAGGAAGACCTGAGGACTAGTTATGGAAAATTTACTCGAAATAAAATCGTTAAATACTTATTATGGCGAGAGTCATATTCTTAGAGATGTAGATTTAAATGTTAAATCAGGAGAAATGGTTTGTTTGATTGGAAGAAATGGAGTTGGCAAAACAACTTTATTGAAATCACTAATTGGTTTGTTAAAACAAAAAAAAGGCGATATTTATTTGATTGGTGAAAATATCAATAGAAAAGCACCTCATCAGAGGGCGAGGAAAGGAATGGCTTACGTTCCTCAAGGGAGAGAAATTATTCCATACCTATCAGTTGAAGAGAATCTTATGTTAGGGATGGAGTCTCTACCAGGTGGATTATCTAAGAACAAGAAAATAGATCCATTTATCTATGATCTCTTCCCAATCCTAAAAGATTTTCTTCAAAGGAAAGGAGGAGATCTTAGTGGAGGACAACAACAGCAATTAGCTATTGCAAGAGCATTGCTAGGCAAACCTCAACTTCTATTACTTGACGAACCAACGGAAGGTATTCAGCCGAATATAGTTTTAGACATTGAAAATGCAATTAACCAGATAATTAGAGATACAGGAATTGGTGTTTTATTAGTTGAACAACATTTGCATTTTGTAAGACAAGCCAATAGATATTATGCGATGCAACGCGGAGGTATTGTTGCTAGCGGAAATACTAGTGAGTTGAGTCAAGCAGTTATTGATAAATTCTTAAGTGTTTAAATAAATGATCATTTTATATGTCTAGAATTTTATTCATTTTTCACATCTAATTAGGTCTATACTGTTTGGATGTTCATTTATATACTTATTAAATTCCATTGCTAGTGTTCTAGCCTCGTAAGCGTCAAAAGCATAAAAACAATTTTCTAATCTTATATTTTGAAAATCACGGTAATGCACTGTATATGGCTTCAACATATTATTTTTGTTCATTTTAATTTGCTAAAAAGCAATTATGTATATTCCAACCATGCATATATTCGTAAATTTAAAGCACAACTTTTGTTGTTATCAAAATATACTGACTTAAATTATGTAATTAAAAATACTTTATAAAGACAAAAAGTAATTAATCTATTTGTTTTTATTTTTAGAATCTTGCTTTTTACCTTCAATTATAAAAACAAATTTTGATAAAATATAA
>OAPF01000015.1_pt1 | contig 16425 bp, 17 predicted proteins | sample 1516271 | NCBI WGS metagenome assembly OAPF01 (sample SAMEA3275584, study PRJEB22092) | marine metagenome | biome: ENVO:00000447; feature: ENVO:00002042; material: ENVO:00002010 | collected 2014-06-24T21:38:00+00 | depth 0 m
ATTGGTAAAACTAAGGAATTTAGAACTGGAGGAATTGGCTATAATTCCTTCAAGGGAAGACTTACTGAGATATTAGGAGGAGAAATATTTTATGTCTTAAAAAGATTATATTTAACTTTTAAAATAAGAAAAAAGTATGATTATTTTTTTGTAGTTGGAGATATTGTGCCAGTTTTTTTTGCATGGGTTTGTAAGAAAGATTTTTTTACATATCTAGTTGCTTATTCCAGCCATTATGAAGGGAAGTTGAAATTACCATGGCCTTCTAAATTTTTCTTGCTCTCACAAAAAGCAAAAAAAATATATACGAGAGATTCCCTTACAGCTAATGATTTAACATTGCAATTAAAAAAGAAAGTGTCTTTTTTAGGCAACCCATTTATGGATAAGTTTTTTCCTAGAAACAAAGAATTAAAGAAAGCTGAATTTAGTATTGGATTATTTCCAGGAAGTAGATTCCCTGAGATTTTAGATAATTTTGTTTTGATTTTAGAGGTATTAGAGGCATTGTCAGATTTAAGATATTTTCAAAAAATTAAGTTTAATTTTGCAATAGTTAATGCTTTATCTTCATCAAAAATAAAGGAGATATTTCAAAAAAGAGGATGGTTAAAACTAGAAAAAAATAAAGATAAGGATCTCTTGAAATTCCAATATAAATTTTTAGAAGTGAATATATATTGGAATAATTTTGACAAAATATTATTGAAAAGTAGATGCTGTATCAGCATGGCAGGAACAGCAGCAGAGCAAGCGATTGGATTAGGAAAACCGGTTATTCAGATTGAAGGTAAAGGTCCACAATTTACAAAAACTTTTGCAGAAGCGCAAAGACGTTTGCTTGGAAAATATGTTTTTTGTGCCAGTAATTTTAAAGACAAAAATGATCAAATCAATCAGACAATTAAATTGATCATAAAAATAATATACCTTATACAGCTAAATAAGAAGTTTATGATCTCATGTAATGAAAATGCTAAAAAAAGACTGGGTGAAAACAAAGCTTGTCTTAAAATGGTTGATGATATGAATATTGTTATAAAAAATGACTAAGGAGAATAATCAAAATAAGTTAAAACAAATTATCGATAATTTGTTATTAATAAATTTATTTACAGTAATTTTTTTTGCAATATTTTTTATTTTTGCAATCATTATGCAATTTAATGGGATATTTATTTTTATTAATTTTATTCAGATAGTTTGGAATCCTCTTGTAGTTCCATTGATAACAATTCTTATTATTGGTGCTTTAGTAAACGGTATTAATTCTTGGTGGAGGCGTAAATTGCTTTCTCAAGAAGAGGATATTTAAAAGCATAATTTTTGAGTTTACTGCTAATTACTTTTTGTCCTTCTAATACAACTTTTGCTCCATCTCCTAACAATATTTTTAAAACCGCTCCAGGCACTGGAAGTAAATTAGGTCTATTCAGACATTTGCCTAAAGTCTGAGAAAATTCTCTCATTAATACTGGATTTGGTGCAACAGCATTAAATACTCCCGAATACTTTTTATCAACTAATGCTTGAATAATTAATGCACATAAATCAGTTCTATGAATCCAACTCATCCATTGCTTACCATCTCCAATTGGTCCACCTAATCCAACTTTAAATATAGGGAGCATTTTTCCTAATGCTCCTCCATCTGCCTCTAGAACAATTCCAATTCTAAAAATAACTAACCTTGAGAAAAATGGTTTTTCAGCAGCGACCGCTTCCCATTTTTTGCAAAGATTAGATAAAAAGTCTTTTCCTCCAGGACTATTTTCAGTGAATTCACTAGACAAACTTGTACCGTAATAACCTATAGCTGATCCATTTATAATGACTTTTGGGTTTATTTTTAAATTTTTAAGGGTCTTCATCATAAATTTCGTGGTGTTAATACGACTATTTTCAATCTCCTGTTTTTGTTCAGAAGTCCATTTTTTTTCTGCTATGGGTTCTCCCATCAAGTTAATAATTCCATCTGTCTCTCTTAAAATATTTAGAAGATTTTCGTTATTCCAGTTTTTTTCTTTTGATAAATCTATTTGAAAAAATTTAAACTTATTGAAATCTAAATCAAGCTTTAATTTACTAATGGGTTTTCTACTTACAATGTATATTTCGTGATTTTCATTGAGTAGTGTTGGTACTAATTCTTTACCAACAAATCCAGTGCAGCCAAGTAGTAAAAGACGCATATTTTATAGATGTTTATCATTTAAGGCTATTAAATTTTTTAGACGTTTGTAATTATTATTCCGGTATAAATTTTTTTCAATATTTTTCAAACAAGTTTTTGTATAATAAATTTCAAATAACTTTCTTGAATTTATTATGACAGATTCTATTCCAAAGAAACCTCTCAAGAAAGGAAGCTTAGTTTTTGTCGATAGAGAAAATTATATAAAAAGTATCGAAGCGCTAGCCAGTGATGATGATCTACCTAATTATGTCTTTGAAGGTCCTGGAGAGATTCTTTCAGTCAAAGACGAATATGCTCAGGTTCGATGGCGCAGACCTGTTCCAGATGTTTGGTTGAAATTAGATCAACTTAAAGAATATACTCAATAAAATTTTTACATCTAAAATTTTTTATTTTTTTTCTCAATAGACATCTTTGATTGTATTCTTTTTGCTTCTTTGATCATTTCTTTGCCATCAAATAAGTAATTATCTACGTATCCTTGTGTATATCTATCAAATTCTGATAGCGCATCTTTAACTTGTGAAAAACAATGATAAAGATCGAGGCCTAAAGCTGAAATAGACTTTGGAACTATTTTTTTGTTATAAATTTTTTCAACTTTTTCTATTTTCTTTTGTGAAAGATTTATGTAACTGCAAAAATTTTCCATTAGTTGGTCATCATATGGATCCGCAGATAGTTCTTTTATTTCGTTGTTCAAAGGTTTAATTATTTGACTAATTAATCTATTGATCGGAGTGTAAATTTCTTTAATCCATGTTTCAACTTCTTTGTCTTTAATTGAAGAATTATATTTTTTTGAATTAAATTTCTCTTCCCAATTTTCATTTAATGAATCAAATGATGAACTGGAAGAGAAAAAACTGCTATCGTATTGTTTCTTTTTGATAGGGTCATTTAGAGTTTCCCAGGCATTTTGTATTGCAAGAAATCGTTCTTTCTTGCCGCCTGCATCAGGATGATGTTGCTTAACTAAAGAGCGATATGAAGATTTAATTTCACTTCTGGTTGCATTTTTTTTGAGACCTAATTCTTCATATAAATTTTTTTCCATTTTTATAAATTATGCATTAAAGATAACCATCTTTTCTGGCTTGAATTGAGGTATTAGATTCAAACATTGCTGTTGATAAATATCTTTCTCCAAAACTTGGAAGAATAACTATCAATCTTTTATTCATTAGTTCTTTTCTTTTGCCGATTTTTATAGTTGCTGCTAAAGCTGCACCGCTGCTGATGCCAGATAAAAGACCTTCCAATCGAGCTAATAAACGCCCATAATAAAATGCTTCATCGTCATCTATTTTTATAATTTCATCAATTAATTTAGTATTAAGTACTTTCGGTACGAAACCCGCTCCAATTCCTTGAATCGAATGAGATCCTGCTTTTTCTCCGGAAATCACAGCACTTTTTTTGGGCTCTACGGCATAAATTTTGCAATTTGGATTAACTTTTTTCAAAAAACGTGCACAACCAGTAATTGTTCCTCCTGTGCCTACTCCTGTAACTAGTCCATCTAAATTGTTATTGGATTGGGACCATATTTCTTGGGCCGTTGTTCTTTCATGAATATCTGGATTAGCAAAGTTTTCAAACTGATTAAATTGATAGCTATTTGTAATGGTTGAAGACAACTCATTAGCTAAATCTAAAGCTCCTTTCATTCCGTCTTTTCCTGGTGTTAGCTGTAATTCAGCTCCATATGCTCTCAACATTGCCCTTCTCTCAATACTCATCGTATCCGGCATAGTTAATATCAATTTATAGCCTTTTGCTGCAGCAACCATTGCTAATGCGATGCCAGTATTCCCACTAGTTGCTTCAATTAACGTTGTTTTATCTGGTGTTATCAATCCTTCTTCTTCAGCTTTACATAACATTGAATAAGCGATCCGATCCTTAACGGACGCTGATGGATTGAAACTTTCTAGTTTGGCTATTATTTCTGGATAACAATCAAAATACTTTCTGATTCGATTTAATTTAACTAATGGGGTATTTCCAACTAGAGAAGTTATATCATTTGCTATTTCCATGAAATTATTTTTTAAATGCAAAATGAAATCTCCTATATTCATAATAATTGTATTTAAAGATCTTTTATATAATTTTCTCAAAAGAATTTAATTTAAATAACTTCTTGCGAAAAAATATTTAGTAATATTAAGAGGTAGTTTTTATTATGATTATGTATTCGTTGGAACTAAGTCTGAGATATTCACCTTTTCCACTTTCAATTCAGAAGAAAGAATTTGATGATGTTAAACGAATTTATGATGAAATAAAAAGTTCTATGAATGAAACTTTAGAATCCTCAAACTTGATCGAATTAAGGTGTGACAAAGTGCAAGATAAATTAATTGCTGTAAGAGCTAAAGAAATCATTTCTGTTCAGATATATGAAAAATCGTCAGTAGCAGGAGGAGCTAAAAGACCAGGATTTTCTCTCAACATAGATTGATAGAATTAATGCGAGATTCCCTTGAAAATGAAATACCTCATATTAAATTCAAAGATGTTTCTTTTTCATATCCTGGAGAAAAAGAAAATTTAATTTTTAAATGTAACTTCTCAATAAAAAAACCTGGATTTTGGATGGTCGTAGGTAAAAACGGGAGCGGAAAAAGTACTCTTTTAAAATTAATTAATGGAATAATCAAACCCAAAAATGGAGTTATTCACTCTAATGCAAATATTGGCATGGTGTTTCAAAACCCTGATCATCAAATATTGATGCCAAATTGTAGGAGTGAACTTCTGATTAATATTAATCAGAATATAAGTCAAAATGAAATTAATAAAAAAATTGAATATGTGCTTGATCAGGTAGGAATGACTGGTTTTGAAAAAAGGCCAGTTCATACTTTGAGCGGTGGACAAAAACAACGCTTAACTATTGCATGCGCTCTGATTAGTAATAGAAATTTTATTCTTTTAGATGAGCCTACAGCGTTACTTGATCAAACCAGCCAATTAAAAGTTTTACAAACTATTAAAAATCTTACAAGTGACCATAAAAAACCTTTATCAGCTTTGTGGATTACTCATCGTTATGAAGAATTAACTTATGCTGATGCAGTAGCAGAGTTGAAAAATGGTTTTTTATCTAGCTGGCAAGAACCATCAAAATTTCAATATAATTAATTCTTGTACTTGTCATAAGGTACTTTAAAGAGCTAAATTCATTTTATATTCCTCGGTAGCTCAGCGGTAGAGCGATCGACTGTTAATCGATTGGTCGCAGGTTCGAATCCCGCCCGGGGAGTTTATAAATTTCAAAAAATTATCCAGAGTCACCCTATAAAGGTGACTTTTTTATTGTTTGAATTGCTACGCCATTCAGCAATTCTAGTCATCCCACATATCCTTTTTCTCTTGATCCAAATTATTCCTTTCAAGTAATTCTATTCTTTGCTTCTGAGAATCTATTTCTGTTTCAATTACGTTTTTATCGTCAATATATTTTGTTTGTATTTCTAAGATAATTATTTCAAATTGTTCTCCAAAAAAATCTGACATTTCTCTCCATGCTTCCATTTCCTCTTCTTTGCCAATAGTATCGTTTATCTGATGAGAAATAATTTCTAGTACATATTGTTTAAGTTCTTGATGACTCATCGATTCAACTTTTTTTTGAATGTAAAGCTCTTTCAGAGTTTCTAGTTGTTTTTTTGATAAATCAGAATAGATAATAGACTTCTTTTTCATAGATACTTAAATTTTTTTTAATATAGACAAAATTATAATTTTAAACATTTGGATAAATTAGAAAATTTAAACTTAGTTAAATCCTATTTGAAAACTGAAAATCTCCATTTAATACAAATTTACACAAATCATAATGGCAATATGAATTAGATATTCTTTCAATTTGAACCATTATTTGTTTCTAATAATCCTTTGATTATTAAGAAAAAGTAAATAGAATCGAAAGAAATTCTAAAATTTCATTTTTTTAAAAATTTGCAATTTTTATCTTATCCACTGCTATCAATGAGTTATTTGATAAATCTAATTGATAAAATTGTTTACAGTAATTCAGCAATCTTTATAAATTCTTGAGAGAATCATAATACTAAAACTTAATTTTAATTTAATAGTTTATAGATATGAAACTTTCAATCCTCTTAATTGAAGACGATCGTGATATGCGTGATTTGGTGGCTAGGCATTTAGAACATTCTGGTTTCGATGTCCAAAAAGCTGAAGATGGAATTAAAGGACAAGCATTAGCTCTTCAATATTCACCAGATTTAATACTTTTGGATTTAATGCTACCAAGTGTTGATGGTTTAACTTTATGCCAGCGACTAAGAAGAGATGAAAGAACATCAAATATACCAATTTTGATGATAACTGCGTTAGGCGGCCTTAAAGATAAAGTTACTGGGTTTAATTCTGGAGCAGATGATTACATTACTAAACCATTCGATTTAGAAGAATTATATGTACGCATAAAAGCTTTATTAAGAAGAACCAACAGAGCACAATTAAATTCTAGTAATCAGCAAGAAATATTAAATTATGGCCCTTTAACTCTTGTTCCGGAAAGATTTGAAGCTATATGGTTTGAATCTCCCGTTAGGTTAACGCATCTTGAATTTGAACTTCTTCATTGTCTTTTGCAGAGACATGGTCAAACTGTATCGCCAGCATTAATTCTTAAAGAAGTATGGGGATATGAACCTGATGATGATATTGAGACAATAAGAGTTCATATTAGACACTTACGCACTAAACTTGAACCCGATCCACGTAAACCTATTTATATAAAAACTGTATACGGTGCTGGATATTGTCTTGAGTTACCTATTGGTTCTCAAGTGGAAACTGCTAGGCACGAGTTCATTCAAGCAAGAAATCCTGACTTAATAAATTCTGCAGCAGATTAATCTCATATATCTTCCATAGAAATTTTTAAAAAAGCTATTTCCCATGCCAACCTTGGCTGAATGTTTTTTCTTAAGAGGTATTTTAAATTTTCAAGTTTTTTAACTAAACTGATATTTTTTGTTTTTCTCCACCAAATTGTTTGAATTAAATTTACTAAACAAATCTGTTGAAAAATTTCTAATTTTTCAGATATTGATTTAGATATTTCTAATATTTCCAGACTATTTTTAATTGGAGAATCCAATTTACTTATAATTTCATCTGAAAAATCATTCCAAATTTCAATATTTTTCAATAATTGATTTGGAGATCCATTCGCTGAGTTTATTAAATCTTCAAATTTTAAATTTGTATTTATCTCTGATTTAGAAGTATCTAAATATTCTTTTAAAATTAGCTTCATTTGTTTACTAGAAAAAGATCGAAATCTGACGATTTGACATCTTGAGATGATCGTATCTAAGAGAAGGTTTAATTTAGATGTTAGTAAAATAAAAATGCCGTTACTAGGTTCTTCTAAGGTTTTTAAAAGGCAATTTGAGGCTGCTTCATTTAAAAGGTGTGCATCAATAATTAAAACAATTTTTTTTTCTGAGTTTATTGATTTTTGACTAAGAAAAGTTTTGATATTACGTATTTGAGCAATTTTAATAATCTCAGATCCACTTTTTATTGTTTTTTCAAGATCGGAACTTCCTGAACTTTTTGTTGCCAAAAGAGAATCAGGTTCAATAATTAAAAAATCAGGATGGTTATTGTTTGTAATTCTCTCTTCAACATTTTCGCTTGGTGAAGACTGTTTGAAAATCTCTTTTATAAATTGAAGAGCAGTTTGTTTTTTGCCTAATCCTTCAGCACCATAAAATATATAACCATTAGCCAATGATTTGTTTTTAATTATGTTCTTAAGAATAGTATTGACTTCTTCATTCAAGAAAAAATTATTTTTTTTAACTTCAATCATTTGTTATTAGAAAAATTGTTTAGCAAAGTCTCTTTAATTTGATTAGAAATAGTTTTAATATTTTGTGAAGCAGATATTACTTTCCAGTTTTTTTGTTTGGCAATTAGTTTGAAGCCTTCATTTACTTTTTCTAAAAATCTAATACCTTCTGATTCTATTCTGTCTGGAATTTCATTTTTTCTTCGGAATATGCTCTCTTCTGGAGAAATTTCTAAGAAGAAAGTGAGATCAGGAGATTCTCCTTGACACACAATAGATTCAATATTTTTAATTATTTCTAAATTTATATTTCTTCCATAACCTTGATAAGCCAGTGTGGAATCGGAAAATCTATCACTTATTACCCAATCATTGTTATTTAAAGCAGGTGAAATAATTTTGGAAACGTGTTCAGCTCTATCCGCTGAATAAAGCAATAATTCTGCAAGAGATGAAGGCTTGTTATTTTCATTATTATCAAGAATCAGTCCTCTAAGTTTTTTTCCTAAAAGACTGCCTCCAGGCTCTCTAGTTGTGATTAATTTAGACCCTTTCTTTATTAGACCACTATTAGGAAGCCATTTAGATAGTTCATCTATTTGGGTAGTTTTACCACATCCATCAATACCCTCAATAACAATAAATTTTCCTTTCATTTAATCCAAAGATAAAGCATTAATTACAACTGTAATAGAGCTAATAGCCATCAATAATGCTGCTATTGAGGGAGTAAGAAGAATACCGTATTTAGGGAATAAAATGCCGGCGGCTAAAGGTATAGCTAGTAAGTTGTAACCAAAAGCCCATGTTAGATTTTGCTTTATTTTTCTTATAGTTTTTTTTGCAAGATTTAAAGCGTAGGGTAATCCATTTAGTTGATCTCCCATCAATACTACATCTGCATTTGCCTTGGCTATTTGAGTCCCTGATCCCACCGCAATTCCTAAGTCTGAGGATGCTAAGGCTGGGACATCATTAATACCATCACCAATCATTGCCACTTTATTATTAATTTTTAAATTTTCTATAGTCTTTAGCTTCATTTCAGGAAGAAGATCCCATTTTACTTCTGTTTCTTTACAACCAATTTTTTTTGCTAAAGCTAAAACTGTTTGTTTCCTATCTCCACTTAAAATATTAATTTTAAATTTGTTTTCTCTCAAATTTTGAACTGTTTTAATTGAATCATCTCTGAGTAAATCTCCTAGCAAAATAAAGCCTAATAACTTATCTTTGATACTTACTCCAATGATAGTGTTCGTTTTTGTCTCTTCATTTTCAATGACTTTTTTTGCATCACTATCAATAATTATTCCTTTACTTAGTAGCCATTCAATATTTCCAATATTAATAAGTCCATCAATTGACTCTAGTTCTCCAGAAATACCTCGACCTGAATGAGTGAAAATTTTTTTTATTGGAAATAAACTTAAATTTTGTTTTTTTGCCTCTTGAATTAAGGCATCTGCGATTGGATGTCTGCTTTCCTTTTCTAAACTGGCAGCTATTCTTAATAAAAATGAATGATCATCATTATTTTTATAATCAACTATGAAAAGCTTACCTTTTGTTAATGTACCTGTCTTGTCAAAAATAATGTGATTAATTTTTGAAGCCATCTCTATTTTGTCCCCGCCTTTAAATAAAACTCCTTTTTTTGCTGCTTTACCTGATGCGACAGTTATTACAGTTGGGGTGGCTAAACCTAATGCACAAGGACAAGCTATTACTAAAACAGCAATTGACAATTGAATGGCTAAACTAAGGAAATTCTCAGCATTACTACCAAGTGAACTATGAAGTGTATGACTTGAGTGAGTGATGAATTGATGATTATGACTTAACAAATCGGGCCAAATATTTTTTGCTGCCTTCCACCAAAAGAAGAAGGTTAAAGTAGCAAAAATAAGTACAAAGTAAGTAAATTTGCCTGCAATTTCATCAGCAATTCTTTGAATGCGAGGTTTTCTAGCGTTTACAGACTCAATAAGATTTACTAGTTTTGCAAGAGAAGAATCTCCTCCGACCTTTTGTACTTTAAGTCTAAGAGTTGAATTAAGATTTAAAGACCCACTAGATAGATTTTCGCCTTCTTTTACTTCTATAGGTTTGGATTCTCCAGTAATATGTGAAACATCAACATATGAATTACCTCGGGTAACAATGCAGTCAGCAGGTACTCTGTCTCCTGCTAAAACTTGAATCTCTTGATCAGGTCTTAAAGTGTTTACTCTTATTGACTTTATTTGATTGTCTTCTGTGTAGATATTTGCCATTTCAGGTTGAAGATCTAATAATTCTCCAATGGATGAACCAGTTTGATATCTTGCTCTTTCTTCTAAGTAACGCCCAATCAGTATGAAGCCTAACAGCATAACTGGTTCATTAAAAAAACAAGGAAAACCAGTGGCAGGAAATATTAAGGATAGAAGACTTGTTGTATATGCGCTAATTACTCCAAGAGCTACTAAAGAATCCATATCCGGATGGTTCTTAATAAATGATTTAAATCCATTAATAATTATTCCTCTGCCAGGAAATAATAGAGCTAATGTTGCTAATGAAGCGTGAAAAAATATATTACCTAATATTGGAAAATTTATATATCTTCCTTCTGCTAGATGACCTAAACCTGAAAATAATAAAAGTAATAAGGCAAAAGTTAGTTTTTTCCATTGATTATTCCACTTCTTTTTTTTTTCTAATTCTGCTTTATTTATTTTTTTTGAAAAATCATTTATGTAAATCTTTGATGGGAAACCATTTTCTTTTAGATTTTCGAGAACTGTTTCTATTTCTATATGTTTCTGGGTAATTTCAAAATATGCACTTTCAGTTAGTAAGTTAACAGAAACATTTTCAATACCATCAGAATTATTCAATATTTTTTCAACAGTACTAACACAACCTCCGCACTTCATTCCTGTAATGCTTAATTGAACGCTTTCCATATTTTTTACGATTGAAGCAAATTAATGCTTGACTTATTTTTTAACTATAATAATAAATGTAATAGACTTTTTAAATAGTTATTTTTTAAATTACTATATTAATTTTATTAGATTTAGAGCAGTGCCTAGTAATCAAAACAGAGACAATTTTATTGATAAAGCTTTTACTGTAATTGCTGAATCTATTGTAAAAATAATGCCTATCGCTGAGAAAGAAAAAAAGGCATATATTTATTATAGAGATGGCTTAGCTGCACAAAATAATGGGGATTATTCAGAAGCATTAGAGTATTACAAAGAGAGTTTACTGCTTGAAGAAAATAAAATTGATAGGGGTGAGACTTTAAAAAATATGGCAATAATATATATGAGTAATGGTGAAGAGGATTTGTCTATTGAAACTTATGAAAAAGCATTAGTAGAAAATCCCAAACAGCCATCATGCCTCAAAAATATAGGTTTAATTTATGAAAAAAGGGGAAGATATGCTGAGCAAAATGGTGATTTAGATCAGAGAGATATTTGGTTTGATAAAGCTGCTGAAGTCTGGTCTAAAGCAGTTAGGTTATATCCAGGTGGGTATCTAGATATTGAGAATTGGTTGAAAAACTCAGGAAGAAGTTCAATCGATATGTATCTCTAATATTTTATTCTGATAAAGAATATTCAACAGCTTCTTTAATATTGGAAATCTCTTTGATATTTATTAAATTTTGAAAATTATTATTCAGTTTCTCCTCTAATTTTGGCACTATTATATTTTAAATCCCTAGTCTTATAGCTTCTTCTATCTTTATTCGCAGGTTATTCGATTTTCTAACCTGACCGCTTAAACCTAATTCTCCAATAAATGTGCTACTCGCCAAAGGAGGAATATTTTTCAAACTTGATAAAATTGATATTGCTACACCTAAGTCAGATGATGGATCATTAATCTCAAAACCTCCACCAGTAGCTATATAACAATCAAATTCAGATAATTTTATCCCTACGTGTTTTTCAATAACAGCTAGAATTTGATGCAATCTATTTATGCTTATTCCAGTTGTAGTACGTCTTGGGTTACTGTAGAAAGTTTTATTTACCAGTGCTTGTATATCAACTGCTAATGGTCGAGTGCCTTCATTTGTAATCGTAGTTGTTACACCTGAAATATTTTCTTTATTTGTAAAAATTGAACTTGGGTTTTTTATCTCTCGTAAACCCTCTTCAAGCATTTCAAAAATTCCAATCTCGAAGGTCGATCCAAATCGATTTTTTATACTTCTTAGTAATCTATGTGAGGAAATATTATCTCCTTCAAAGTTTATTACTGTATCAACTAAATGCTCTAGAGTTTTAGGGCCAGCTAAAGCACCATCTTTGGTTACATGACCAATTATTAGAAGAGCAATATTATTGTCTTTGGCAAGATTTTGCAATTCAGATGAACATTCTCTAACTTGAGAAACCGATCCTGGAGAACTTTGCATTTCATGATTATGGATGGCTTGAATACTATCAATAATTGCGAAACTTGGATTTACACGTTTGATCTCTTCAATAATTAGGGATAAATTGGTTTCTGCAAAAATTTTTAAATCAATACTGTTTTGATTTAATCTTTCCCATCTAATTTTTACTTGTTCTAAAGATTCTTCTGCAGTTATATATAAAACTTTCTCATTAAGAGATATTTTTCCTGCTGATTGAAGAACTATTGTGCTTTTACCTATACCTGGTTCTCCTCCAAGTAAAACAACAGATCCAGGTACTATTCCACCTCCAAGAACTCGATCAAATTCCTTAAAACCACTTGTAAATCTTGATATTTTTTTTGATGAGATCATATTAAATGGCATAGATTTTTTACTGTTTTTTATATCTTTTATTTCTTGATATTTAAAGCTTTTACTTTTTATTTCTTCAACAATGGAATTCCATGAGTTGCAATTAAGGCATTTCCCAAAGTATTGAGAAGTTTCAGATCCGCAATTCTGACAAATAAAAGTCGATAATTTGCTAGACATTAAGTTTCTGAATGAAGTAATGGAACTAGAATGTTTGGGATATTGCCCCTCTACAAGTTAGATTAGGTTAATAATAAATTCTCTTACTGATTAGCTAATAGAAACAAATGGCTCTATCTAGTCAAACTAAAGAAACTATACTTGTCGCAGATGACGAGGCAAGTATTAGAAGAATTCTGGAGACACGTCTCTCCATGATTGGCTACAAAGTTGTAACTGCAAGTGATGGCAAAGAAGCACTGAAGTTATTTAAAGATTATGAACCTGATTTAGTAGTGCTTGACGTCATGATGCCAAAGCTAGATGGTTATGGAGTTTGTCAAGAATTAAGGAAAGATTCTGATGTTCCAATTGTTATGTTAACTGCATTAGGAGATGTTGCAGATAGGATAACAGGTTTAGAATTAGGGGCTGATGATTATGTAGTAAAACCATTCAGCCCAAAGGAGTTAGAGGCTAGAATTAGGTGTGTTCTCAGAAGAATCGACAAAGAACAAATTCCTGGAATGCCTAATTCAGGATTAATTTTGGTTACTGATATAAAAATTGATACAAATCGAAGACAAGTTTTTAAAAGCGATGAGAGAATTAGATTAACTGGTATGGAATTTAGTCTCTTAGAGCTTTTGGTAAGTAGGTCAGGAGAGCCATTTAGTAGAGGAGAGATTTTGAAAGAAGTTTGGGGATATACCCCCGAGAGACATGTAGATACAAGAGTAGTCGATGTTCATATATCAAGATTAAGATCAAAACTGGAGGCTGATCCAGCAAATCCTGAATTAATTTTGACAGCAAGGGGTACAGGATATCTTTTTCAACGGATTGTCGATATTGCTCCTTTTGATGGTAAATAAATGGGGAAAGAAACAGCGCAAAAAATTAACAAGTCCAGAGCTATTAGAAGATTAGTTATTTGGTACAAAAGAAATTCGGCTGTGACTTCTATAGTTGATACTGCTGCTAGTTCTGCAGCAACGGCTAGTAATGTTGCGGGTAATATGGTTTCTGGTGCTGGCTCTGTTGTGAGCACAGCAAGTAATGTTGCAAGTAATGTTGCAGGTAATGTTGCAGGTAATGTAGTTTCAAGCGCTGAATCTGTTGTGAATACTGCCAGCAGTGTTGTTTCAAATGCTAGTTCAATAGCTAAAAATACATTACAGCCATTAGTTTTTGACCCATTAAAAAGATTACAAAATAACGATAATATTTTAGATAGGGTGGAGGAATCTCAATCTAAAAGAATTTGGATCGCAGTTGATGGGATGGGTGGAGATTATGCTCCTGGTCCAATTCTTGAGGGTTGCCTCGAAGCAATAAGTAGATTTCCAATAAATATAAAGTTTGTCGGCAAAATTGAAAAAGTTAAAGATGCAGCAGAAAAAACTGGTTTAGCAGAATTATTAGAAAATGAAATAGATAATAATCGTCTTGAATTAATTGATAGTGGAGAGCCTATTGGGATGAATGAAGAAGCTACTGCAGTTAGAAAAAGGAAAAATGCAAGTATAAACGTTGCTATGGATTTAGTGAGAAATAATAAAGCTGAAGCTGTTTACTCAGCGGGTAATTCAGGTGCCATGATGGCTTCTGCCATATTTAGAATTGGGAGATTGAAAGGGATTGATAGACCAGCTATAGGAGCATTATTTCCAACAAGGGATCAAACTCGCCCTGTATTAGTTTTAGATGTTGGTGCAAATACTGATTGTAAGCCATCTTATCTGCATCAATTTGCTCTTCTAGGTAATATTTATGCAAAAGATGTCTTACAAGTAAAAAAACCAAGAATTGGCCTTTTAAATATTGGAGAAGAAGAATGTAAAGGTAATGATTTATCCCTAAAAACATTTGAATTATTATCTTCTGAAAAAAGTTTTGATTTTGGAGGTAATTGTGAAGGGCGAGATGTATTATCAGGTAGTTTCGACGTAGTAGTCTGTGATGGATTTACTGGAAATATATTATTGAAATTTCTTGAATCTGTAGGAGGAGTTTTATTAGATATTTTGAGATCTGAGCTGCCACGTGGAAGGCGGGGGAAAGTTGGTTCAGCTTTTTTAAAAAGTAATCTACTTAGAATTAAGAAAAGGTTAGATCATGCCGAACATGGAGGAGCTTTATTACTTGGGGTGAATGGTATTTGCGTTATTGGTCATGGAAGTAGCAAATCTTTATCAGTAGTTAGTGCTCTTCGCTTGGCTCACTCTGCAGTGAATCATGGTGTTATGGAAAATTTAAATCAACTGCAAAAGCTTCAAGTTTTAAATTCATAAAACATATTGAGTCAAATTTATGTTTGACTAATATAAGTAACTAAAAAACTCTTTTGGAAGGAATAAATTTTAATCAGATTGGAGTGTCATTCAAGGGAAGCGGAAGTTATGTACCTGATCAAATCCTAACCAATCAAAAAATTAGTCAAAAGGTTGATACAAGCAATGAATGGATAAAATCTAGAACTGGCATTTCTGAGAGAAGAATCTCTAGCGTAGAAGATAATGTTACTGAGATGGGTTATAAGGCTGCTCTGAAGGCTATAGAAATGGCTAATTGGGATATTAAAACGATTGATTTGATTGTTTTAGCTACTTCTACTCCGCATGATTTATTTGGATCAGCCCCATCCATTCAAGCTAAATTAGGGGCAGCTAATGCTGTAGCTTTCGATTTAACTGCAGCTTGTAGTGGCTTTTTATTTGCCTTAATAACAGCCTCACAATTTTTAAAAGGGGGTAGTTTTAAAAGGGCTATTGTTATTGGAGCAGATCAATTATCAAGTTTTGTTGATTGGAACGATAGAAGAAGTTGTATTCTCTTTGGAGATGGTGCCGGTGCATTAGCAATTGAAGCCACAAATGAATTTGATAATTTTATAGGTTTTGATATGAGAACCGATGGGGGAAGGGGTTCTTTTCTTAATCTTCCATCAAAAAAGAATAAGGAGTCAATAGTTGATGAAATTGACTTTTTAAGTGGAGGTTTTTCTCCAATTCAGATGAATGGTCAGGAAGTTTATAAATTCGCAGTTAAAGAAGTCCCCCTAATTCTTGAAAAGTTGTTGAAAAAAATGAAATATAATTCTGATCAAGTTGATTGGCTCTTGCTGCATCAAGCTAATCAAAGAATATTGGATTCTGTAGGAGAAAGGTTAAAAATTCCCAGAGAAAAGATTCTTAGTAATTTAGAAAAATATGGCAATACGTCAGCAGCAACAATTCCACTAATGATGGATGAGGCTGTAAGAGATTATAGAATTAAACAAAATGATATTATTGCTACAAGTGGTTTCGGTGCTGGGTTAAGTTGGGGTGCAGCCCTAATTAAATGGGGTTAAAAACAAAATAGGAACATTATGACAGTTGCATGGGTATTCCCTGGACAGGGTTCGCAAAAAATTGGAATGGCAAAACAAATTGAAAATTTGCC
>OAPF01000016.1_pt1 | contig 15605 bp, 16 predicted proteins | sample 1516271 | NCBI WGS metagenome assembly OAPF01 (sample SAMEA3275584, study PRJEB22092) | marine metagenome | biome: ENVO:00000447; feature: ENVO:00002042; material: ENVO:00002010 | collected 2014-06-24T21:38:00+00 | depth 0 m
CGTACTTTTTTATTTATAAAAAATAGCCTCTTCATTTAGAGAACAGCAAAAAGCCTTGGTGGCACTGGATTTAGCATTAAAAATCTTAATACATTTAGCAAAGGGGGAAAATGTCAAAGGGGGGATGAATTTAAGAATTTGAGCTATTTATTATGTTTTATTAATTTTCAGATATATTTCCTTCTCATCACATGAAAAAACACAATTTGTATTTTGAAATCAAGAAAAATCTAGTTTTCTCATTGTTAAACTTTCTCTAAAAATCGTTTTATGCACCTAGCAGATGGACGAAGAAATTGTAATTAATTAGAAAATTAATACTCTCCAAGATCTAATAAAGTTGATTAGTGAAGCCTTAAATTTGAGTTTTTTTTTTAATTTTGCATCTATTATTCAAATATCAGTAATTTAAATAAATTATCTCAATATTTAACTAATCAATGATAAAGAAAAAGTGATTCATCTCAATAAAGGTAAACCATTTCCTTTAGGGAGTTCTCTAACTTCACAAGGGATTAATTTTTCCTTAGTAGCCACAAATGCAGAATATGTAGAAATCTTATTGTTTGAGAAAGAGGACTCTATTTCCCCAAAAAGTACATTCAAATTAGATCAGACTCATAATACAGGTCCATACTGGCATGCGGAAATAAAAAATCTAGATGAAGGTTGTATTTATGCTTTTAGAGTGAAACAAAAAAATAATGAAATTAATAATAACTATGAAAAAAAAGTATTACTTGATCCATGTTCAAGGGGTATTACCGGATGGGGAAGTTATAAAAGAGAAAATGCATTAAAAACGCAAGAAAATACTAATTCTTGTCTTAAAAGCGTTGTTTGCGATAGAAAATTATTTAATTTTAAGGATTATCCAAGACCAAAACATTCTTGGGAAGAAACAATTATTTATGAACTCCATATCAAAGCTTTCACTGAATCAACTGATAAAGATGAAAGTTGTTTTAAGAAATTTTTAAAAAAAATTCCTTATCTCAAAGAACTGGGTATTACAACAATTGAATTACTTCCAATTTTTTGTTTTGATCCAACTGATGCACCAAATGGTTTAGAGAATTTTTGGGGTTATAGTCCAATTAATTGGTTTACTCCGCATTTTGAATATCTTTCGAATGAATCCGCCGAAAAGAATAGAGAGGAATTTAGAAGATTTGTAGAGGAATGTCATAAAGCAGACATTGAAGTCATCTTAGATGTTGTATACAATCACACTTGCGAAGGTGATTCAAAAGGGCCAGCAATATCTTGGAAAGGTATAGATGAAAATCTTTATTACTTTATTGGAAAAGATAAAAATTATCAGGACGTCTCCGGATGTGGTAATACTATTGCAGCAAACAGAGGATTAGTTAGAAAACTAATAATTGAATCATTAAAATGTTGGGCGAGTGAATTAGGAGTTGATGGTTTTAGATTTGATTTAGGAATTGCCCTATCAAGAGGAGAAAATCTTTCACCGCTTGATAATCCTCCAATTTTTGAAGATATAGAATGTGAACCAGAACTTATCGATATCAAGTTCATAAGTGAGCCATGGGATTGTGGCGGTTTATATAAATTAGGTGATTTCCCATCTAAGAATACTTTCACTTGGAATGGTCATTTTAGAGATGACTTGAGGAGATTTTGGAAGGGGGATAAAGATACAGCTTGGAATATGAGCGATAAAATAAAAGGTACTCCATCGATTTATAAAGAAGATAATATTTTCCCAAAATCAATAAATTTTATTACTTCACATGATGGATTCACTCTAAAAGATTTAGTAACTTTCAATAGAAAACATAATTTTGCCAATAGAGAACAAAATAGAGATGGAGATAACCATAACAATTCTTGGAATCATGGTACTGAGGGACCAACTACGAACTTATTAATCAATGATTTAAGAAAAAGACAACAAAAAAATCTTATTCTTAGTTTACTTATCTCTAAAGGTGTTCCAATGATACTTATGGGTGATGAGATAGGAAGATCACAAGGCGGGAACAATAATTCTTGGTGCCAAAATAATTTATTGGGCTGGATGAATTGGGAACATGGTCAACAAGATTTGGAATTATTAGAATATTTTAAATACGTTATAAAAATCCGAAAAAAACTAATAAACATTTTCAATCCATCATTCTTCCCTAATAATCAAACCAATGAAAATATTCCAACATATCATTGGCATGGAACAAAGTTAGATAGCCCCGATTGGAGTAGTTGGTCTCACACAGTTGCCTTTAGCATTAACAAAGACAATACTAATCCGCTGGTCTGGATAGGTTTAAATGCATATTCAAAAAGTATCGATTTCCCCTTGCCGAAATGTAAATATAATTGGTTAAAAGTTATTGACACTAGCATGTCTGAGATTTTTGAACCCTTAACTATTAATGAAAAATCTGTTTCAATAAAGAGTAGAAGCTCTTTACTAATCATTTCAGAAGAAGTATTTGGGGCAAAAAATAATTTATTCTAAAAGCGGGCGGCGGGAATCGAACCCGCATCTTCAGCTTGGAAGGCTGAGGTTTTACCACTAAACCACGCCCGCATTAAGTAATAGAATTACCATTGCAATAATACATTATCAAACAATCAACAAAGTAAAAAGATTGGAAAATTCACACTCGAAAAAAAATATTACTAGATCAACAACAAGATTAATGTTCTCTTATGGGCTAGGAGATGCAGGCACAGGTTTAGTCGCGACGCAATTTGGTTTTTTTCTGTTCAAATTCTTTATTTCTGCTGGTTTACCAGTAATAATTGCAGGTTCATTATTAATGTTAATAAAGATATGGGATGCAGTAAATGATCCGTTAATTGGATGGTTAAGTGATCGTACTAAATCAAGATGGGGGCCTAGAATCCCTTGGATGGTAGCAGCATCTGTTCCTCTTGGTTTCTCTTTAGCTGCGATATGGTGGACACCCACTGGTTCAGTGCTAACCAAGACTATTTACTATGCCATAATTTCTATAATCGTAATGACTGCTTATACAAGTATTAATCTTCCTTTTGCAGCTCTATCTACTGAAATTTCTGAAAAAACAGCAATAAGAACAAGACTAAACGCATCTAGATTTACTGGCTCAATAATTGCAGGACTAACTGGTTTAATAATTGCTGGAGTTGTATTAGGTTCCGAAGGATCAGCAAATAATGAATATTTTTTAATGGGTAAAATAAGCGGATGTATTGCAGTTGCTGCAACATTAATTTCTTGTTGGGGATTAGCTCCATTCGCAAAAAAAGCAAGAAGGCCTTCAGGAAAAGTTGAAGCTATAACACTTCAATTCAAAAGGATCTTCAGAAATAAAAAATTTCTAAAAGTTATTACGCTTTATATTCTTCTCTGGTGCGCCTTACAATTAATGCAAACAGTAGCGTTAATCTATGTAGAGGATGTACTGAATGTACCAACATATATTGCGAAGTGGATCCCGATACCTTTCCAAATTAGCGCTTTAGTGGGTTTACAAATATGGACCAGAGTATCAAATAAATTGAACAGGATTTCAGCTTTAAACTATGGAGCGATTATGTGGATTATTTCATGTACAGCAGCTTTATTTTTACCTTCATTATCAAAAATTTCAGGAGTTGGAGATAGTTTATTCCTAAATGCCAGCAACATATTTCTGTTCATTCTTTTAATTTTCATAATCTGTCTTATTGGCATTGGAGCTTCAACCGCTTTTCTTATCCCTTGGTCACTACTTCCTGATGCAATAGACGAAGATCCAGAGAAACCAGCAGGATTATATACTGCTTGGATGGTACTTATTCAGAAGATTGGTATTGCATTTAGTGTTCAATTATTAGGATTTTTATTGTATTTATCTGGTTATCAATCATGCTTTGTTGATAAAGATAGTCTAAATATTATTGAACAATGCTACTCAGCACAATTAACTATTAGATTATGTATTGGTTTTATACCCTCAATATTGGTAATAATTGGTCTTTTAATCATGAGAAAATGGGATCGAAAATTAATTACAAACTAATATAAAGATATGTATTACCTTAATTTTTTCAAAAGACTTCTAAGCAGCTTAATCATTGGCGGGCAAGCAATTAATTTTATCTTTAAGGGTAAAATTTCCAAAAATGATCTCTTTGACCAACTTATGGAGTCAGGTCCTGGCAGTTTATTAATTGTATTAATTACAGGAATTGCCGCAGGTACAGTTTTTAATATTCAAGTTGCATCACAACTTACAAGTATGGGGGTTTCAAGTGAAATTGGAGGTTTATTAGCAGTAGGCATGGCGAGAGAAATGGCTCCTCTTCTAACTGCTACTTTAATGACTGGAAAGGTTGCCACTGCCTATGCTGCTCAACTGGGCACTATGAAAGTCACAGAACAAATTGAGGCAATAACCATGTTAAGGACCGAACCAGTCCAATATTTGGTAGTCCCAAGGTTACTATCGATGGTAATAATGTCTCCAATACAGTGTCTTTTGTTTTTATCTGTAGCTTTATGGAGTGGACAAATTTGGAGCACAATTTTTTATAAAGTTCCTCCAATAGTTTTTTGGACATCTGTAAGATCAGGTAATGTGAGTTTAACCAGTACAGACTTAACTTCAATGTTAATAAAATCTGTAGTGTTCGGATTACTTATTTCAATCATTGCTTGTGGATATGGACTCACAACTAAAGGTGGTCCAAAAGAAGTTGGAACAAGTACAACAGGTGCAGTTGTAATGACTCTCGTTACTGTATCTTTAATGGATGTATTACTAACACAAATTTTATTTGGATGATTCTATGTTTAACACTAAATCAAAAAAAGAGGAACCAGTAATAATATCTCCTTCATTTCAGTTGCCAATCATTCTAATAGTTTTAAGTTTTATGCTTTTGTTTTTGAATATTGGTTCTTTGCCAACAATAGTTTTTGCTTCTTTTAGCTTTTTTTTATTACTTCAGTCATTCACCTTAAGAATAAAAATAACAAATGATGATTTTATCGTTTTACAATTAGGGAAAGAGATTAGAACTTTTCCATTCAAGAACTGGATATCATGGAAATTCTTTTTCCCTATAATCCCAGGTATTTTTTATTTTAGAGAAAAGTCCAGTCCTCATTTATTACCAATTTTATTTAATCCAAAGCAATTAAAAGATGAGCTCATAAAAAAAGTTGACTCCCTGGAAATTAAAAATTCTTAAAATTCAGACTTTGCCTAATCATCAAAATTATTTAAATGACCAATACAGAAATTTCCGACAATAATCCTGAAAAGGAATTAAAAATAGATAAGTCAATTTCAGATGATAAAACAAAACAAATTAGTAAGAAAAATACAACTCAAAATAAAAAAATTACACCGAAAAACGATAAATCAACTAAATCTTTTGATGAAATTTCTAATGAAATTTTTAGAGATCTCTTTTCAAAAAAAGATTCTTTAGTTAAAGAAATAAAAGAGTTAGAAACAAAAAAAAATGAAATAGAAAAAGATATTGAGTCAAATTTTAAAGGACAGTCAGATAATATTGCTAAAAGAGTTAAAGGCTTTCAAGAGTACTTAACTGGAGCTTTGCAGAATCTTTCACAAAACGTAGAGAAACTTGAATTAGTTTCTCAACCAATAATCGTAAAGCCTTCTCCCCTTGATGAGAAAAAGCAAAACAATAGCACAAATAATGTAGTTAATGTTCCTGCTCTTTCTGAAACATTTAAGCCAGATGAAGAGATTATAAAAAGTTGCTTTTCAAGTTTTACAGAACAACCTGACTTTTATGCAGAACCTTGGAAATTAAGACGGAGTCTTGATTCATCAGATATAGAAATTATGGATGATTGGTTCTTTAACATGGGCGGAAGAGGTTCTCTTGAAAGTAGAGGATCTCGACAAAAAAATGCCTTGTTATCAGCTGGCTTAATATCTATTCTTGGCGAATTATATGGAGATCAATTTCAGACTCTTATTTTAGCTTCGCAGCCTGAACGATTAGGTGAATGGAGAAGAATTCTTCAAGATTCACTTGGTCTAACAAGGGATGACTTTGGACCTAATAGTGGGATTGTTCTTTTTGAAAGGCCTGAAGGTGTCATCGAAAGAGCTGATAGATTAGAAGCCAATGAAGAATTGCCATTTATTATCATTGATGCAGCAGAAACCTCTGTTGAAATTCCAATACTTCAATTCCCATTATGGGTTGCATTTGCTGGTTCAGATAATGAAATTTACGATGATCTTGAACTAAACTAAGCTTTATGAATATCTTAATAATTTTTGCAAGTTATCTTTTAGGATCACTTCCGACAGGTTTTTTAATTGGAAAATATCTCAAAAATATAGATCTAAGAACTATAGGTTCTGGATCTACAGGTGCCACAAATGTCTTAAGAAATGTTGGGAAATGGCCAGCACTTTTTGTATTTATCATTGACGTTGGGAAAGGCCTTATTGCAGTAAAAATTGCTCAATATTACACAGATCAAGGATTAATAGAAGTTATAGCAGGGATATCCGCTATCTCAGGACATATTTGGCCAATATGGCTTAGAGGTAAAGGAGGGAAAGCTGTTGCAACTGGATTAGGTATGTTTTTAGCTCTTTCTTGGAAAGTTGGACTCGCATCTCTTGGCATTTTTTTAATAGTCCTAACAAAAACTAAATTTGTTTCTTTATCAAGTATTTCAGCTGCAATCTTACTTCCTATTTTTATGTTTTTTTACCTAGGTAAATTTATGCACTCATACTTTTTTATAAGTTTAATTGTTGCATTATTAGTAATCTGGAAACATAGAACAAACATAACAAGATTGCTTAAGGGAGAAGAATCCAAAATTAATCAGAATCAATAGATTTAAATATTTCTATTAGAGCTTTATTAGGATCTATAGCTTTTGAAATTGATCTACCAATGACCAACTTAGAAGCACCATTATCTATAGCTTCATAGGGAGTCATAATTCTATTTTGATCATCTTTATTGTCAATATTTAATCTGATACCTGGTGTAATAAGTTCAAAATTATCCTTATAAATAGATCTCAACATTTTTACCTCCCAAGGGGAACAAACACATCCATCTAATCCAGCATCAAAAGACAACTTTGCAAGTCTCAATACATTTTCTTCAATTGAATTATTTCTATCAAGATCAGTTTGAAAATCTTTAAGAGAAAAGCTTGTTAAAACAGTTATTCCTACAACCAATGGAGGTTTTACACTGACTGAGGTGGCTCCTTCTAAAGATGCTTTTTTCGAATCCTTAAGAGCTTTTAGACCTGCTGAAGCATGAATAGAAATTATATCAACCCCTAATTTTGAAACTTGGAAACATGCTGCACGCATGGTATTTGGAATATCATGAAATTTTAAGTCTAAAAAAATTTTTTTATTTAAACCTTTTAATATTTCAATAACTCTTGGACCTTCCCTAACAAAAAGCTCTAAACCAACTTTCACCCACTTAATATTAGGACATTTTTCCAAAAGTAATTTTGCTTGACTTACATCTAATCCATCAATTGCCAATATTATTTTATCTTCTGAATTAAATCTGTTATTCATCAATTTTCAGTTTTCAAACCTCTTAATTATTTTTTTTCCAATTTGCAAAATTTTTCCTTCCAAATCATTTTTTGAATTAAAAACTAAATCAGGATTTATTACTTTTTGACTATCAATTTTTACACCCCCACCTTTAATAGATCTTTTGGATTCGCTGCTAGATTTGAAAAGTTTTAGAGCACTTAATAAGTAGAAAAACTTTACTGGAAAAACTACTTCTTTTAAAGAAATCTCTGGAATTTCTCCAACTTTTTCTTTGTGTCCAAGGAATAATTTTTCGCAGTTTGATTGCGCCTTTAATGCTTCTTCAGCCCCATGGAATAAAGTAGTAACTTCTAAAGCCATTCTTCTCTGTAATTCACGAGGATTTGAGTTTTCAAGAAAACTTAAATCTAATTCAGTAAGTAATTCAAAATAGGTAGGTATTATATTATCGGGTACTTTTTCTAATTTTGAATACATTGAAAGAGGATCTTCAGTTAAACCGACGGTGTTAAATTCAGATTTACTCATCTTCTTAATTCCATCTAAACCTGTCAAAATTGGCAGCAGAACACCAAATTGAGGGTCTTGTTTAAAATGCCTTTGAAGATCTCTTCCTATTGCAATATTAAATTTCTGATCTGTGCCTCCAAGCTCAATATCTGATTGAACAACTACCGAATCGTAACCTTGTAATAGTGGATATAAGAATTCATGCAAAGCAATTGGAACTTGCGAAGTGTACCTTTTATTAAATTCCTCCTTAGCTAGCATTTGACTAACTGTTGCACTCCCCATTAATTCAATTATCGAATTAAGATTTAATCCTTTTAACCATTCACTGTTATATCTAATTTCTATTCTATCTTTTGAATCAAAATCTAAAATAGATTCATTAGCTGGCTTTCCCATCCCTAGTTGGGTTAAGTATGTTTTTGCATTATCCTTAACTTGTTTTTCCGATAACTGAACTCTTGTTTTATTTTTTCCGGTTGGATCTCCAATTTGAGCAGTAAAATCCCCAATAATTAAAACTGCAATATGTCCATTATCTTGGAATGCCCTAAGTTTTTTAAACAATATGCTGTGCCCAAGATGAATATCGGTTCCAGTTGGATCGATGCCGAGTTTAACCCTTAATTTTTTATTATTTTTTTTCGCATGATCAATTATCTCCGAAAAGGTTTGATCTGTTCCCTTAATTGGAAAATATTCTTCTATTCCTCTTGACAGCCATGATGGCAATATTAAATTATCTGACATGAAGCTTTAACAGTTAAATTTAAGAAGTTTTATCAAGTTCATCCTTCATTCTTATTAAGGTTTTATTCATTTGATCGAACATTTGATCAGGAGTAATCCCAAATTGACTTAACTGTGTCTTTAATTGTTCTACTGTCATTTTTGCTTGAAAATCTTCAGACAATTCAAATCTCTTCATAAAAACCTTATAACGATCCATAAGAGATTCCATTTTTTTTATAAACATTTTTTTCCCTTCTCTATCAAATTTTCCATAATCAGAGCCAAGTTTCATAAGTTCTTGGTAATCTGTAAAAAGCTTTTTAGCTTCTTCTTGAACGATGTCTGACTCAAAGAATCCCATTTCTATTTTTTTACTTCGCAAGATTAAGTCTCAATTACAAGATAACAAGAATCTTTTAAATTGATTAGAACATTAATAAATTTTAGTTTATAAATAATTCTTTGATTTATATTTTTTCAGAAGTAAATTAAATAGAAATGTTTTATAGATATTGGAAAAATTCAACGTAAATATTTCAAATCAAAATAGACAATTTGAATTATTTGGTTCAAATGTAAATACATCAATTAATTTTCAACACTCAAATAATCTAAAAATCAAAGGCGAAATCCTAACTGAATGGAGGGATAGAATATATAATCACCAATTCAAAATTTCAAAAGATACTCACAATAAAACTTTGAACCAAACAAGTCTTCCTTTAAATAAAATTGCAAATGAAAGAAAAATTGATCCGTTTTCCCTGCAGCCATTATCATTGAACTTTTGGAGAACCAATCAATATATACACAATGGGCCAGCAATGTATTTTGTAATTGACTCGATGGAGAGTTCTAAAATAATCCTTTATATAGGAGAAACAAATTCAGCAAATAAAAGATGGAAGGGAGAACATGACTGTAAAAATTACCTCATGAACTATAAAGAAGCCCTAGCTCATAACAAACTCTCAAGTCACCAAGATATTCGTTTCTTCTTAGATGTACCTAAAGAAGTAAAATTAAGACGTAAATTAGAACAGCAACTGATATATTTATGGTTACCACCTTTTAATAAAGAAACCCGAGATAGGTGGGCAACTACTTTCACAAACAACTAAAAGTTAATTAAATCCATTTTACAAATGCAATTTTCCACATTCCAAAAAAATCTAGATAACTGGCAAGGTGCTTCATTAATTTTTGGAGTTTTAGAGGAAGAAATTGCAAGCCAACTTGAAAACATAAAATTTGTTATTGACCCAAAATTATTACTAAAAAAAGTTACTCAAAAAAAATTTAAAGGAGAAAAAGGAAAAACTTTAAGCTTTGAATTTTTAGATCAAAAATTAGAAACTTTAATCATAGTTGGTCTTGGCAAATCGAAAGACCTAAATAAAAGTGATATAGAAAACTCCATAGGAAATCTAATTAGGAAAACTGTTGATAAAAATGAAAAAATCAGCATCTTGCTACCTTGGGAATTAATAAATTCACAACTAGAAATAAATCAATTAGCAGAGTCAGCCAGATTATCTGCCTATAAGGACAATAGATTCAATAAGAAAAAAGATGAAAAGAAAGTTCTTAAAGAAATAGAGTTTTTGAATTTAAAAAAATTTGAGAATATTAGCTTTGAAGAGACAGCACAAATATGTGAAGGTGTAGAACTAGCTAGAAGACTTGTAGCCGCCCCTCCAAATAGCCTTACTCCTCAGGAAATGTCTATACAAGCTTCTCAAATAGCTAAAGATCATGGTTTGGAAGTAAAAATTTTAGAGGCAAAAGATTGTGAAGATTTAGGAATGGGTGCATATTTAGCTGTAGCAAAAGGTTCTGATCTAGATCCTAAATTTATACATCTTACTTTAAAGTCAGAGGGGCCTATAAAAGAAAAGATTGCGCTTGTTGGGAAGGGTTTAACCTTTGATTCTGGAGGATACAACCTGAAAGTAGGAGCCTCTCAAATTGAAATGATGAAATATGATATGGGCGGAAGCGCTGCAGTTTTAGGAGCAGCAAAAGCACTTGGAGCAATAAAACCAAAGGGACTAGAAATACATTTTATTGTGGCAGCTTGCGAAAACATGATAAATGGATCTGCAGTACATCCTGGAGATGTAGTTAAGGCATCTAATGGTAAGACAATTGAAATAAATAACACTGATGCAGAGGGTAGACTCACATTAGCTGATGCTTTAACTTACGCATCCAATTTAAAACCGGATTCAATAATAGATCTCGCCACTTTAACAGGAGCTATTGTTGTTGCATTAGGGAATGATGTAGCTGGATTCTGGAGCAATAATGATGATCTAGCAAATGACCTAAAAGCTGCATCAGCCCAGGCTGGAGAAGAATTATGGCAAATGCCTTTACAAAAATCTTATAAAGAAGGGTTAAAGTCTCATATAGCTGATATGAAAAATACAGGCCCTAGAGCAGGTGGGTCAATAACTGCTGCTTTGTTTTTAGAGGAATTCTTTGATAAAGAGATTAAATGGGCTCATATTGATATTGCTGGGACTTGTTGGACTGATAAGAATAAGGGAATTAACCCATCAGGTGCAACCGGTTTTGGAGTTAAAACTCTTGTTCAATGGATTAAAAATAAATAACTATATTTAAATCATTCATTCCAAAGATTTGTTGATCTAGCGTTATCGCCCCATAATTTATCCAACCTCTGATCTCTCCCACATGAGAATCTATAGAACTTATATTTTAATTCATTTCTCTCAGCAAAATCCTGATGATATTCTTCAGCTAACCAAAATTGACCTTTTGATTTAAGTTCTACAGATATTTTTTCTAATGGCACACGCAATTCATTAGAGGCAGAAACAATTGCATTTATTGCATCACTTTCCTCAGTTTCATCTTTGAAAAAGATCACTGGCCTATAAGAATCTCCACGATCACAAAATTGGCCCTTGCCGTCCAAAGGATCAATATTTCTGAAATAGAGCCTAAGTATCTTGGGTAAAGTTACCAATTGGGAATCATAGTCCACCAAAACTACTTCTTGATGTCCTTCATGATTTTCGTAGGTAGGATTTTGTAAATCTCCACCTGAATAGCCACTTTGTACAAAATTTATCCCCTTTAATGACTCTAAATCATGTTCTAAACACCAAAAACAACCTCCTGCAAGAATCAATTCCTCTGCAAAAACGTTTACAGGATTAATAAATATTGAAAGAGCAATTATTAGAGTTAAGAAATTTTTCATTTTTTTATAAAGTTCAAATAATAGAATTAATAATCTCTTTAGCAGCTCTCTGGACTACGCCCTCTTCTCCTAATTCTTTTTTTAAAAAAGCATAACCTTTTTTAATTTTTATTTTTTCTGACTTCCCATCAAGAATCCTACAAGATTTGTAAAAAATTTTATTTTCGTCAAACTCTCTCTGCACAAACTCAGGGATTATTAATTTATTAACTAACAAATTTACAGGAGAAATAAATCTTACTTTGAAATTGAGAATTTTTTTAGCAATAAAAGCAGTTACCCTGCTAACTCTATAACCAACAATCTGTGGGATTCCATATAAAGCTAATTCCATATTAACTGTCCCAGATTTACAAAGAGCAATTTTAGTGAGCGAATAAATATAAGGCTTTAATTTTGCACTATCTTTTTGAGAAATAACAAGTCCTTTAACTTGATATTTTCTAAAGGCTTTTTTGAATATTTCATCAAAAGCACTCCGACAGGAGGGAATATAGACAACCAAACTTGGATATTTTTGTTGTAATTTTTTAGCCGCTTTCATAAAAGTAGGTAATATATATCGTAATTCTTGAGGTCTTGATGCTGGCATCAAAAGCAGGATATTTTGATTAGAGCGAAGGTTAAGAATAGTTCTGGCATCCTTCTTTAGAGGAAGTTTTTTTGTCAAATCAATCATTGGATGTCCAACCCACAAAACATTTCCGCCCCTCTTTTTATAGAATGCTGCTTCTTTCTTGAAAATCGCAAAAATTTTATCAGAAAATTTTATTAGATTTGTTGTAGTGTTATTCCCAACCCTCCAAGCCCACTCTTGAGGAGCAATATAGTAAAAAATTGGAATTTTAGTTTTCGATCTTTTTAATTTTGTTCCAATTTTTATATTGGGGCCCATATAGTCAATAAGAATTAAGCAATCTGGAGGATATTTTTTTAGTAATTTATAAAATCTTTTTTGAATTCTTATTGTTGGAAGAATAAGAGGTAAAGCCTCCCAAATTCCTATTGCACTAATTGATGTAGTATCTTGAAGAATTTTTACACCTTCTTTCTTCATCCTTTCCCCACCTAATCCGCAAATTTCTAAATCTATAGATTTTTTTTTAGATTCCTCTAATAATGCTTTTGATAACAAACTTCCGTGCAAATCTCCAGAGACTTCTCCAGTACTTATAAATATCTTTTTATTCATAAATTCACTACAGGCATTGGTCCTCGTCTTTCTTTAGATATTGACTCTTTTAAAAAACTACATAATTTTGAAGATGAAATATCTAATTCTCCTTTCATTACTTTTTCTAATGAATTTGAAATCGCATCATTAGATTTAAAAAGTAGATTCCAAGTACTTTGAAGTAATTTTAAGTCAAAATCTTTATTTTCCATTAAACCACTTCTCTTAATTCCAATCCTATTTAAACCTCTCAATCTTCCTGGATGCCCTTCGGCCAAACAAAAAGGAGGTACATCTCTATCTACTCTAGTCATCCCTCCAATCATTGCTAAATATCCAATATGTACAAATTGATGAATACCTAAACAACCACCAATAATAGCTTTATCTTCAATCTTTACATGGCCTGCAACTTGAACACTATTTGATAAAACTATCCTATTACCAAGTTCACAATTATGGCCGATGTGAGTGTAAGCCATCAACAAATTATTATTGCCAATAATAGTTTTTTCTCCTTCATCAGTTGCTTTATTAATAGTTACACATTCTCTGAAAGTATTATTATCTCCAATAATTACTTCAGTAGGGGCTCCTTTATATTTGAGGTCTTGGGGATCAAGACCTATAAAAACACTTGGGAAAACTTTATTGTTTATACCAATTTGAGTTCTTCCTGAAATAACAGCATTCGGTCCTATTTCGGTTCCTTTCCCAATAGTCACATTAGGACCGACAATAGCTCCTTGAGAGATAATAACCCCATCATGTAATTCGGCACTTGGATCAACAAAAGCATTTGGGTGGACTTTTACACCACTAAAGTTTGAATTTAACTCAGTAAATTTATTATCCATTTCCCTAATCAACTAATGAAAACATTAATTCTCCAGCACAAACCAACTTCCCATCAACGTGCGCCTCACCTTTAACCTTCCCAAATCTTTGTCTTTTAATAGACAATAACTCACAAGAAATTATCAATTGATCTCCAGGCACAACTGGTTTTCTGAATTTAACATTATTGATTCCAGCAAAGACGAAAAGTCCTTTAGGAAGATCGGGCATTTGCGTTACAATTATTCCACCAACTTGAGCCATTGATTCAACAATAAGAACCCCAGGCATCAAGGGTCTCTCAGGAAAATGTCCCTGAAATTGAGGCTCATTTATAGTTACATTTTTTACTGCAACTGCTTTCTCCCCAGGAATATGCTCTATGACTTTGTCCACAAGTGCGAAAGGATATCTGTGAGGTAACAAACCTAGTATGTGCTCAGAGGAAAGTTGATTATTTTCACTGGATAATTTCTTTTCCAAAACAATTAAAGATAAAGTTAATTTTTTAGCGATGAGGCCAATAAAGCATTTAAAGAATGTGATCCTTTATAAACTAAAATTTGAGCCTTAGGTAACCCTACCAAAGCCAAGTCCCCAATTAGGTCTAAAATTTTATGTCTTATTGGTTCATTATCAAATCTTAATGGTGGATTAACCCATTTATCACCATCACAAACAAGGGCATTTTCCAAACTTCCGCCTTTTATTAATCCAAGTTCACTTAACTCTTGAAATTGATCTTTAAAACCAAATGTTCTAGCAGGAGCAATCATTTCAACAAAACTTTTTGGATTTAAATCAATCACAAAAGTTTGATTTCCAATTGCTTTATAGGCAAAACTTATAGTAGATATAATTGTAATTTTTTCGGATGGAGTTGCTGCTATAACTGAGCCTTCTTTATTTAAAATTATTGATTTATTAATCTCTCGAAAGAAATTATCTGGTCTAGGTGCCTTTTTTATCCCTACTTCTTCAAAATCTCTAACCCACTGGATTGCCGATCCATCTAAAAGAGGAATCTCTTTCCCATCAACCTCAATATGTATATAACTTAACCCACATCCTGCCATTGAAGATAATAAATGTTCGATTGTATACAAATTTCTCCCCCCTAATTTAACCGCCGTACAAAGCATCGTACTTCCAATTAAATCCTGAGTTAACTTAAAAATCTCGTTAGGTTTATCCTTAAAAGATACAAAATATCCTTCTTTCTCATAGGAAGAAATTGTAACTCTTGTTTTTTCACCACTATGCAGGCCTATACCCTCTCTGGAGATAACACCAGCCAAGGTATAGCAAGAATCATAATTAGTAGGCCAAGAAAACACTTAAAACTTCCATCCAACTCCAAGTGTATATCTCCAATCTCCACTTAGATCCTTACTAGCAAAATCCAATCTTAATGGCCCAATTGGCGTTTTTACTCCAACCCCTCCTCCAAGCGAATAACCAGAACCTGATTTCTGTAATAATTTGACGGGTTTTCCTGGAACATCATTTTGAGATCCTAAATCACTTCCTGCATCAAAAAATAAAGCTCCTGATATCATTCTCCAAACAGGGAATCTATATTCTG